>JGI24503J29689_10010687_pt1 | contig 11678 bp, 11 predicted proteins | sample BioPla3RNA2_FD_29689 | JGI IMG/M metagenome (IMG submission 29689)
GTATTTTAAATATTTATTAAACTAATAATATTTGATTAAGAAGATTAAAAAAAGGAGTTGAAATTCCTATGGGTAAAACAGTTTTTTTAGTAGATGATATGGATTTTTCAAGAAATATATTAAGAAGAATATTGGAAAAAATCGGATATACTGTAATTGGCGAAGCTTCTGACGGAATAGAGGCATTAGAATCTCTTGAAGAGATAAATGTAGATATTGTAATAACGGATATAGTAATGCCTTTCATGAACGGTGTAGAATTTTTAAGAAAATTCAGAGAAATTAATAAAGAAACAAAAGTAATTGTAATGAGTTCTACAGGTTATGACGATAGAATAAAAAAAATATACGAGTATGGAGGTAATGGTTTTCTAACAAAACCATATACCGAAAAACAGATAAAAGAGATTCTAGAAAATTTATAAAGCATAATAAAAAAGGAGGAAAAAAATATATATGGAGTTTTACAAAAAATTAATAATTAAAATATTAGAATCTAGTAGTAGCGGAAGTGAATCTGAAATACTCAAAATTCTAAAATCAGGTCAAGATTTATCAAAAAAAGAAAAAGAACAACTTGAAGAGATGATTGACAGCATTATATAATAAAATATTATAGAAAAATCCAAGATAATACAATTAATAAAATAATAATTATAAAAAATAATATAATTATTTTGAATTTTTTATTTCTTATTTTTATAGAGAGAATTTCTTCTAAATTATTAATTTTTTCTTTATCAATTGAATAAATTTTATAATGTTCTAAAATGTCCTGAAAATCCTTGATTTTTATAGGTTTATTTTTTAAACTTACAATTTCATCATACCATATTTGATTTCTATAATGTGATATCCATAGAAGAGGAGAGAAAATATTAAAAGGATTACTTAATTTAATCATAAGATCTTTTTCAAGACAACTATTTCCAGATGATGATATTGGAAATATATCTACTTTTTTTGAAAAAGATTTTATATTTTGATATATACGATTGTATATTTTATGTAAATTAATATAGTTAAAAGCTTTCTCTTTTTCATTATCTATATTGTCTTCGGAAAGATTATTATTAAAAAGATCCCACTTAGTAATAATTAGAGATATAGGTATAGAATTATACAAAGGATTTAAAGTTTTAATAGAGGATAATAATTTTAAAATTTCAGACTCTCTTTGTAAAGACTCGTCAATATCATTATTTGGATCTAAAAAAATTAGAATTCCACCACAATTTGCAAAAAAATTAAAAACTAGTTCTTGTTTTTTTTTAATATAACTTGCAACATTATAATCATTTTTATATTCATCAGGTACACCTAAAAGTAATTCTCCTGCAAAGTCAATGCTTTTTAATGAAAATTTTTGATTGTTAATTGTATAAGTCATATTAATTTTATGAATATTATTAGCGTCTGTACGGGGAGGGAATTCGCCTTTTATAAGATATTTATAGTTATTTTTTAAATATTCCTTTGTTTCAAAATCATTACAATTAATTTTGATGTTACTATTATGTTGTTGCATCGTTTCCAATGCATATAAAGATGTAAAAAACATCGTTTTACCAGAAGCACGAGCACCAAATACACCAATTGGTTTGTCATTGTATGTTTTTAAATCATCAATTTGTTTGCTTAATAAAGTTTTCACTGTATCACTCCTAAAAGAATTATATAATTAAATAATAATATGTATATATATATTATACAAAAAAAAATAAAAAAATCAAGAAGTTTTTTATCGAACTCTTGAATAGAATGTTTATTTATGTTATAATTTTAGATCTAATACGAAGTAAAACAAAATATATTAATCATAATTAAAAGGAGGTGTTCACTGCTAACATTAAAACAGTATTTGTTAGCAGGACAAAATAATGAAAAATAAGATAATTATTCTATTAGGTCTTATTCTATTAAGCCTATCAGTATTTTCAAAGGAATCTACTCTTAAAATAATTTGCGATGAAACGAATGTAAATATTTATTTAAATGAAAAATATATCGCAAAATATGAAGGTAGCGATATAAGTATTAATTTAACTCCAGGTAAATACAATTTAATTGCAAGAAAAGATTTAGATGATGGTTCATATTATTATTTTGAAAAAGAATATGAATTTGGAGAATCTTCAGTAAGAATAATAGCAGATGTTCAAATGTATACAATATTTCCAGAAAAATATTATTATAAGAGTGCTAAAATGACAAAAGATATTAGCTATTACGAAGAATATCTAGATAAATATCCAAATGGAGTTTATTCAAAAAGTTTTAATACTTTTTTAGAAGAATATTATGTATCACATTCAGATAATATGGAGATCTGTAAAAAATATTTGAAAAAATATCCTAATGGAAAAAACAGCTCATTAATTCAAGCATCACTTGAAAGTTTATATTTCGAAAGATTTATAAAAAATAATAACATATTATATGGTGAAGAATATCTTAATAAATATCCTGATGGAAAATTTGTGGATAAAGTAAAAAATGTAATTAATAATCTTAAACCAAAGGGAATTATAGATGTATATCCAACAGAATTTTCAGAAAATGATCCATTAGTTGTATATTTTTCAGCGAATAAAAGTAAAGCTATATGGAAATATAGAAAAGCTCTTAATAGAAAAAATTCAAATATACCAATCCTTCCGTCGGAAATGTTTATAAGATATGGATTTAATGGATGGGCACCAGAATATTTATTTGATGAAAAGGAAGATCCAAGAATGGAAAAATTCTATGAAATGGGAGAGGGCGTTTGGAAGTATGAGTTATATTTACCGAATGATGAATCTATTAAAGAAGTTAATTTTACATTTAAAGATGAATTTAACAATTGGGATACCAATCTGACAAAAGATTATACTGTTTATTTAGTGAAAGAGGGCAGTAATTATAAAGTAGTTAAAATAGACCGATAGAATATAGTTTAAGGAGTGATTAGATTGAAAAAAATTGCAGTATTAGTTATAATAATTGCAGTGACAGCTGCCTTATTTTATACATTAAAAAGTAAACAAGAACTTTTTCAAATAGATGAAAAAAATATTGAATCAATTGAAATTGTGGAACAAGATACAACTTTAAAAAATAATGAAATTATCGAAAATAATGATGAAATTTCGAAAAAAAGTATAGAAGTTCCACTTTATCCAGCTACAGTAAAAGTTAGCTTGAACAAAAAATCAATTGAGTCAAATAATAAGGATAGAGTAAATTTTACAGTAGAAGTATTTGACCAATATGATGAAAAAATGCAAAATGTTAGTATTAATGATATTGAATTATATATTAATAATAAAAAAATAACTGGAGATTCATTTAAAACTAGTGAAAAAGGGGAATATTCAGTTTATGCAAAATACAAAAGTATATATAGTAATCAAGTAGGATTTATTGCAATACAAAAAGGATTATTTAAAGATAAAAATTTAGAAAAAGAAATTAGAAAAGTATTGGGAAAACCTAATGAAGAGATAACTATAGAGGATCTAAAAAAGATTCCAGTACTTACTATTGAATATAAAAAAATAAAACAACTTGATGGCATAGAGTATATGACTGAATTAAAAGAATTAAAATTAACAGGAAATGAGATCGTAGATGTAAGTCCTTTATCAAAATTAAAAAAGTTAGAAAAATTGTGGTTAGATGAAAATAAAATTAGAATTGTTGATCCTCTATTATCGTTAGAAAATATCCATTATTTAGAATTGGGAAATAACGAGATAAGAAATATTAAACCGTTAAGTAATATGTTAAAAATAAAAAAATTATATCTATATGATAATCAAATTTCAGACATAAGAGCGATTGTTAACTTAAATGAATTAATAGAGTTTTATATTTGGGATAATCCATTAGAAAAAAGTTCTGATAATATTTTTAGATATTTTGAAAAAAAATCTTGTAAAGTTTACAAATAAAGGGGGATTTATATTATGAAGAAACTAATAATTGTTTTTTGTATTATACTTTTTAGTATATGTTCATTTTCAAATGAGATAGACGAACAAGCAACTAAAAAACTTCTTGCTGCAACAAAAAACAATAAGCTAGATGATGTTGTATCACTTTTAAAATTAAATGTTGATATTAATACTGTCGATAAAAAATTATATACACCCATAATGTATGCTGTAGAAAATGATAATATAGAGATGGCACGGGCGATTATTAGATTAAATCCTAATTTAGGTGATATAAATATTAATGGAGATACGGTATTAATGATGGCAAATAGTAAGGAGATGATAAATATCCTTATTAATGCAGGTGCAAGAGTAGATAAATTTAATGATAGAAGAAACAACCCACTTTTAAATGCAGCGCGTAAAAAGGATCCGTCTATTATAGAAGCTTTAATAAAACATGATGCAAAAACTGAAATACGAAATGCGAGACACCAGACCCCATTATTACTTGCAATTATGGATAAAAGAGTAGAGGAATCAAAAGTTTTAATTAAAAATTCTTTTATTGATAATTTAGATAAAGATGGAAATACTGCTTTAATGTATGCAACAGAGGAAGATATTATAATTGAGCTACTTAATAATGGCACAGATTTATCAATTAAAAATAAAAAAGGGATTATTATGGGCGAAGAGTCTTTAATGCTTTCTATTGAATTAGGTTATGAACTAGCTGTAGCTAAATTTATTGAACGAAACCAAAATGTAAACTTTAGAGATATGTATGGAGATAGCCCTTTAACATATGCTGTGAAAAAGAACCAGAAAAATATAGTTGAAATGTTACTTAATTCAGGAGCTAATATTAATTTTAAAGATCTAGATGGTAAAACACCAATACAAATTGCTGTAGGAAAAGCATATAAAGAAGTAGTAAACTTATTGATAAAATATGGAGCAGAAATATAGTTTAGTATAAAATAACTTAAATTTTCCTTAAAATGTATTGAAAAAGAGTTGAAAATATGCTATTATAGTAATGTATAATTTTTATATTAAAATATTTAGATGAAATAAATATAGTATAACTATAAGGATGAATTATAAATAATGAATTTAATATGACTATAGGATGGTGAAATGAAGTGGATGATAGATTAGAGAATAAGATAAATAAGTTGAAAAATTATAGTGAAAATCCAATAGGAGTATTTGGTGCAAGGGCATCAGGTAAAACTATGTTTTTTACAATTTTATATGGATTAACTGGATTTAAAGATGATAAAAATCAATTCTCTGTACTTTGCAAAGATGAAGAAACTAGAAAATATTTAAGTAATAACTATATGTATGTTTCAAAAGGGGAACTTTTACCTAGAACAGAAATTACACTTATGAGAAAAATTGTAATGGAGTTCATATTTAATCAGAGTGATTATGCTTTAAAAAGTTTTGACTTTGCAGGAGAATTATTAAAAGAGAATTCAATGGAAGAAAAAGTTCTTGCGGATGTATTTTTAAAAAGACAGAAAAAAATATATGAGTTTTTTGCCACTTGTAGTGGAATTCTTATTTTTATAGATCCAAGCGAAGATGATGATGAAATATTTAGAAGACAAGATGAAGTAAATAAGCTATTAGGTTATATAAAGGATGAAAATGGTGCCTGGTCTAAATCTATTCCAATTGCTTTAGTTATAACGAAATGGGATAAAGTAAGTCAAGGGAAAAATGAAGTTGTTGAAAAGAAAAAAGCAATAGATTATATTGAAAACCATAAAGTTTATAAAAATGTATATAATATTTTACAAGGTGCTACAGATACAGTGGATATTTTTCCATTATCTGCATTTGGTGAATCAAAGGGTGAAGATTTACCACCAGATGATTTAAATCAACCTTTTAACTTGTTTGCACCGATGGTTTGGATATCTCAAAAAAGAGACGTTGATTGGAAAAATAAAATTAAAGAGATTTTTAAAAATGAAAAAATTAATGCAGCTGATGCAAAAGCTATAATTGATAATTTTAAAGACAGTGTTAAAAATCCTGAAATTCTTAAAGAAGTTGATAAAATATATAGTGCATATCTTGCAAAAGGGAGAAATAAAATAATAGCGATAATTGCACTAATTATCATATTAATTGCTGGTTTTGGAGTTGGATATTTCTTCTATTCGGAAAAAAATAGAGAATCAATAGATTTTGATAAAGTATTAGCTGTTAGTAATAAAAGAGAGCAAATTGACAAAATTGATAATTACATTATAAAATACGGGGAAGAAAATTTAAATTCTAAAAAATTAATTGAAAAATTAAAAGATGTGTATAAAGAGGCAATTGATTTAGAAACTGATGTAAATCAAAAAGAGATTTTACTTAGTAAATTAGGTGATAGATTCGATGATGGTGAGACAATAGAATTTATAAATTCTAGAAAAATTGCTCTACAAGAGGAAAAAAGACAAAATGAAATTATACAAAGAAAAAAAGCTGATGCTGATACAGAATATAAATTATTAGAAACAATATGGAAAGATAACTCTCCTAGTTTGAAAAAATATGAATATTCAAAAGCTTTCGCAACAAATTTCCCTGATTATAGACTGATAAATCTTGTAAAAGAAAATAGCGAAAAGTATTTAAAACTTGCAGATAGAGAGCTCTATGATGAAATAATTACATTAAGCGAAAATAAAAATAGAAATTTAAATATTATTTATGATAAAATTGAAACATATCTTGTGAAAGCAGATTTTAAAGAGTATAAAACACTAGTTATTACTTTAAAAGAAAATCTTAAAGAAGAGGAATATTTTAGTTTTATTCAGTTAAAAGTCGAAGAATATAATAAAAATATTAATACAAATAAGGCTTTAGAACTTTCAAATGCTATTAATAGTTATTTAAAAAATAGTAAACAAAAAAAATTCCAAACACAAGCTAATGATTATAAAAATAAGTTAGCTACAATTAGCAAGGGAATAAGTGCAGATGTAGAACTATATACTGATATTTCAAATTTTAGAAGAGAAAAATGTAATGTGGATATGAGAGTTGCAGTAACAAGTGAAATAAATAAAAAATCTGAAACTAAAATAATATTTAAATCAAAAGAAGATATTAATGGAACGATAAAAAATATGAATTATGTTGGAGTAGATAGAGCAAATATCATTTTAGATACCAAAATGGAAATACAAGTATATGTTACTACACCAGATAAAAATGAATATATTTTTGGACCACAGGCAATAAATTTTGATAATGTTAATAAAGAAGTAGTTTTAAAGGGTCCTAATTCGGATCAAATAAAAGTAATGATAAAAATTAAAAATGATTTATTTAAAATACAATAAGGTGGTATGTGTATGGAAATTAAACTTATGGTTGTAACCCATAAAAAGAATTTTGGTTCTATACCGTATTTTTCGGAAAACCTAAGTGAGATATATAGAAATATACTTGAAAAAGTAAATTACATTGACTATCCATCAGACGAAAACAATATGGTTGAATTAAATAAAAATGAATTTTATATTTATTTTTTAACTTATATAGGTGGTAGCGATGAGTTTGGAAGAACATATTCTAATATAATATCTACTTTATTTGAATATCCATTAACAGAACAAGAAAAAATAAGAGTTCGTAAAATTTTATATGAAGTAAAAAATGATATCAAAACAGAGATTGACGTATTTTTAACTAAAAGTTATTTTACGACTATAAAAAGAAGAGTACATTTAAAAAAAAGCATAAAACTTACGAAATCAGATAGAGAAGAAATTGAAAAAAAGAAACTGGAAAAAGAGAATCAAATTATTGAAACTGAAGAGATAATTCAAAAAAAAATCAATAAAGAGATAGATGAAAAAGAAACTGAATTAATGGATAGGGAACAAAGAATAAAGGACTTACAGGAAAAATATAGGCAAGAACGTGTAGAACGTAAACGGATGATTAAAATAAAGCAAAAAAGACACGAAAGAGAAAAAGAAGTTGAACAAATTATAAGAAAAAGTGATTTATTAAATAAAAATATAAGTGAAATACAGGGTGATTTAGAGAGAATATCTCAAAATTCCAATCTTGCAGTATCACATATTTTAAAGATAATTGATCGAATGAGATTAGAAACGGATACAGTGAAACCAAATGTTAATAAAAACAATCCATCTAATTTAAATAAAAAATTCAAAGCAAGTGTTGGAAGAAAATTAAATAAAAGAGTGATAGTTATGTTTTATTTATTTATTTGTATTGCGTTTTTAGTATTAGTATATCTATTTGTAGGAAAATATAAAATATTTTAAACTAAATAACCTAATACATAGGACAGATTTATTTCTGTCCTATGTATTTAATAATAATGATTTATTTTAGTTTGGAGGAAAATATGAGAACCATAAAAATGTTAGGTAAAAAAATATCTATTAAAGTTGAAAGTACTGGAAAAGAATCTTCTAAATTAAAAAAATTACAAATCAATTATAAACTAAGATTAATATTTATTGCATTAATCTTTATTTTTTTTGTATTTTTTTTTAATATTGGAAAAGCTAAGAAGGAATATGAAATTGGAAATATTTCTGAAAGTACTATTTTATCGCCATTATCTATAGAATACGAAGATAAATTTGATAAAGATTTTGTAGTAGAACAAATCAAAATGAATACACAGCCAATATATACAATAGATCATCAAGTTAAAATCAATGTTATAAAAAATTTAAATAGTATATTTGATAAATATAATATGTTTAAAAAAAATCTAATTACTTTATCTTTAAAAACTGAATCCGAAAAAGAAAATTTATATAATAGTTTTTTTAAAGATACAAATGTTCAAATTGATTTTAAAACTATTAAAAAAATGCTCGAAGAGGATAATGACCACATTATAAAGTCAAATTTACTAAAAAAAATAGATAAAATATATGAAAACGGTATTGAAGAAACGGAATTAAATTTATTAAAAAATGAGATTAAAAATATTTTTAGTGAAGTTGAATATGATATATTTTCAAAAATTATTTTGCCTGATAAATTTTATGACGAGGAATCTACAAAAGAGAATATTGCAGTACAATTAAAAAATATCGAAGTAAAAAAAGTGAAAATTAACTTTGGTGATATAATTATTTCTAAAGGTGAAGTAATTAATGAAGAGATAAAAGAAAAACTTGATAAAACAGGTGTTTTAGATAAATTGAGCTACTTAAGAAAGATTTTTGGAATTTGTTTATATTTTATATGTTCAACAATTTTATTTATGTTTCTTGGTAGAAAATATATAAAAAAAGAGATTATAGAAAATAAAATTTATTTTTCAACACTAATTTCGATTTGTATAATGCTATTTTTTCTTAAAATAATACCAATAAAATTAATTTTTTTATTTCCTTTTGGATTTTTGATACTTATTCTAGGAATAATTAGTACAGAAAAATATGCTTTTATAATAGGAGGAACTGCTCTTATTTATATTTTACCATATATGGGATTTGACCAGCTTTTATTTATTGTAAATTTAACGAGTATGTTAATTGCTATATATTATGTTAAACAAATTAAAAATAGAAGTGATATTATAAATGCAGGTATCTATATGGGATTAATAAAAANANTTATAGGAAGTGGATTTTGTATTATTTTTTCATACGAAGCAGTTGACATTATATGGATTGCACTTCAACTTTTGTTATCTGGAATAGCGGCGGGAATGTTAACAATTTCCATATTACCTTATTTAGAAAATTATTTTAATATACTAACAAATATTAAATTACTTGAACTAGGTGATTTTTCTAATCCACTTTTAAAAGAACTTTTAATGAAAGCCCCAGGAACATTTCACCATAGTTTATTAGTTGCAACACTAGCTGAAAATGCAGCTGAAGCAATAGGTGCAAATTCTACTTTTACAAGGGTTGCATGTTATTACCATGATATTGGTAAAACAAAGCGTCCGACATTTTTCGTCGAGAACCAGTTTTATGGTGTAAATCCACATGACACATTAAACCCTTATTTAAGTGCTTTAATTATCAGATCTCACACAAAAGATGGAGAAAAAATAGCTAGAATGCATAAAATTCCCAAGGAAGTAAGGGATATTATGTCCGAACATCAAGGGACAACATTACTTGCATATTTCTATAATAAAGCAAAAAATGATAATCCAGACATAAATGAATCAGATTTTAGATATGATGGTCCAAAACCACGTACAAAAGAATCAGCTATAATAATGTTAGCAGACTCTATTGAAGCAGCGGTAAGAAGTTTAGATCATAAAAATCCTGTAATAGTAGAAAGTTTAATAAGAAAGATAATAAATGGAAAAATTGAAGAAGATCAATTATCAGAAGCAGAATTAACATTTAAAGATATAGAAATAGTTATAAAGACTTTTTTAAACGTAATACAAGGAATATATCATTCAAGGATAAAATATCCTGAAATAAAAAAATAGGAGTATAAAATATGGAAATTATAATTGATTTAACAAATGAAAATAGTAAATTTGATTTAGATTTAGATAAAATAGAAAGTTTTATTCATTATGTTATTAAAAAAGAATATGATTCAGAAAAAGATGTGTATATATCAGTTCTAATTAGTGATAACGACGAGATACAAAACATTAATCGAGAGTATCGAGGAAAAGATATGCCAACTGATGTTATTTCTTTTGCGTATAACGAAACAGAAAATGAAGGGATATATGATGTCTTAGGAGATATAATAATATCCTTTGATAAAGTACAAGAACAATCAAAAGAGTATGAACACAGTATTGAACGTGAATTTTTTTATGTATTACTACATGGAATGCTACATTTACTAGGTTACGATCATATTGAAGATGAGGATAAAAAAATAATGAGAGAAAAAGAGGAGCAGATATTGGAGAAATATAATATTAGGAGAGAATAGATGGATGATAAAAACAAAAAATATAGTGATCATTTAAAAAAAAGTAAACTTATAGATAAAATGAATTATGCAATTGAAGGGATAATTGAAGCGATAATTATAGAAAGAAATATGAAAATTCATTTTTTTGTAACCCTAATAATTATATTTATCTCTTTATTAGTTGGATTAAATAAAATTGAATTTGCATTGATTTTGATTGCAATAGCACTAGTCTGGATCACTGAAATAATAAATACTGCTATTGAAAAAGTTGTTGATATGAATACAAAAGAGTATAATGAGTATGGAAAAATAGCAAAAGATGCAGGAGCAGGGGCAGTATTTGTCTCAGCAATACTTGCTATTGCAATTGGATATTTAGTTTTTTATAACCATTTTGAAAAAACAGGAAATACTATATCAAAATTTAAAAATAAAAAATTTATAAATATACATCATGCTATAATTATTTTATTATTGGTTTTGGTATTTGTTATTGGTTTAAAAGCATTTTTCAAAAAAGGAAGACCATTAGATGGTGGTATGCCAAGTGGACATAGTGCTGCAGCTTTCTCCATAGCGACGTCTATATTTTTTATTTCTAAAAGTTCTTTTGTTGGATTATTAGCATTTGGAATAGCTATGCTTGTTGCACAATCGAGAGTTCGTGAAAATGTACATACGGTAACAGAAGTTATAATAGGAAGTTTTGTTGGTTTTTCTATTACCTTTCTATCGTTTTATATATTATTGTCTATTAGTTAAATAATATTGTAAATCAATTAATAAAAAATGATTTTAATAAAAAAATAAACAGTTTAAAACAAGCGA
>JGI24503J29689_10057240_pt1 | contig 11663 bp, 7 predicted proteins | sample BioPla3RNA2_FD_29689 | JGI IMG/M metagenome (IMG submission 29689)
TTATGTTGTTTGACAAACAGTAAAATAATAAGTATAATAAGAATAGAATAGGAGAAATATAAAACATGAAAGAAAAATTATGGTCAATTGTTTCTGAAGAATTAAAAATAGGGAATGAAAATGAAATAGTTGAGGATGAAGGCACAATTTCAGATAATGTTATGAGAAAGATTTATGATTCAGATGTTGATTTTATTGAGGCTAAAGATGAAGATGGAAATCCATTTTTAATTTTATATGAGTGGAAAGATGTTCAAGATATTCAAAAAATTATTAACCCTGAATTTGAAGCAACAAATAAATATGATACAAGTGTACTAGACAGTTTAAATAATATTAAATGGGGATTCGCAGATGAATGGTCAATTTGTGAAGAGTGTGATAGTGTAATTAGAACAGAGCCGAACAGTTACTCATTTGTTCCTGATTATTGGTTATCAGAGACTCATGGATTACTTTGTGGTAATTGTGTAAGAAACAATCACGCATTAGAATATGTCCAAACATTGATTAATGAGCCAAGACAAGCAAACACTATTTTGTCTAGTGAGAATTTAGAAGAACTTGGTTTTACTCTTATTGATAAAGATTTTGAAAGTGGTTGGTATGACAGACATGATAGCCCAGAAGAGATTTTAAATACTGCACTTGAGAAACATCCAGAGGGTGCTTTCTTATTCTCAATTTCAGGTGTAAGTCAATTTGCAACTCAATTTGAATTGTGGGGAGCAGATATTGAAGAAGAGAAAGAAACTGATGAAAAACAAGAGCAACTTAAAGAAGAATTTGATGATGTAGAAATTGATGATGATTCAATTCAAGTGTATCAATTTCCAAATGAATTTAAAAATTATTTGCCTGAGCTTAAAAGATTATGTAAAGAGCATGACCTTAAATATTTAGGCAAAGGTAAAAATATTATTGATGATGTTAAAGAGCCAGATTTCTTTGTTGAAGGAAGATATGCAGACTTAGTTAGTCTTGCTGATGAACTTGATTATCAATTACATCCTGATTACTTATGTTCAGCAGATAGTTTTGCATCAGAAGATATTTTAATTACAAAACAAGAGTCAATTAAAGAAGCAGTTGAGGATAATAAAAAAGGATTTACAAAAGAAGAAGCACAGAAATTTTCAAAAGAACTGATACAAAAGTTTTTTGATGATGGTGGCTACTATGATATTTGGAGTTCAGAAAATAAGATACAAGCACAAATTGAGTGGGGTGATTGGAAACATGACCATCTTTATTTCAAAACCAAGGTAACTCAATTCTTTAAAGATTTAGAAATTGATATTAATATTGAATCTGAAGTTACAGAAGAAGATGACTCAGATACATACTCAGCACTTCACACAATTACAAAGGCATAGAAAGAAACAGATTATGGCAATATTTTATAATAGAAGAAATTTAGAAAATAAAGGTGGGTTTTATGTTGATTATATGTTTAAGTCTCCTGACAATGAAACAGAGGAGAAATATTTTTCATATAATGTTCCCTTTGATGTTTACATGGAAGGTGTAAAAGTCTATTTTGATGTTTATGATGTTAGTATTGAGGGAACAGATGAAAATGTTTTTAATTCCTTGCTTGGTTTAGACGCTCTGAAAGAACTTGAAGAGGTTGAGTTCTTTGTAGACTTTCTTAAAGAAAAATGTAAAGAAGATGCTTATGAGAAATTTAAAGAGGAATTTGAAGAAGAAAAGGAGTTAGACAACGAATGATAACACAAGAAGAAGCACAAAAAAAGGCAAATGAGTTGTTCAAAGAGAAAAAACCTTTTGCAGTTGTTTATGGATATCATATTAAAAGAGGAATAAATTCAAAAGAAGTTCATGAATATTTAGATAGACCTATTGTTTGCAGAACAAGAGAAGATTTAAATAATCTTGTCAAAACCTATCTTTCTAAGTCGTCAGCAACAAGAAAGAATCCATCAAGAATAACTGGACTTGATGTATTATATAATGCATTAGATGAAAGATTTAGTAAAAGAACATTAAGAGCAATAAGATAAATTAATGCAAGAAGAGGAGAACTAATGATTAATAAACATAAAAACAAATCAAGACTTCTTGTAGAGAAAAATGATGTTAAAAAATGTGTTACAATAGATGATTTTGAGAAGGCTCTTTCCTTAAAGTTTTCTATAGATTATAATTTAACACCAAGAGGATATATTTTTCCCAATGGAAAGAATCTAGCCTTAGATTATTACACATCACACGGCCAGGTACTTCATTTTTTAATTAAAAATGGCTGTGTTGAAGAATATGAAGGAATTTATGATGGAGGCTGTCCTCCATTAGAAGATTTAGGCTGTATCAGAACAAATTTAGACTCAGAAGGATTTGTTATGCTTTCAGTTAAAGAACCTACTGCAAAACAGTATGAGGTTCTTTTAGATTTTTTTGATAAATATTTAGATAGAAAACATCAATGGAGATATAGCTCAGACTTAATGATATTAACACCTCATCAAAAATCAGATTTTGCAAAGATATCATTGACAAATAAAGTAAGTGATGACATAGTTGATATAATTAGAAATTACTATAGAACAGGAAGAATTGTTGAAAGTAAAAAAATAGAAAATCTCACGAATATTGAAGCAATGTATCTTCTTGAAAGAGAAGAAGAAGAAGAAGTTCTAAAGGAAGAAAAAATTGAGACAGATAGATTTGATGTGTTTGTTTTTGAGTCTCCCTATCAAGTAAAAAATAAATTATTAAGTTCTAATGAATCTTTTAGAATTTTTATTGATGAGAAAACTTCATTATATCTTTTAGGTCTTCCTTATGATACAACACATACTGAAATGGTTGATGTTGCAAATGAAAATGGATTCAATACAAGCATTGATGATTTTAATAAAAACAAATTATGTGCTGTGTTTGTACCATATGGAGATGAAGAATATGAATATATGGCAGAGCCGTCTCTAGCCTCTGATGATTATGACACAGTATATGAATATGATAATTTTAAAGTATATTCAAGATATCAAGATTTTTCAAAATTTAAATTGGCAAGCATTCTTGGTAAATACACAAAAAGAAAGTTATCACACAAAGTTCATGAAGAGTTAGAGAGTTCTATTGACAGAAATATAAATGAAGAACTATTAAAAACTGATGACCCAAAAAAAGTTATTAAAAGCATGTGGGAAATATGTTTATCATGCAACATATAAAAAACACTTAGACAACATTAAAAAAAATGGATTATCTAATTTTTGGTTTGGCATTTATGCTGATGAGTGTTTAGAAATGATTGAATTTAATCATGGAGAGTATGAAGAAGAGATTGTTATTAAAATACCAACCAAGTTATTAAATGCTGACAAGTGTGATTTTACACTTGATAGTGGTGATGGCTGGTCTGACAATTGGGCAGGAACATGTTTCTATCGTGGCACTATCAGCAGTAATCAACTATTATTTTATGATGTATTTAATGATGATACTACTAACAATGTTTCTAAGTCAGCGTTAGAGTTATTTAGAACAATTAATGAGTCTTTGAAAGAAGAAAAAATTGAAATTGAAAAAGACAGTCAAGGAAATGAGTTGACAGCAGAACAAAGTGAGTTTTTTAAGAACAGCAAGGTCAGAGATGAAAATAATAGGCTATTAGTGGTTTACCATGGCACCAGCAAACAATTTGATGATGAGACATTTAAATCACCAATAAATTGGTTTACACCAGACCTAGACTACGCCAGAGGCTTTGGCACATGGACAGGTAAAAAAGGATTTAATTATCAGTGTTATCTATCATGCTCAAAAATATTTGACTGTGGTCTAACTGATGGACCAATATTCAGTTTGATGCCAATAAAACCATATAAATTTTCATCTAGATTTGAAAGTATTTTTAAGAAATTAAATACTAATGAAAAATTAATTAGAAACATTATTGAAGAAGTTGCTAATGACTTTGATGAAAAAGAAAATGGATACAAGATGAAAATACATGTATTAACAAGAAGTTATCAATTTAAAGATTTACTTTCTGGTCAAGGATATGATTGCATGAGATGTGTGGAGAATGGAAATGTTGTTACATTTGGAGTGTTTAATTCAAATCAAATTAAGAAGATAGACAATAAAACTCCTACTAATAGTAATAATATAAACGAATCAAAACAAGATGAGCAAAACCTCATTGATTTTGCAGGTAACTCTCTTGCAAAAAGATTTTTAGCCATCAAAAATAGATTAAAATCTCCTGAAAATGATATTTACTATTGGTTGAAAAAAGATGTTGTAGAATTAGAAGATAGAGTAAATGAAATTGAAAACACCACCTCTAAAACTAAACAAAAAAAGATAGAAAAAACTGAAGGTGCAGAACTTGTTGTTGAAGAAAATGGCTGGAAAGTTTACAGAATTGATACTTATGAAGCATCTTGTCTTTATGGTAAAGGTACTAAATGGTGTACTGCTTCAATTGAAACAAGTGACCATTTCAATGATTATAAAAATAGAGGTATTAAACTTTATTACTTTATCAAAAACAATAATAAATATGCTCTAGCATTATATCCACAAATTATTGATTATTTAGAAGAATTTGGCATCAAAGCAAACTATGAACTATATGATGCTAAAGATGAATTAATTATAGACTTAAATCAAATAAAAAGTTTTAATCTTCCTAAAATTCCTGGTGTTGATTTAATACTTGAACTTTTACCTACTAAAATTGAGAATGGTGTTCTAATTAAGGTTTATTCCTATAATCAAGGAGAATTTGTAATACCAGATAGTGTTACTTCAATTGGTAGTTTTGCTTTTAGCGATTGCAAGTCCATTACCTCCATTATAATACCAAACAGTGTGACCTCAATTGATGATTATGCTTTCGCCCATTGCTCCTCCCTTACCTCCATCACAATTTCAAGCAGTGTTACTTCAATTGGTAATTATGCTTTTAGTGATTGCTCCTCCCTTACCTCCATCACAATACCAGATAGTGTTATTTCAATTGGCAAGTGGGCTTTCTTCAATTGCTCCTCCCTTACCTCCATCACAATACCAAGCAGTGTGACTAAAATTGGTAGTTTTGCTTTTAGCGATTGCAAGTCTCTTACCTCCATTACAATTCCAAGTAGTGTGACCTCAATTGGTGATTGGGCTTTCTACTATTGCACCTCTCTTAAATCAATTACAATACCAAACAGCGTGACTAGTATTGGTGAACATGCTTTCGCCTATTGCATCTCTCTTACCATCTATGCTGAAGCACCTAGTAAACCAACTAGATGGGATACAAATTGGAATTCAGACAATAGACCTGTTGTTTGGAACTATAAGAACTCTACTGGTAGTAATAATATAAATGAAGCAAAAGCAGATGAGCAAAGATTAATTGATTTTGCAGGTAACTCTCTTGCAAAAAGATTTCTTTCAATTAAAAAAAGATTAAAATCACCTGAAAATGATATTTACTATTGGTTGAAAAAAGATGTTGTAGAACTTGAAGACAGGGTAAATGAAATTGAAAACACTGTTTCCAAAACCAAGCAAAAAGAAATTGAAAAAACTGAAGGAGCAGAATTAGTTGTTGAGAAAAATGGTTGGAAAGTGTATCGAATTGATACATATGAAGCTTCTTGTCTTTATGGAAAAGGCACTAAATGGTGCACAGCCTCAATTGAAACAAGTGACCATTTTAATGAGTATGAAGATAAAGGTGTTGTTTTTTATTACTTCATTAAAAACAATGAGAAATATGCTCTTGCATTATACCCAAAAATTGTAGATGGTTTAGAGAGAGAGGGTATTAGAGCAAATTATGAACTTTATGATGAAAAAGATAACTTAATTACAAACTTCAACCAAATAAAAAGTCTTAATTTACCTGAAATACCAGGTATTAAATTAACTTTTGAAACTTTACCCACTAAAATTGAGAATGGTGTTCTAATTAAGGTTTATTCCTATAATCAAGGAGAATTTGTAATACCAGATAGTGTTACTTCAATTGGTAAAAGTGCTTTCGTCGGTTGCAAGTCCATTACCTCCATCACAATACCAAGTAGNGTTACTTCAATTGGTGATTGGGCTTTTGCCCATTGCGACTCACTTACCTCTATCACAATACCAGATAGTGTTATTTCAATTGGTAAACATGTTTTTTACAATTGCATCTCTCTTACCTCCATCACAATTCCTAGTGGTGTTACTTCAATTGGTAGCGGTGCTTTCTTCAATTGCTCCTCCCTTACCTCCATCTCAATACCAGACAGTGTTATTTCAATTGGCAAGTGGGCTTTCTACGGTTGCTCTTCACTCAGTTCCATCACAATACCAGACAGTGTAACTGAAATTGGTAATGATGCTTTCTCCAGTTGTGAGTCTCTCAAATCAATTACAATACCAAGCAGTGTGACTAAAATTGGTAGTTTTGCTTTTAGCGATTGCTACTCTCTCAAATCAATTACAATTCCTAACAGTGTGACTAAAATTGGTGATGATGCTTTCTCCAATTGTTTCAACCTTAGCATCTATGCAGAAGCAACAAGTAAACCAACTGGATGGGAGGCAGATTGGAATTCAAGCGATAGACCTGTTGTTTGGAATTATAAGAACTCTACTGGTAGTAATAATAAATAGAATTGAGCCGAAGCGGCTAGTACAAAAATAAAGGAGATTATTATGATACTTACATATGAATTAAAGGGTAAAGAGTTTGAATATAAAATTGACTTCTCACAATTTAGTGATTTCATTATTAAAAAACTATCTAAAGAAGAAATTTTAGAGTTTGTTGTTGATACATGGTTAACTCTGGAAGATAACTCAAAAGAAAAAAAAGACTTAGAATCTAATTATGACATTATAACTAAAAAAGATTGGGAAGAACTTATAGAAGATGATTTATATATAGTTTTAGATTTTATTGGAGACCATGAAGAAGAGTTTATTGAATTGTATGAAGATGATATACTAGAATATTTTTACGATGAGGCCATTACTGCCGAAAAAGAAGCAAGGGAATATGAAAGAGACCCTTATTCATATTATGGTTTAAGAAGAGATGATTTCTTTTAGTCTATAAAAGCTGGACTACACAGTAAAAAAGTATGCTTAGTCCAGCTTTTAACTTGTGTAATATAAATCTAAATTAAAAATTTTTATTTTTTAAGATACATGCTAAATTTAATGAGATACTTTTGAGAAGGAATAATTAATTATGAACAATTGGAGAATATTGGAAGACATAGACAAAAAAGAAAAAATTAAAAATAACTCTGCTGTGGGTTCTATTTCTTTAAACAGACAGGGAGTTAAAAATGAAATATTTTATCGTGGTTATAATGGTAATTATGAACCTTTAGAAAGCAGAAACAAGAAATGTATTTGGGCGACATCAGACAGAAGAAATGCACTAAAGTGGGGAAATGAATTTGATAATGTTAAAGTTGCAAAGTTAAGATTAGTTTGTAAAGATAAAATTACCTCAAAATTTCAAGACTCTAGATATGATGACTATGATGCAATTGAATTATTTGAATTAGCAGTAAAAAAAGGTTTTAAAGGATATTGGTTTGATGATAATGGAGCACAAGGAATATGTGCTGATATAAGTTGTTTTGAAGTTGTCTCTGAAAATATTAATGAAGTTGTAGAAGAAGTAGACAATAAAATAGATGATAAACAAGTGACAGAAAAAGATATGATAGAGCAAATAAAAAAATTAGAGAAAAAATTACAAAATATTTATATAAATGATAATGCTATAAGACAAGACGCACCATCAATCATAATAACTCCTAATGGCACTATTATAGACACGGTAGATTTTGATACGCATGGAGACTTTTTAGATTATGTTTATAATGAAATTGTATATGGTGTTGATGATGAATATGATGAATACTATAATGATGAATATGATGAATACTATAGTGAAGGATATAGTTATGCAACTGAAGCATTAAACTTTATGACTTTAAACACAGGAGACGGTTTTTATGAGGTTAGATGTAAGGTTGTTATGGAGAGAAGACCATCTGTTATGCAAGTTAATTTATTAGGTGAGTGGTTAGAAAAAAGAATTGATGAAGAAAAGCCTATTATTGTCTTTGTAAATGGTCTTCAAAAAACTTATGAACCAGAGGATGATAATTACAGTTCTAGAGGAATTATAAAGTCAATACAAAGAAGTTTCTCAACTGGCATTTTAGAGGACATTAATTTTGATTATGATGGTAGAGGCTGGATTACTTCAACAGGAGAAATTATTTCAACAAATAATGCTCCTCATTATGAGAAAGAGCATAAAATTAAAAATTGGATTGAAAATCATGTTAAATATAATTTTGGCTATGAAAGATATATCGGACTTCCAAAAAACAGACTGTCTTCTGCTCAATATGAAACATTAACAAAACTGTTAGATTATTTTTTCATTGATAAACCAAATGTAGGAATAAGAAGCACTGCTATTGAAATAAATTATGATATGAATGATAAAGGTGATTTTAAATGGAAACGCTTTTCACCAAAAACACATACAACAGATGATATAATTAAATTAATAAAACGCTATTATACTACAGGAAGATTGAATGAAAGTAGCGAAAATAAAATAAATATACCCTTTGATAGTGGCATGAACACGTCCAACTTAAAAACTTGTAGTAATAAATACTCATCTTGGTATTATTTTGGAAACTGTATAGATACAGTAGATATTGACAATCTATGGGATGCAACAGAGATGTCACATGTTATTTTTGATTCTTGTTTATATCTTGATGAGAAGAATCTTTACAGTGGTGATAGAAAAATACCCAGACAGGTGTTTGAAAAAAATGTTATAACAGCAGTCAATGAACATCAAAAAATTGGAATCATATATAACATTGACAATGATATACATTATTTTTTTGATGTAAATAATAACAATAAAATTGATAAAAAAGCAACTCATGTTAGATTCATAAATAAAAATGAATATGATTTAAATGAATCTAAAGCAGACCAACAAAAATTCATTGATAAGTTTGGTGAACAAAGATGGACTTTATTTAATAAATTAAAAGCCAGACTAGTCAACAAAGACATCTATTATTGGTTAAAGAAAACAGAAGATGAACTTGATGATGAACTAAGAAGAATTGCAAGTCAAAAGACAAATAAAGAAGTTAGAAGTGAGGCCAAGAGGGGTGCGACTTTAATAGACGAAGATGAAAACTGGAAAGTATATAGAATAGATACTTATGAGGCCTCTAAATATTATGGTTATGGTACACAATGGTGTATTTCAAGTGCTGATAATGTAGTAAATATTTTTAATATTTATGGAGAAACTTCAGAAGACAGCAATACAAGATTTAAAAGATTCTTATCCAGTAGTAAAAGTATTATCAATTTACAACATTGGCAATAACTATTGGGAAATAGAGGCAGAACTAGAACCTTATTATTACTTTAATGAATATAGTGAAAATAGCAATATTTATTTCTTCATAGCAAAACCAGAAAATGAAGAATGTTTTGAAAGTGACCGATGGTGTAAAGTTGCCTATGTTGCAGAGACTAATACTTTCTATGATGCTGAAGACATGGATTATGATTCAAGAAACAATGGTAGTAATTTTAGTGCTCTTCCACAATCATTACAAGATTTCTTTAAAAAGAGAAGAGGTTTGTTAGAGAATTTAAATAAATCAAAAGATGAACTATTAGACACACTTTATTCAACTGTTGACAGAAGTATAAATGAAGCGGTTAAGACCAATTCTTTTACGCCATATACAGCGGGTTATATTCTTGAAGATGGCTCATTATTAGTTATGGATGAATATCATGGTGAGGAAGAGATAAGAGAGTTTTATCCTGAGTATTCAAACACACATCCAGAAGAGGATACATGTGTTAGATTATATATCAGACCTACTGAAGCACAGTATAAAAGATTAGAAGAGATTATTGATTACTACTTGGACCGTGAGGGCTATTGTAAAGTAGAGATTTGGGAAAAGTTCAGCGGTAAATATAATTTCTATGAAGTATATAGTTTATATGAAGGTGCTTGTGAGGACCCTACATGGGATGAAAAGATAGGAAATTGGACAGGTTATAAGTTAGTTCAGATTATTAAAAATTATTTTGCGAAAAGGGTTATTGAGAGAACAATAAAAAAGAGTGCAGAGTACTATACATCAGATGAAAAATTAGAAGAATCAAGTGTAGATGAAAAATTATCTATTCCAAAATATCTTTATCATGCAACATATAAACCATTTCTTAAATCAATTAAAGAAAAAGGATTAGGAAACACTAGAAAAAAAATGTGGACTGACTCTGTGAGAGGTGTTGTTTATTTAGCAACTGATGAAGATGTAGCATATAGTTATGCAGAAACTGCTGAGTGGTTAGATGATGTTGAAGACTATGATAAGTATGCAGACAATATAGTTATATTAAAGATAGACACAGACAAACTTGACAAGACAAAATTTAAAAAAGACTCAAATGTAATTGATGGAGATGACACTTTTGAGTATCATGGAGTAATTTCTTTTGAATTTGTAGAAGAAATTTTAGATAAACATCATATTGTTGAGTCTTTATCAGGCAAAGAAAAAGAGGCAATAGATACACTAGATAAATATTTTGGTCAAAAAGAACCATATGTGTGGTCAACATATATTCTTCCTAATGGTCATTTTTTGAATCCAGAAAATTATAAAAAAGACGATGCAGAATGGCAAAGTTCGCTTAGTTATGAACATGAAGACTTTGATTTTGTCTTAGATGAATTTGGTTTTTTCAACAACAAAGTTCTTGAGGATTATTGTATAAAAGTAAATGTAACATTTCCTTATGTCGCAATGCCCAACAATCGAGCAACACCTGAACAATTTTTAGCCTTGAGAAAATTAATAGACAGAAGAGATGAGTTTGAATATTCATTTGATGAAATATCTAATATAGTAGAAAATGGCAGTGATGTATATGATATGAAGGCTCCTCTAATTATAATTTTAAATAATTCTGAAATTGCTGTTGACCTTGATAGTACAGATGTGAACAGTATTGTAAAGATGATTAGTAGAGCATATACAACAGGAACTCTTTTAGCAGAGAGTAAATTAAACATTGAAAATAAGATAAAAAGATACTATGCAACAGGAACACTTGTTGAAAGTGATTTTACAGATTTTACAGACAATGAACAATTTGTCTATCATGGAAGTCCAATAAAGATAGATAAGTTCAAAGGTGATGTAGTTTGGTTCACAGATAATATTCATTATGCAAGAGAATATACAAGGACAAGCGGTCAAGTAAGTGAGCCAAGTGCAAATGGTTACATATATAAATGTACTATTGATGTTAAAAGACCTTTTGATATAGGCTTTGCAGGAGAAGGAGTTACAGACTCATCTTATAATCAATATGGTTGGGAAATGGACGAAGAATATGATTTAATCAGTGAAGAAGAATTATATAATTGGGAAGACAATGAAGACAATATAACAGATGAAGGAAATATAATAAATCCTAAACTTGTGTCAATTGCAAGAAAGTTGAAGACAACTCCTGAATATCTTATAAGTTTAGTGGGTGAAGATGCATTTATCTATAATCTTGTATACAGTAAAGAGTTCATCAAACTTCTTAAATCAAGAAACTAT
>JGI24503J29689_10000410_pt1 | contig 11647 bp, 10 predicted proteins | sample BioPla3RNA2_FD_29689 | JGI IMG/M metagenome (IMG submission 29689)
TGTAGAAGTTGGCCAAAAGGTTGAGTTTGCGAGTATTTTAGCTGACGGACCAGCGACTTTCAATGCTGAACTTGCACTTGGTCGAAATATACTTGTTGGCTTTGTACCTTGGCATGGATATAACTATGAAGATGCTATTTTAATTTCACAACGCGTTGTTAAAGAAGATATGTTTACTTCAATACATATCAAAGAATTTATTACAGAAATACGTGAGACAAAACTCGGCGCAGAGAAAATAACCCGCGATGTACCCAATACAAGCGAAAAAACGCTCGACAACTTAGATGCCGAAGGTATTATCCGTGTTGGAGCTAAGGTTAAGTCTTCCGATATTCTCGTCGGTAAGGTTACTCCGAAGAGTGAAACAGAAACTACTCCAGAATTTAAGCTTTTGAATTCTATCTTTGGTGAAAAAGCAAAAGACGTTCGAGATTCTTCCTTACGTGTTCCACACGGTATCGAAGGTACGGTAATCGATGTGCAACGTTTACGCAGAACTGAAGACGATGCTTTAAATCCTGGCGTTGAAGAAGTTGTAAAAGTCTTAATTGCAACCAAGCGAAAACTTCGCGAGGGCGATAAGATGGCTGGACGGCATGGAAACAAAGGTATTGTTGCGAAAATCCTTCCTGTCGAAGATATGCCATACCTAGAAGACGGCACTCCACTCGACATTTGTTTAAATCCGCTTGGCGTTCCATCTCGTATGAATATCGGACAGATTCTTGAAAGCGAGCTTGGACTTGCAGCACAGTTCTTGGACGAATGGTACGAATCTCCCGTCTTCCAGTCACCAACTACCGAGCAAATTGATGGAAAGCTTAAGGAAGCAGGATTTAATACCAACTCCAAAGCAATTTTGCGCGACGGTATGACAGGCGAAACCTTCAAAAACCCTGTTTTTGTTGGCGTTATTTACTTTATGAAACTGCATCACCTCGTTGATGATAAAATGCACGCTCGTTCAACAGGTCCTTATTCACTCGTAACGCAACAACCTCTCGGTGGTAAAGCACAATTTGGTGGACAACGTTTAGGAGAAATGGAAGTATGGGCACTCGAAGCCTACGGAGCTGCGAACACCTTGCAGGAATTACTTACGATTAAGTCAGATGATATGACCGGTCGCTCAAAAATTTACGAGTCAATCGTAAAGGGTGAACCTTCAACAGCCGCAGGTGTACCAGAAGCCTTCAATGTATTAGTACAAGAATTGCGTGGACTTGCCTTAGACTTTACTATCTATGACGCAAAAGGTAAGCAAATACCGCTTACAGAGCGTGATGACGAGCTTATTGCAAAGGCTGGTTCGAACTTTTAACGAGAATTAGAGCAAGTGAACAGCGGCTAGTTTTGCTATTGCTGTTCACAACAAGTAGGAGAACATATGCGAGATATCCAAGATTTTGATAACTTGATGATTAAACTAGCTTCGCCAGAAACCATCAGAGCATGGTCCTATGGTGAAGTAAAAAAACCAGAAACAATAAATTATCGAACATTACGACCAGAAAAAGAAGGGCTTTTTTGCGAAAAAGTCTTTGGTACTACAAAAGAATGGGAATGTTACTGCGGTAAATTTAAGTCTATTCGATATAAGGGTATTATCTGTGATCGTTGTGGCGTAGAAGTTACACACTTTAAAGTGCGACGCGAAAGAATGGGACATATTGAACTCGCAGCCCCAGTTTCGCATATATGGTATTATCGTTCTACTCCTTCCCGCATGGGACTTTTGCTCGACTTGCAAGTTGCAGCCCTACGTTCTATCTTATACTACGAAAAATACATCGTAATCGATGCAGGGGATACCGACCTGAAGCAAATGCAATTGCTTACAGAAGATGAATTCCTTGCAGCACAAGAACGCTATGGTGGCTCCTTTTCTGCAGGAATGGGCGCCGAAGCGATAAAAACACTTTTGGAAAACCTTAACCTCGATGAACTTGCTACAGAATTGCGTCAAAAAATGATCGAAAAAGGTGCAAAATCTGATAAACGTCTTTTAAACCGTATTGAAATAGTAGAAAACTTTCGAGCATCAGGAAATAAATGCTCTTGGATGATTTTGGACGTTATCCCTGTTATTCCACCAGAATTGCGCCCCATGGTGCAGCTCGACGGCGGTCGCTTTGCAACATCAGACTTAAACGATTTATATAGAAGAGTTATTAACCGAAACAATCGATTAAAGAGATTGCAACAGTTACAAGCTCCTGAAATTATCATTCGAAATGAAAAACGCATGCTCCAAGAAGCTGTAGATGCGCTTTTCGATAACTCAAAACGAAAAAAGGCGGTAAAAGGTGCAGCAAACCGACCGCTCAAGTCTATTTCCGATATGCTCAAGGGAAAACAAGGGCGATTCCGTCAAAACCTCCTTGGGAAGCGTGTTGACTACTCCGGCCGTTCGGTTATCGTTGTTGGACCTGAGCTCAAACTTTGGCAATGTGGTTTACCCACGAAGATGGCCTTAGAGCTTTTTAAGCCATTTATAATGAAAAAACTCGTCGACAAGGACATTGTTTTCAATATTAAAAAAGCAAAAACCCTCGTTGAGCAAGAAGCTCCTGAAGTTTTTGCTATTCTCGACGAAGTTGTGCGCGAACATCCCGTTATGCTTAACCGAGCGCCTACCTTGCATAGACTTGGAATTCAAGCCTTTGAACCAGTACTAGTAGAAGGTAAGGCAATAAAACTGCATCCCCTTGTCTGTCATGCTTTTAACGCTGACTTTGACGGTGACCAAATGGCTGTTCACGTGCCTCTCACGCAAGCAGCGCAAATGGAATGTTGGACACTCATGCTTTCAGCTCGAAACCTTCTTGACCCAGCGAACGGAAAGACTATTGTGTATCCATCACAGGATATGGTTTTAGGTATTTATTATCTAACGAAGGTTAAGCCAAGCGGAAAAGGAACAGGAAAGCGTTTCTCTTCTTTCAATGAAGTGATGATGGCTGTTGAGCAAGACAATATTGAGTATCAATCACTTATTAAGGTGCCAGTACAAAAAGCTCCACATAATGGAGCGCTTGTCGAAACCACCGCAGGACGACTTTTGTTTAACGACCAAATGCCAGAAGAAGTTCCCTATGTAAACGAGCTTTTGGGCGATAAAGAACTAAAAAACTTTATAGAAACTGTGCATAAGGAAAGAGGTTCTTGGTTAACCGTGCAAATGCTCGACACAATTAAAGATATTGGTTATAAATACGCAACTTTCTTTGGCGCGACGATTTCTATGGATGATATTATTATCCCTGAAGAGAAAAAAGGTATGATGGAAAAGGCAAATAAAGAAGTTGTTTCCATTATGCAGCAGTACCACAAGGGTGTTATCACACAAGAAGAGCGATATAACCGAGTTATTGAGGTTTGGCAAAAAGCAAATGATGAGCTTACCTCAGTTATGATGAAAACACTCGAAAAAGACCAAGAAGGTTTCAATAGCATCTATATGATGGCTGTTTCTGGAGCACGAGGTAGTAAAAACCAAATCCGACAGCTCTCTGGTATGCGTGGTCTTATGGCAAAACCAAGTGGTGAAATTATTGAACTTCCTATTCGAGCAAACTTTAAAGAAGGCTTATCCGTTATAGAGTTCTTTATTTCTACAAACGGTGCTCGAAAAGGTCTTGCTGATACAGCGCTAAAAACCGCAAACGCCGGATACCTTACGCGACGTCTCGTTGATATTGCACAGGACGTTGTTATAAACGAAGACGATTGTAGTACCATTAACGGTATTGCATATTCTGCGATTAAAGACGGTGATGATATTCTCGAAGCTCTCCACGATAGAATTGTTGGACGATTTACTCTGGAGCGCGTTTTGCACCCCATTACACGGGAACAAATTTGTGCTGCAAACGAGTACATTACCGATGAAAAAGCTGTTGAAATAGAAAACGCCGGTGTAGAAAGTGTCAAACTTCGAACTGTTTTAACCTGTGAGTCTAAACACGGTGTTTGTTGTAAGTGTTATGGACGAAACCTTGCTCATAACAAGATTGTCGAAATAGGCGAAGCAGTTGGTATTATTGCAGCTCAATCTATCGGGCAACCGGGAACACAGCTTACGATGAGAACCTTCCACGTTGGAGGAACCGCAACAAAGACTACGGAAGAAAACAGAACTGTATTAAAATATCCTGTTGTTGTAAACAGTATCTCTGGAACTCACGTAGAAATGCCAGAAGGTTGGCTCTTTACTAGAAAGGGACAAATGCTTGTAAACCGTATTATCGAACGTCATGAGTTTAGTGAAAAAGATACACTCATGGTAGAAGATGGCGGCCGAGTTGGTGTGGGCGATGTGCTTTTCAAAAAAGGTACAAAAGAAGTGAAGTCCTCAGTCATTGCCTTTGTTACCATTCGTAACAATGTTATCTATCTGACAGGAAATGAACAAAAGATTGAAATTAAAAACGGCTCACAAATGCAGGTTGTTGCAGGAGATATCGTAGAAGCTGGACAAACAATTGCCTCCTTTGACCCCTTTGCTGAGCCCATTATTGCTGAAGTTGACGGTTACGTACACTTTGAAGATATTATCCATGGCTCAACACTCGATGAAGAAATCGACGAAGAAACAGGAAATGTTGAGCGTATTATTTCCGATTCCTATGTTGAAACAAAGCAACCGCGTGTTCTTATAACTGATGAGGCTGGAAACGAACGCGGTAGTTATTATCTACCAACAGGTTCGTATCTCCAGGTAGAAGATAAGGCGCCGATTACTGCAGGAACTATAATCGCAAAAATTCTCAAAGAATCAGCAAAAACACGGGATATTACGGGGGGACTACCTCGAGTTGAAGAGCTTTTTGAAGCAAGAAAACCAAAAAATCCTGCTGTTTTAGCACAAATTTCTGGAACAGTGCACTTTAAAGGCATTGCAAAGAGCAAGCGGATTGTGGTTGTTCAAGATAAATACGGCAAAAACTTTGAACATCAAGTACCAATCAATAAGCGATTGTTAGTGCGAGATGGTGATGAAGTTATAGCTGGAGAACAATTGAGTGATGGTGACTTAAACCCACATGATATTTTAGCAATTTCTGGTGAAAATGCCCTTCAAAATTATTTGATGAATGAGATTCAACAAGTGTATCGCGTGCAAGGTGTAAGTATCAATGACAAACATATCGGTGTGATTATTCGGCAAATGCTTCGAAAAGTTGAGCTTGTAGCCGTTGGTGATACTCGCTTTATCTACGGACAACAGGTTGATAAATACCAATTCCATGAAGAAAATCGCCGTGTTATTTCAGAAGGTGGACAACCTGCGATTGCACGCCCGATGTTTCAAGGTATAACAAAGGCTTCGATAAACATTGGCTCTTTTATTTCCGCAGCTTCTTTCCAAGAAACCACAAAGGTTTTGACGAATGCAGCAGTTGCTGGAGCGCAAGACAGTCTCCGCGGATTAAAAGAAAATGTCATTATCGGACATATTATTCCTGCAGGTTCTGGTATTCGAAATTATCGCAATATTAAACTTTTTGACGATAAAGCGGTTGACCTTGACGTGCAAATGGAAGAAATTCTAGAAAAGAGAAAGCTCGAAAAAGCTTTGGAAGTTGAAATGGACGAGGGAAATCTCGGCGCAGATATGAACTAGATCTAAGTGAGTAGCTGACTACTCGCTTAGGCGGTTGACAGAGATTTCATAATTTTGCTATGCTAGTGAGCACAGTTATACAAAATACCGGAGTGCTGCCGGTTAAAATAGAGGAGAAAGGCAGATGCCTACAATTAATCAATTAGTTAGAAAAGGACGTAAAACAGTCAAAATGGGAACCAAGTCTCCCGCACTTGAATTCTGTCCTCAAAAACGCGGTGTTTGTACCCGTGTTATGACTGTTACGCCAAAAAAACCGAACTCAGCGCTTCGTAAAGTTGCCCGTGTTCGCTTAAGTAATGGAATTGAAGTTACTGCATACATACCTGGTATTGGACATAACTTGCAGGAACACTCAGTTGTTTTAATTCGAGGAGGTCGTGTAAAGGACCTTCCTGGTGTTCGCTATCATATCATTCGAGGTGCAAAAGATACTCTCGGTGTAACAGATAGAAAACAAGGTCGCTCACGATACGGTGCGAAAAAACCAAAGGCATAAGGAGAACAGGAAATGGGAAGAAAAAATAAAACAATAAACCGTCCAATTCTGCCAGATGCTAAATACAATAGCCCTGTTATTACAAAGTTTGTAACAAGAATGATGCTAGACGGAAAAAAAGCAACCAATGTCGCAATTATTTATGAAGCGATGGATAAATTAAAAGAAAAAACAGACAAAGATCCTTTAGAAGTTTTTCTTAAGGCTCTTGATAATGTAAAACCGATGGTAGAAGTAAAATCTCGCCGTGTCGGTGGTGCAACTTATCAAGTACCTATTGAAGTTCGCGAAAGCAGACGAGAAGCCTTGGCTATGCGCTGGATTATTACAGCTGCTCGTGCAAAAAGCGGACGAGGTATGGGCGAGCGTCTTGCAAATGAGCTCTTAGATGCATACAACAACACAGGTACTGCATATAAGAAAAAAGATGACACCCACAAAATGGCAGAAGCAAACAAAGCTTTCGCACATTTTAGATGGTAAACGAGATGTAGTTGTCTTTTTCTGACAACTACAGTTATTTTTTTACTTTTTTTACGCTATTTTTGAATTATCTAAGGCATGAGTCTTGTTCTTTTTTTCTAAATAGTGTAAAGTTTGTCTTATCCTTAAAATTTTAAGGAGTAATTTTTCTTTCAAAAAGGAAAAATTATCTGGGTTCTTTGAGATTCAAACCGCTTTTATAAAAATAAAAGTGTGGCAAAACCGTAAAGTTGTTTTTGTATACAAAAACTTCAGGCTTTGCGACCCGTAAACACAAATATCATCGTTGATGGTATTAAATATGGTTTGTTTTCAGGGTTTTTGAATGGCTTTTTTGCCAGGCTCTCGGATGCCAAACCATATCATCGGATTGAACATTTGGTGGTTTTAGGTGGTACCAGCCAAAACAAGTTGCATTTATAGCTTGTTTTACGCAGTTACAAAAAGTACAGTTTCTTGACTTGCATCTAAATCAAAACAATCGTTTCAATCTCAAACATTGGTGTGTAGTGAATGTCGGGTTCGGTATGAGCTTGTGCATTCAAAAAGTATACAACACTATATTTTTTACTGCCTTTAATCTGGTAAGGAGGATCAAATGGCAAAGGAAAAGTTCGTTAGAACAAAACCGCACATGAACGTTGGTACCATTGGACACGTAGACCACGGTAAAACCACCCTTTCAGCGGCAATCACAAAGCATAGCGCCCAAAAATATGGCGACAAGGCTCTTAATTACGACGAAATCGATAATGCTCCAGAAGAAAAAGCACGGGGTATTACTATTAATACACGTCACCTAGAGTATCAATCAGACAAGAGACACTATGCACACATTGACTGTCCTGGACACGCTGACTATGTTAAAAACATGATCACCGGTGCTGCTCAAATGGACGGAGCTATTCTTGTAGTTTCTGCTCCTGACTCAGTTATGCCTCAAACAAAAGAACACATTCTACTTGCTCGACAGGTTGGTGTTCCTGGCATGATCGTTTTCTTAAACAAGGTTGATCTTTTGGACGATCCAGATCTTCTTGAGCTTGTTGAAGAAGAAGTTAGAGACGTTCTTGAGCAATATCAATTCCCAAGAGATACACCGATTATCAAGGGATCAGCTTTTAAAGCGCTTGCTGACGGTGCTTCTGCAGAAGATACAGCTCCAATTGATGAATTACTCGACACAATGGACTCATATTTTGCAGATCCAGTTCGAGCAGTAGATCTTCCATTTTTGATGCCTGTTGAAGACGTTTTTAGTATCTCTGGTCGTGGAACCGTTGTTACTGGACGAATTGAGCGTGGCGTTATCAATATGAACGAAGAAGTTGAAATTGTTGGTATTCGACCAAGCCACAAAAAACAGTTGTAACTGGTATTGAAATGTTTAACAAACTGCTCGATAAAGGTGAATCTGGCGATAACGTAGGTCTTTTACTTCGCGGTATTGAAAAAACTGCTGTAGAAAGAGGTCAAGTTCTTGCAAAACCTGGTTCAATCAAGCCACATACAAAATTTGAAGGTCAAGTATACGTACTTTCTAAAGAAGAAGGTGGACGACACAGCCCATTCTTCTCAGGCTATCGACCACAATTTTATTTCCGAACAACTGATATTACAGGAACAGTATATCTTCCAGAAGGTGTAGATATGATTAAACCTGGTGATAATACAAAAATCATCGGTGAATTAATCAACCCAGTCGCTATGGATAAAGGTTTAAAGTTCGCTGTTCGTGAAGGTGGACGTACTATTGCTTCTGGTCAAGTAACAGAAATTTTAGCATAATGTATATTTAAAAGAGCAGGGGACTAACTCCTGCTCTTGTTTGTGGAGGAAACATGGCTGCCGAAAAGATTCGTGTCAGGCTTCGCGCTTTTGATGTGGACTTGATCGATCAAAGTGCAAAGTCCATCGTGCAAACTGTTCAAAAAGCAGGTGCAAAGGTCGCAGGACCTATACCGCTTCCGACCAGGATAAATAAGGTTTCTGTTTTGAGATCTCCTCACGTAAATAAAAAATCACGTGAGCAATTTGAAATGAGAACACATAAACGCCTTATTGATATTGTTGAGCCATCATCAGAAGTTATTGATTCTTTGATGAAGCTTGAATTGCCCGCTGGCGTTGATGTAGAAATTAAGCAGTAAAACTGCAAAATAAAGGTACGGTCCCTCGGATCAGGGGATGGCGGCCAAAGGTAAGGAGATATCAGAATGAAAGGTCTGATTGCAAAAAAAGTGGGAATGACTCAGGTTTTTGACGAAAGCGGTAACTTAACACCAGTTACCGTGATCCGCGTAGAGCCTAATACAGTTGTTGCACTTAAAGACAAGGAAACATTTGGCTACGATGCTGTTGTTCTTGGCTTGGACGATTTACGAAAAAGCCGAATTACAAAGCCCTACGCCGGTCAATTTCCTGAAGGACTTGCGCCAAAACAAAAGATTAAAGAATTCCGTGACTTTGAAGCCGAGGTAAAAGTAGGTGACGAAGTTGGTCTTGAACTGTTTGAAGGAATTCGTTTTGTTGATGTAACAGGGATTTCAAAAGGAAAAGGTTTTCAAGGTGTTATGAAGCGCTGGAATTTTCATGGTGGTCGTGCATCACATGGTTCTAAGTTTCATCGCGAAGCTGGTGGTACAGGTCAATGTACTTCTCCAGGGAGAACTTTTAAAAACACAAAACAAGCTGGACGAATGGGTCGAGAACAAGTTACTGTTCAAAACTTACGCATCGTAAAGATAGATCCAGAGCTTAAAGTTGTGATGGTTCGCGGGGCTGTTCCCGGGAATAGAGACACTACGCTGATCATCAAATCTGCGGTAAAGAAAGAATTCTAGGCTACGAGGAAGATATAAATGGAAAAAAAAGTCTATTCAACCGATGGCAAAGAACTGCGAGCAATTACCCTTGATGATAAGGTATTTGGTCTCCCAATAAATGAAGATGTTATTTATTATGCCATCAATAACGAATTAGCTAACAAACGTGTTGGAACCGCTTGTACAAAGGGCCGTGCTGAAGTTAACGGAAGCAATGCGAAACCCTTTAAGCAAAAAGGAACCGGTAGAGCACGCCGTGGAGATAAAAAATCTCCTCTTTTACGAGGCGGCGGTGTTATATTTGGTCCTAAACCACGTGATTTTAGCTTTGTTTTACCCAAAAAGGTAAAACGATTAGCAATGAAATCTATCTTGAGTTTAAAAGCTCAAACAGATAGATTAACAATCATCGAAGACTTCACTATAGAAAGTGGAAAGACAAAAGATTTAGTTTCGATTTTAAAAAACTTTGTAAAAGATGAACATAGAACTGTTGTTGTATTAAAAGATAACGATGCTATGCTTAAAAGAGCGGGAAAAAACATTCCTACTGTATCTTTTTTATCTTATAATCGATTACGAGCACACGATCTTTTTTACGGACAAAAAATTATCATGCTAGAGAGCGCAGTAAAAAATCTTTCTGATTTTTATGTTGAAGAACAGGAGGCAAAATAATGATGCTAGAAGATATTCTCGTTGAACCTGTTTTGTCAGAAAAAGCAACTTTATTGCGTGAAGAAGGGAAGTATGTTTTCAAAGTACATCCTAAGGCAAATAAGTATGAAATTAAAGATGCGGTGCAAAAACTTTTCAATGTAAAAGTTGTAGATTGCACTGTCATGAATGTGTTTGGAAAGATGAAACGAGTTCGCTATAGAACCGGTCGTACTTCCAGTTGGAAAAAAGCAATCGTCAAACTTGCTCCTGGCGAAACAATTAAGGTATTTGAGGGCGTTTAGCTCTTGATACATATATAAGGGGAACCTAAATGGCCTTAAAAGTATATAAACCTATAACTGCTGGCACTCGAGCACGAATTGATTTAGTACGCGACGAAATTACCACAAATAGACCTGAAAAAAGTTTAACAACTGGTAAGAAGCGAAACGCTGGACGTGATGCAAATGGTCGTATCTCAGTTCGTCATAAGGGTGGCGGTCATAAAAGAAGGTATAGAGACATAGATTTTAAAAGAGATAAGCATGGAGTACCAGGAACAGTTCGAACTATCGAATACGATCCAAACCGAAGTGCAAATATCGCTTTGATTTTCTATGCTGATGGCGAAAAAAGGTATATCATTGCTCCAAAAGGATTAGAAGTTGGTCAAAAAATTCTTTCTGGCGAAAGTGCAAGCCCAACTGTGGGTAACGCACTTCCTTTAGAAGCAATACCTGTTGGATTTACCGTTCACAATATTGAATTGACAATTGGTAAAGGTGGGCAGTTGGCACGATCTGCTGGAACGAGCGCTCTTGTAGCTGCTAAAGAAGGCGACTATGTTACTATCCGACTTCCTTCAAGTGAAGTTCGTTTAGTACATAAAAAATGCTATGCAACCATCGGAACCGTTGGAAATGAAGATAGAATGAACACCCAATTGGGAAAAGCTGGACGAAATAGATGGCTTGGTGTGCGACCAGGCGTTCGCGGTATGTCTATGAACCCAGTCGATCACCCGCTTGGTGGTGGTGAAGGTCGAGGTAAGGGACGAAACCCTGTAACACCATGGGGACAACCATGTAAGGGTTTCAAGACTCGCAAAAAACGCAAGGTATCGAGCAATTTTATTGTTTCGCGCCGTAAGAAGAAGAGATAGGAGATAACCGTGTCAAGATCCGTTAAAAAAGGACCTTTTATTGAAAAGAGTCTTTACAAAAAGGTTATTGAAATGAACAAAGCAGCAGACAGGAAGATGATAAAAACATATTCCCGATGTTCTACTATTATTCCTGAAATGGTTGGAAATACGATTTCTGTTTATAATGGTAAATCTTGGGTGCCTGTGTATATCACAGAAAACCTTGTTGGGCATAAGCTCGGTGAGTTTTCTCCTACACGTGTTTTCCGCGGTCATGCTGGCTCAGATAACAAAGCTGGGAGGAGATAGAAAATGGCTGAAAAAAAAGACTATATAGCCAAGACAAAGTTTCTCATCGCCTCTCCTACAAAGGTTCGCCCTGTAGCCAATGTTGTTAAAAGAAAAAA
>JGI24503J29689_10000124_pt1 | contig 11645 bp, 9 predicted proteins | sample BioPla3RNA2_FD_29689 | JGI IMG/M metagenome (IMG submission 29689)
GTACAGCTGGTTTTACGAAGTGGTGGAGGCTGTGATAGGGGAGGACGGGGTAATCGATGAGTAAAACAGCAGCTCGGCTAGTGGCTTCGGCGGCAGTTGCCTTGGGGGTGGTATTCCTCCATGCGCTGGTGCACGAAGGGAGCCATGCCCTTACGGTGTTCCTCTGCGGAGGAACGGTTACAGAATTCCAGGTGAATTTTCTGAAACACTCACCCCACATCAGCTATACGGGAGTGAGTGACCCCATGCAGAAGGCCCTGATCAGCCTAGGGGGCTCGGCGCTGCCCTTAGTGCTTATCCTGCCCCTGGCCCTGGTTCTGCGCCGGGCCCGGAGCACCTTGGTTCAAGGAGCATCGCTGCTGTTTCTGGCGGGCCTCCTGCCCAGCATGCTGGTCTCCGCTGTCGTTGCCCTCTCCTACGGCCTGGGAGCCGTTCAGCCCAGCGAGGATGTTGCGAAGTTCCTCCTCCATTCCGGGGCCAATCCCTTCGCCACTGCCGGCGCATTCCTGTCTCTGTTTGTCGCCGCCCTTGTCCTTTTGCTCAAGGTGGGCAGGGCGAGGGAAGCTTGCCGACAGGTGATTCAGGTGCTGCGCGGCGCGCCCCAAGAGCGCCGGCAGATGCTGTGGGGCCGGGTTTTCACCACGGTGCTGCTCGTGGCGGTGGGTGCAGTCGCCTTCCGCAACGCTATCAGCTGGCAGAGCCCCGACGGTCCAGCCCTCACCTACCACACGCGGCTTGATGTGGATCTGGCGGAGATCGGGCCAGGTGCAAACGCTTTCTACACCTTCCAAGTTCAGGAGCCCACCAGATACGACTTCGTTTACAGTGTGGATGCCCAGTCGGAAATCACCCTGCGTTTGGTCGATCTGCAGGGCAAACCCTTTGCCTTTAGCGGCAGTGATTCCATGGTCATGTTTCAGGGAACCCGCACCCAGCCGTTGGGCTACTTTACGGGGTTTACACTCCGGGAAGGGAATTACGCTCTGGAAGTCTCACCAGGCAGTGCCGGCAGCTTGACGGTGTATATAGACAGCGGGGCGGCGGAGCCGGAGGATTTATGGTTTCTGCAGCTGCTGGAGGAACTCAGCGCCGGTACCTTTACGGCGCAGTCCTACCAGGAAGAGGGATATGAGCTGGTTTACGAAGGCGAGCTGAGTGTAGGGCGGGACGAGCTGCTCGCCACGGTGCCCGGTGGCCCTGGCCGCATGGTATCCGCTTTCGCGGCGGGCAGTGGAGATGTGTCCCTGGTGTACTCAGCTCCTGGCGAAATCCACACCCTTTTGGAGGGAACGCGGGCGACCATGGGCCGCTGGCTGCCGCCCCACGAAGGCCGGGGTGAGCTGCGGGCCAGCGTACAAAATGCACCGGTGACGCTTTATATCTATATCAGGCTCGATTGAGTACTCGTTCATTGACTGTTGCGGGCTTGCCATGGGGGCAAGCCCATTTCTTATCTGCGGGCTAATCTTCGTGAAAAAAATGAAAAAACGGGGTTAGAGTCCCCCTCTGGATAATTAAAAAACGGGGAAGAAAAGCAAGCAAATCGAAGGAATGGGAGGATTACCTCAAGATTTATCGTAATGATACTATGGACGACGGATCGTTGGTTGAATCACAATCTGTATCAATATTTTCAGACGCATAGTCCCCGGGCGGCGGATTTAAGGAGGAAAACGATGTTCCTGCGAAATTACCTCATTCCTCGTTTACTGCAGTACTTTTTAGTGATCTTCCTCGGAATCACCATCGTGTTTTTCATTCCGCGGCTGGCACCCACCAACCCCGTAGAAAGGACTATCGCCGAAATCAGATCCCGGGGCACCTATCTGGACCCGAATCACATCCAAGCCATGGTGGATGCCCTCACGGAGATGTACGGGCTGTCCGGCTCCTGGCTGGAACAGTATAAGGACTTCTGGGTGCGGCTATCCAAAGGCGATTTCGGCGTATCTTTCTTTCAGTTCCCCGCTCCTGTCATGGATCTAATCAAACAAGCTCTGCCCTGGACGGTGGGTCTGCTGTTAACCACCACGGTCCTTTCCTGGTTATTCGGAAACATCGTGGGGGGAATGGCGGGCTATGCCCATAACCGCGGCTGGTCCAAGATCCTTGATTTTTTGGCCATGTTTATCAGGCCCATTCCGTACTACGTGGTGGCTCTAGGGCTTTTGATCCTGTTCGGGTATGTCTACCGATTGTTCCCTATTGCCGGAGGTGCCACCATAGGCGCCCTGCCCTCGTTTACTTGGGTCTACATCAAAGACGTGTTGCGGCATGCCTTTCTGCCCGCTCTATCCATGGTGATGCTGGGCGGTGCTTCCTGGTTTCAGACTTCTAAGCTCATCGTGCAGAACATTAAGGCGGAGGATTTCGTGCAGTACGCGCAGTTGGGCGGCATTAAAGAGAGCCGGATCATGTTCCGGTATATCATCCGCAATGCCATGCTGCCCCAGGTAACCAACTTGGCTCTGTCCCTGGGTCAGATTCTCAGCGGGGCTCTCATCACGGAAATCGCCTTTTCTTACCCCGGCATCGGCCATCTGCTGTATTCGGCCATCACAACGGGGGACTACAACTTGATTATGGGCATCATCTCCATGTCCATTGTGGCAATTACAACGTTGGTGCTGATTGTGGATTTGATCTATCCGCTGTTTGACCCGAGAATCAGGTACAAGTGATCTAGGCTGAGAAAGGAAATGGTCATGGCAATAGGGAGCACTTTAAAGGACTTATTTAGAGACTATCGGTTTACTGTTGCGTTCATCGTTCTGCTGTTTTTGGTGGGCTTGGCCATTGCGTCGTTCTTTTCGCCGTATGATCCCACCATCTGGTACTATGCTCCGCGGGATCTGAAGCCGTCCAACGAGTATATTCTGGGAACTGACTCCCGCGGGCAGGACATTTTCTGGCAGGCCACGTTCGCCATCCGCAACTCGCTGATCATCTCCGTTGTTGCGGGCTTGATCTCCAGGATCATCGCCGTGGCGGTGGGCCTGGTCGCCGGCTATCAGGGCGGCAGGACGGACAGGGTTTTGATGTTCATCAGCGATGGCTTTCTGGTCATTCCCCTCTTTTTGATTTTGGTTATGCTGGCCATGCTGATCCGGGACAAGATGAACATCTTCAACACGGGCCTGCTGCTGGCTGTTTTCGGCTGGGCGTGGGATGCCCGCGTGCTCAGGGCGCAGGTGCTGAGCCTGAGGGAGCGGGAGTTTACCAAAACAGCCGTCCTTTCTGGGACGCCCACCCTGGAGCTTGTCTTTAAAGAGTACATGCCCTACATTACCCCGTTGGCCTTTTCCACTTTGATCAACAACATGTCCTGGGCCATCGGTATGGAAATGACCCTTTCCATCATCGGTCTGACCAATATGGACATTCCCACTCTGGGCACGAACCTGAAATGGGCCCTCAATTACCAGGCCATCCTCATGAGGCGCTGGAACTGGATCCTCACTCCAGTTGTGCTCTCTGTTCTCTTGTTCATCGCCCTTTACTGGTTGTCTATCAGCATCAGCGAATACCTAGACCCTCGCACCCGTGTGCAGAGAGTGGGGGGAGAATGAAGTGAAGCAGAAGGACGTAGTTCTCAGGACGGAAAACCTCAAGGCCCACTATGTGCTGGACGTGCCGGGCGGTCAGAAGGTTGTCCGGGCGGTGGATGGCGTAGACCTGCAGATCCGCAGGAACGAGATTTACGGCATCGCCGGTGAAAGCGGCTGCGGCAAGAGTACGCTCATGAAGACGCTCTATGCCTGGATCAACAGGCCCCTGCGGCTGGTGAACGGCAGCGTGCTGTACACTAAAGACGGACAGGAGTTCGATGTGTACGCCGTGAGCAAGCAGGAACTGCGCAGGCTGCGCTGGCAGTTCATAGCCTATGTGCCCCAGGGGGCCATGAGCATTTTTAACCCGGTGGTCAAGATCAAAGACACCTACCAGGACTTCCTCTCCAGCCACCTGCGGGGCAAGACAGTGGAAGAGATGTTCGACATCGCCAAGGAACATATAGAGCAGTTGGGGCTGCCCGCGAGCATCCTGGAGGCCTATCCGCACCAGCTCTCCGGCGGCATGCGCCAGAGGGTGGCCATTGCCTTGGCAGCTTTGCTGCGGCCCAGTGTCATCTTCGCGGACGAACCCACCACTGCCCTGGATGTTGTGGTGCAGAGGGGTGTGGTTCAGCTCCTGAAAGATATTCAAGAGCGCTTGCACAACACCATCATCTTAGTCACCCACGACATGGGGGTCCATGCCAATGTCACGGACCGTCTGGCCATTATGTATGCAGGCAGAGTAATCGAAGAGGCGGCTACAGTGGAGATCTTTAAGAAACCGCTCCATCCTTATACCCAGTTCTTGATCAACTCCCTGCCTCAGTTTGGCGACACTGGCGAGAGAGTAAGTGCTCCCGGCCAGCCGCCTTCCTTGGCAAATCTCCCCTCAGGATGTGCTTTTCATCCGCGCTGTCCCAAAGCCATGCCCATCTGTAAGCAGAAGGTGCCGGAGAGCATCGTAATGGGTGAACACCGCGTTGCCTGCTGGCTACACGCTGAAGGGGGAGAAGCAGAACATGCAGCCAATTCTTGAGACTCGCAACCTAACCAAGGTCTTCCATCGCGGCAGCCTTTTGGCCCGGGACAGGATTGTGGCCGTGGACAACGTTACCTTTTCCATGCAGCGGGGTGAAGTGTTTACCCTGGCAGGCGAAAGCGGATGCGGCAAAACGACAACGGCCAGGATGATTCTGGGTTTCGAGCAGCCCACCTCAGGTGAGATTATCTACGGGAAAGGCGAAGAGAGGTGGCATCCCAGGGTCTGGTTCAGCCAGCGCATCCAAGCCGTGTTTCAGAACCCCTTTGAGACTTTCAACCCCTTGAGGAAAGTCGAAGGCTATCTCTTTGAAACGGTCAACCATTACAAACTGGCCTCCTCTAAAGCGGAGGCTGAGGAGCTGATCAACTCCAAGCTGGAAGCGGTGGGGTTGAGCTATGGGGAAGTGGCAGGGCGCTATCCCAGCGAATTCTCCGGGGGTCAGCTGCAGCGGATATCCATCGCCAGGTCGCTCCTGGTGGATCCATCCGTGTTGATCGCCGACGAACCGGTGTCCATGGTGGATGCTTCCATCAGGATGTCCATCGTGAATTTGTTCAGGCGCCTCAGGGATGAGCTGGACATGGGCATTCTCTACATTACCCATGATCTGGCCACCGCCTATTATTTGGGCGGGCAGATTGCCATCATGTTTAGGGGCAACACCATGGAGATGGGGCCTGTGCAGGAGGTCCTCACCAATCCCCGCCACCCCTATACCCAGCTGCTGCGGGAGTCCATTCCCGAAGCGGATCCCGAGAAGAAATGGCGGGGCAGAATCTCCATCGCCGAAACGGAACAAGAGGAGTACCTGAGGGAAGGCTGCAAGTTTGCAGGCAGATGTCCTCAGGTAATGGAGATCTGCAAGAAGCAGGTGCCCGAGCTTGTTGATGTCGATGGTGTTCAAGTGAAGTGCCATCTTTACGTTGATAGAGGAAGCGTGCACGAGGAGGTGAGTTAGGCACCGGTTCAAGAGATGTGAAGCGACTCATTTGACGCGTTAAGACGAAAAGATCTTAAGGAGGTTAAACGATGAGTAGGGCAAAGAGAGTTTTGGCGCTTTTGTGTCTGGCAGTCCTTGTCTTCAGCTCTGCCGCTTTCGCCCAGGGCCCTGGAGGATTTCCCAGAAACGAGACACTCTATGTGACCATGCTTACGGGTCGTGTAGGTACGCCCAGCAACTTCAATGAATGGGTAGGCTGGCGTTCCAGGGATCGCGGTATGCAGAACCTGGCCAACGAACCCCTCTGGTCCGTTGACTTCGCCACCGGCCAGATCATCAACGGGCTGGCTTCAGGAGACCCAGTTTACAACGAAGACTTCACCAAGATTACCATCCCTCTCAGGCAAGGCGTTGCTTGGGCCGATGGTGTGCCCTTTAGTGCAGATGACGTTGTCTTCACGATAGAGACAATTCTGGCTGAACCGGGACTCAGCTCACACGCGGCCTTCAGTGCGGCCATAGACAAGGTCTACAAGACCAACGATTACGAGGTAGTAATCGAGCTGAAGGAATCTAACTCCAGGTTCCACACCCACTTCCTAGATCGCTGGGGCTGCACCTGGATCATGCCCAAGCACATCTTTGAAGACGTAGACGATATCGTAACCTTCGAGTTCAACCCCTTCATCGGCTGCGGACCGTATAAACTGCACAGCTACGATCCAGCCGGTTACTGGACCGCTTGGGAAAAGAGAGAAGACTGGGATAAGTCTCCCACGGGCATTCTCTTTGGCGAGCCGGCACCAAAGTATGTGGTCTTCCAGACCTATACTGACAGCAGTGCCAAGATCCTGGCTCAGCTAACCCATCAGCTGGATATCGCTGACCATGATGCAGAAGGATTTGCGGCTGCCATGGCCCAAGGCGGAACCATCCGTGCTTACCAGCCGACCTATCCTTGGGTTGTCAACAACGATCCGTGCATCACCGGTATCACCTTCAACACGGCAGTGGCGCCCTTCGACAACAAGGAAGTACGCTGGGCACTGCTGCTGGCAATCGACATCGTTGAGTACATGGCCCAAGCAGTGGACGGCCAGGCTACCCTGAGCCCCATCCACATTCCTTACTTGGGTGCTTATCCCGAGTACTACCATGAACCCATGCAGGAGTGGCTGAAGAACTTTGCACTGGATCTGGGAGGCGGAGAGCTGTTCTACCCCTACGATCCCGATGCAGCCTTGAAGATTGCTGAGTACGCACGTCAGAGAGGGCACGAAATCAGCGACGATCCAGCGGTCATTAAGCAGACCTTTGGGCCTGGCTGGTTCAAGTATGCACCTGACGTAGCCGAGAAGCTCTTGATCAAGAACGGCTTCAGCCGTGACGCCAACGGCAGGTGGCTGCTGCCCGACGGCACGCCGTGGAAGATTGCCGTGACAGACATCAACGACACAGGCCACCATCAGTTCAAGAATGGCAACGCCGCCGTACAGCAGTGGAAGAAGTTCGGTATCGATGCTGAGTACATCGCCACCGACGCTTACACCACCCTGCAGCAGATGGGTGACTTCCAAGTGGGCGCTGTCTGGCCGGCCTTAGAGCCTTGGGGTGCAGGTGCTGACCTGTATCGTTCGCTGGACATTTTCGCATCTGAGTTAGTCGCTCCCGTGGGCGAGACCAACCGCGGCCATGCCTCCAGGTGGTCTTCTCCTGAGATGGATGACATCATCAGGCGCATGAGGGCAACCGATCCCACCGACATCGAGGCCACCGTTGCTGTATGTACCGAAGCTCTGCAGCTGCTCCTCGAGGAACTGCCCAGCTTCCCAACGTACGGCTACTCCGGCTTCATGACCTGGGATGAGTTCTACTGGACCAACTGGCCCGGTTCGGAGAATCCCTACATGGGACCCTACGGACACTGGGGTACCCTCAAGTACATGCTGCCCTTCCTGCAGCCAACCGGGAAGTAAGCTGTGAACCTGACGATGCAGCCTTCAAGGCTGCATCGTTTTTTGCGTCCAAAAAGCGGCCCTCTGCAGCAGCCCGGCAGGGGTTTGCCCGTGCGGCGCAGAATTGTGCTGATCGAATTACGGCAAGCAAAACCAAGGCAGAAACGACGGCGTCCGCGCGCCCCTAGTAGAGGAGGGGAAGGGAAATGAGAGTGGTTTCGTCGATTATCGGGATCGCTTTGGACTGCCGGGATCCCAACGCCCTGGCGGACTTCTATGCCAGGCTTTTGGGGCTGGAGAAGGCCATATCCAGCGGTGATTGGGCGGGCATCCACACGCCACAAGGCATTATCCTGGCCTTTCAGCGTGTTGAGGAGTACGTTCCCCCTGTCTGGCCATGGAAGCAAGGGGAACAGCAGCAGATGGCGCACCTGGACTTTAAGGTTGATGATCTGGAGGAAGCGGTGCGGCATGCTGTCAGCTGCGGTGCTAGAGTCGCCGACACGCAGTACTACCAGACCTCCACCGTCCTGTTTGACCCTGAAGGGCATCCCTTCTGTCTCTCCACAGTGGCATGACTGGTACTTGTTAGCGATGGAGGAGAAAAGGGGGCCGATGCAGCTAGAAGCCGGATCGGCCCCTTTTGCGATCAACTGCACGGTTTGCAGGAGGAAAATGGCGGCTTGCAGTAAATCAAGAAAGGCGCGAGTTTGTCAGTGAGAGGAGAGGTGCTGTGAAAAGACTGTTTTCCCCTGTCCTGGCCGTGGGGATCATGCTCGCCGCAGCCCACCTGGCCTTGGCCTGCACTAGTTTTGCCGTTTACGGCGGTCGCGGGCCCATCTTTGGGATGAACTGGGACCTGCCCTCATCGGACGAGGCTGAACAGAGTGCCTACGGCTTCTTTGACCGGCGTCCAAACCGCGTGGCCATCTACAGCACCAACGGTATTAAGGTATTCCAGTATGATCACAACTTCTTCTTCACGGATCGGGGCGTTTTTGGCTGCATCCAGGCTGCCTATCCGCCTCAGCGCATGGAGAGCGGCACGAAGAGGATCGTCAACTGGTACGATCTCTTCCATTGGGGAGTGAAATTGGAGCGCGCTCCAGAAATCGCTGAGTTCTTGGCAGACCACCGGCTGCGCCACAGCCTGGATACAGATGTGCACTGTCTATTTGCTGACAGCCAGGGCGGCGCCGTGATCGTGGAAACGGGAGTGGACGACAACGTTCTGCTGCCCAGGGAAGGCAGCTACATCGTCATGGCCAACTTCTTCCTCCATGTCTTGGAAGGGGAATTGGCAGAGGAGTTTGCCCAGAAGTACCCCGAATGGGACCTACTGGAAGCCCTCGATTTTGACGGGCGCTACCGCAGGGCCCAGGCCATGATTGAAGCGGCACTGGATGATTTCGATCACACGCGGGCTTTCGAGGTACTGGAAGCAGTTACGCAGAGGATTACCAAGTTCTCCGTGGTGATAGTTCCCGAAGAGCGGAAGCTGTTTTTCGCCCTGCTGGGGGATTTTTCCAGGATCTGGGAGGTAGACCTGGAGGCGGAAACCATTGCCACCTACAAAGGGTTTGCCGAACAGCGCGTGGAGAGGCTGGATATCCAGGGCATAACCGTGAGTCGGCTTTTGGGATGGAGATAAAGCCAGCTGCTATTGGGGTGAGGGATTGTGCCAGGAGTCGGCACCATCCTGGAGCAGTGTGTATGCTGTGATGGCTGCAGGGCCTTTGTCCACAAGGGCCAGGCTATTGCAGAGGTGCTGTAAGGATGGTGATGATTTCGTTGCTTTGGGCTTTAAGTTTGTCGAATGAAGTGTTAAAATAGGGGTTGAGCGTCCTTGATGCCGCACACCCGCAAAACAACCACAGTCACGGATCGTGAGGAGTTTCGCAGTACTTAGGAAGGAAGTGAAGAGTGTCGATATGAATTGGCTTGTCTTGGTCTTCTTTGTAAGTGTATTAGCTCTGGCGTACGCAGCGCTGAACTTCTATTCGGTGAAGAAAGTTGATGAAGGCACTCGTCAGATGAGGGAAATCGCGGCCAGCATCCGCGAGGGAGCCATCACGTTCCTCAACTACGAGTTCCGGATCATTGCCATGATCGCTTTGCTTGTTGCTGTATTGATGGGTGTGGTTGTGGGATGGTATGTGGGAGTGGCTTTTCTTATCGGCGCCACCATGAGTTCTTTGGCGGCCTTTGTGGGTATGCGGATTGCCACTTACGCGAACGTGCGGGTATCAAATACTGCTAGAACCACCAAGAAACTGGGTAAGACCCTCAAGGTGGCTTTTCAAGGCGGTTCCGTCATGGGCCTCTGCGTTGGAGGCTTTGCCCTGCTGGGCTTGGTCATAGTTTATGTGGTCTTTGGACTTCTGCTCAAGCAGCTGTCACTGGAAAACGTATACCTGTTCCGCAACTTCCTGGGTATTGAGTTTTCTCCCTTCACCATGACCATTTCCGGCTACGCACTGGGATGCTCTATTGTGGCCATGTTCTTCCGGGTCGGCGGCGGTATCTACACCAAAGCCGCTGACATGGGTGCGGACCTGGTGGGCAAGGTGGAAGCTGGCATTCCTGAGGATGACCCGCGCAATCCTGCCACTATTGCCGACAACGTTGGGGACAACGTGGGAGACGTGGCTGGCCTGGGATCGGACCTTCTGGAAAGCTTTGTTGGAGCCATATCATCTGGTGTCATTTTGGCTTTTCATCTTTTCCTTTCCAGTGAGGCCAAAAACGGCGGGATGACACCTTCTCTGCTGCAGAAGATGTTCTTGTACCCCGTCGTCCTTGCAGGTCTTGGACTTCTTGCTTGCGTCATCGGCATCGCCTATATCATAGTGAAAGAGCTCTCTGAGGATCCCCACCGCGAGCTCAACATGTCCACCTGGGTATCGGCGGGGCTTACAGTTGTTCTGGCCGGTTTTGCCAGTTGGTTCATGTTCAGGGGTGAAGATTTAAGCGGTGTCAGCTTCAACCTGGGCACATTCTCGCCCTGGATCGCTTCGGTCTTGGGTATCGTATCCGGCGTTGTCATCGGCCTGATTGCTGAATACTACACCAGTTACGACTACAATCCCACTAAGAGCATCGCCGGAGCCAGTATCGAGGGACCGGCCCTCACCATCACTCAGGGCATGTCCGTAGGCATGCGCTCTACCATGGCACCTGTGCTGGTCTTGGGCGCAACCGTCATAGCCGCTTACGGTGCAGCTGGCATGTACGGCATTGCCATGGCTGCAGCTGGCATGCTTTCCTTCGTTTCCACCACCGTTACCGTGGACACGTATGGCCCCATCTCCGACAATGCCGGCGGTATTGCGGAAATGAGCAAACTGGATGAGGAAGTTCGGGCCATTACGGACAAGCTTGACTCCGTGGGCAACACAACTGCCGCCATCGGTAAAGGCTTTGCCATCGGGTCTGCGGCTTTGGCTGCCACCTCCTTGATGGTTGCCTACATTTTCTCCTTCTCGCCGCCAGAGGTGGACCCCATCCTGGACATCATCAACCCCATGACCCTGGTGGGTGCCATGGTAGGTACTGCCCTGCCCTATCTCTTCTCGGGCATGCTCATTGAGTCTGTGACCAAAGCTGCGCGCAAGATGGTTGATGAGGTGCGCCGCCAGTTCAAGGAAAAGCCGGGCATCCTGGATGGGACGGAAAAGCCCGATGTCAGCTCCTGTGTGTCCATTGCCTCCGAAGGCGCGCTGCAGGAGATGAAGCTGCCCTCTTACATCGCCTTGGCATTCCCCATTGTTGGCGGGTTTGTGTTTGGAGCCTATTTCGTGGGCGGTATCCTGATTGGTTCCATCATGTCCGCAATCATGCTGGCTCTGTACACCGGGAATGCCGGTGGGGCCTGGGATAACGCCAAGAAGTACATCGAAACAGGCGCTTTGAACGGGCACGGCAAGGGCGGCCCAGTCCATGCTGCTGCAGTTGTCGGCGACACCGTGGGTGACCCCCTCAAGGATACTGTGGGCCCGTCGCTGGACATCTTGATCAAGATCATGTCCACCATCTCCCTGATCGCGGTGGCCATCTTCTCCAAGTACAACCTCTTCGCCTGGCTGTCCAGCTTGTTCTAAGAGCCGGGTGCCTTAGGCCCCTTTTACTGGACTTGACAGTTAACATACCGCCGG
>JGI24503J29689_10060496_pt1 | contig 11615 bp, 13 predicted proteins | sample BioPla3RNA2_FD_29689 | JGI IMG/M metagenome (IMG submission 29689)
ATTGCTAAAGTCAACGTGTATGACGACGATAAACTGAAATATGATTATGATTTGCATCAGTACGTCATTAACCCAGACGCGATCCAGAAATATCTGGGGATCGACATTTACTCGGTCTATGTTACCCAGCAGGTCGCGAATGCCGAACTGGTCAACCAGAGCATGCAGGTGTACAATTGGCTCTACGACCAGATTCCGCCGGGGACGCAGCGGAACGTCGAGTATTTGATTGCGACCGGGGGCGTCTTTCGCGAGGCGATTTTTAAAGCTTTGATCGGCCAGGCTGAATATGCCCTCGCATCCCGAGGCAACGAGGTACCATTACAGCATGGGATTTCTTTTTCCAAAGGGACCGCCATCCCACTCGAGGTCCTGCGTGGGAACGTTCAGGTGTCGCTGAAAACAGAGCAGGCACTACGTAAGGCGGGGCTCCTGTACAACGGCGTTTACCGATGGCGGGTGCCAACAAGCGTGTACCGAAAGGGGTACTGATAAGTAATGGCACTACGTGAATTTGAGCCGCTGACGGCTAAGTACTACCCAAAAATCAAGGACACTGCAAAGTATTCTGACCGGCCGGTCTTGTTCCGTTGTGCAGCCTACGCACCAAAAGAAATCTCATCACACCGGCCAATTAAGGGCATGATTACGTCAGCAACCCGATGGGTAATCTATACGACCGATGATAAGATCAATTTCCGGCATCGCGGACTTGTCGAAATATTCGGCGAGAAGTTTAAAATCACTCAGCTTGTCGAGGATATGACTTCGACTGACGTTCTCGGCGCCGGGAAGTTCAAGGACAGCTACATCTCAAAACAAGTGCCGAAATGGATGACGCTAGAATGATCCTGAACAACACAGTACAGCAAGTGGCAATGCGAACTTTTAGAGGGATGACGCCTATCCGGACGGGTAAGCTGCGTTACGATGCCGTCAAACTTATTCCGATAATGAATTATAACAAGTTCAGCATTTACGTTGACGCGCAGATTGCTCCTTACGGACACATCCTCGAAATTGCGGAAACGATCAAGTATTATATCGGGCCGCGGAGAGTACCGAAAGAGCAGCGGCCGTTTATCCGGCACATAAATAGGCATTACGGCTGGATTACGAAAAAGGCGGTTCCGGCCATGGTTTACGCGATAGCAACTCAACTTGGTGGAAAGGTGGTTTACTGATTATGGACAGACAAACGTATTTGGCAAAACGAATTGAAGAAATACTCAACGAACACCCGACTTTGAAGTTCCGGGTCCTGGATCACGTCGCGGACCTGGACGAGTTTTACGGCGATATGATTGCGCATTACAAGGAAGAGACGGTGCATTTTTGGTGTCTCCTGACCGACTATATGGGCGAATACATCCCGATCAAGAACGCCCGAAGCACCATCGAAAGCTGCAATTTGTGGCTGCATATTCCAGTGAATTTCATCGACGAGGTCATGGCGTACTTAAAAACGGACTTTGCGGATTCCGTCGTAGCCAACGAAATCAAGGACGCCACGACCGGCATTACGACGCTGATGACTATGAATATCCCCTCGGTCGTCGAAGAACAGATGAAGGACGGGGTTACCTATGTTATCGTCGTGATTTCGTTCTCATTCAAGTCGTCTGGAAAGTTCGTGTTCGGCAACAAGGTTTCTGTTAAGCTCAACGGCGTCGAAGTTGTGCCCTACGACGGCCGGCAGATCGACCAGGTTAAATCCAATATGGCCATTCAACCGTTAGAAGCCATGACCGGCGGCGTGATCACGACAGATAATGTCGTCAAGTACACGTATTCGTTTTACTACGAGCCTAGGGAACCGTTCCTCTCCTTGCTTGACGAAATACGGTTCGGAAAGCAGAACGTGATTTACGAACTTGAAACCAGATTCCCGTCTGACGAGGCGCCGGCTAAGCAAAAGGTGATCCTCTCCAGCGGGAGCGTGTCGTATCCGATTGGAAACTTCATCGTGCTGAACTGTATTTTCTCACTTGACGGTGAGGAGTTGATTGACTAATGCGGGTAGACCATGTAATCGAAGTCCGAGCAGTCGGAGAAACAGGCGAGGTCATAAAGCGGGATCCACACGACCCAAGCGCGCCCGAGTACCAAAGACCGATTCAGCCAAAAAAATCCCAAAGCGAAATAAAAAGCGCGGCCATAACTACCGCGCTGCAAAAAACAGTGTCAACTCTTTACCGTTATGGTGTAAGCAATATCGGTCGTCTTAGCGGCAATTACGAGCTCCAGGATAGGGTGCAGAGCACGATGCAGGGTGCAGCTTATATCGGAGCCATAATTGCAAATCCGACACTAGGCACAATCTACACCGTCACAGACATGGCGCTCAAAATTTTCAATGAAGATATCGAAAGGTCTTTAAGAAACCGCGATATTGAGCTTCTGAGACAAAGGACTGGCTTAATTAACTTCAGCGGGGGCCGTCAATGAGAAAAATCGAAGTGTACAGGAACGGTGAATATGTCAAGCTGCCTGCGGTAATGCAGGGTTTTAGTGTTCGGGAAACAAATGACGAAACGCTGGATCAGGCGCTTTTCGTTTATTACGGCCCGGCTATGGTCGCGGTCAAGCGGTGGGATAGTATCAAGATTACCGTTAACAACTATGAGTGCTGTTTCCTGGCCGCGGACGTCCAAACCGATTATTTGCGTGCCTCAAATAAGTACACTGTAACTTTAATTGAGCCGACAAAGTACTTGGAAAAGATCATCTGCCCCAGCATGTCGTTCACGAATCGCAATGACAACTTGCTAGATCAAATCGAAAAGGCCCTGCTTAACGCAGAGCCGGTTGAAGTCGGGAAAGAGCCAAGATTTAAGTTGTCAGATAAGGTTAAAGAAACTTTGGCCGAGGTTCCCGGCGCCGACTTCTTTTTTGAAAAATCGACGCTTCGGGAGATTCTGGACGGTTTCGGTAGCAAGATCGACAGCCGGGTTATCGTCAAAGAAATAACGGATTATAGCGACATTGTCGTAGATTTTGCCAATTTGAACGAGCGGAAAAACAGAATTGACCTTGCGAACTGTACTCGGCGCACGGTCGAGAACATCGAGTATCAGGCGGGCGAGATCGAAAGTTATACGGAGAATGCTGTTAGTGGAAGTCAGCAGCCGATTTGGCAGCCGAGCATTGCGGGTTGGAACACGTTTAAAACGAATGAGGCGGCGCTGACTACTGGGAACGCGTCCATCGTAACGGCTTTTCCGGTTGAGGAAATCAAAAAAGTCGTTGTCCGCCTGCCCGTGCCCCTTGTCTTAAAAGGCTATAACCAAGGGGGCGCGACGGATCTATATTCCACCTATGAAATAGACATAACGAAAAATGTCGTCGATGAAGAAACTTATAGGGTATTACATACTGTCGATCCAACTGATGCCAAGTTTTCTGAAGATTTATATCAGGAAAATACAATAATGTTCGAAAGAGGTTCGACCGACGCTCAACTCAAAAAATACAAGTTCCGGATTTTCTTTAGGTCCTCGAACATCGAAGGCGCAGTATACAACGCCCTGTGGAACTCTCCAGAAGTGAGAGCAATAAAAGAACAGGGCGAATACTCCTCGTATGGTATCACGGCCATCACGTTTCCACCTATTGCGCAGGTGTTATATCGCATCCAGTACGTGCCACGGATAAACGCTCATTTAAGAGTCGGTAAAGAGGATTATTCCGGTCCAACTGCGACGATCATTAGCCAACAAGGCGACAAGATTGTTGACCTTGGAAGTTACGGTGATAATCTCTATGGCCTAATCAACAGAGTTGGAAACCAGGAACTAGTTATTGAAAAAGTTCATAAAACTGCTGAAAGCATGTACCAACTCGGCGATTATACTGATGAAAACTACGTTTTGACCTCGAGGGAGATTGCGGTTTATAATGACCTAATCCGAGCCAAATATGACTTCACAAAAAATTATAATGCCTTCTCCACCAAGATTGGCATTGACCGTAGAAAACGAATTTATAACATCCCGACGGAGTATTTCAAATCGGACGCTCTCGTCAAGGAATACATCGTTGCAAGCATCGGGAATACGTCCAATTACGACCCTGTAATCGCTCGATTTATGGACGGTTTTTTGCAACAAACCTACCTTCCATTTAACCTTGCTCTTGTCAAAACGTACTGGCAAGGCGGCGAAAGCGACTGGATTGAGCTCCCGGCAGCCAGTTTTTACGCGGGCAACTCAGTCAATTTCTACTTCACGTTCCTGGACAACTATTCCGCCGGGATGTCGATTGGTAATCAGGTGCTCGGCGGCAAAAAGGTCATCCCGAATCCGTATGTGAACGAGTTCGGCGAATACAACGAGATCGAGATAAGGCTGCTTAATGATGCGGGCAAGTATCCTGCAGCCAACAACGATCCGGAAGTCGCCAAATTGTTACCGAAAACCGAGCTCCATTATTACATTGGTATTCAACCATATATCCGTCGATTCAGACGTTACAAGGACGCTTACGAGCACCATTCATATACCATATGTTTCGGCATCATGTCAGCGGATCCGCAAATCATTATCATCGGGCCGGGACTTGTCGAAAATTGCTCACTCATCAAGACTGCATCATATCTTACGGCAAATGAATTACGGGTATATTTGTCGTATGGCGAAAAATACGGCTTCGGCGATCGAAAGGTTAAAGGTGTCGCCGTCGAAGAAAGTGCCGCCTCGATAGTGGTTAACGAAGGTTACATAACGGTTTTGTTCCCGCCGGTTTCTGGCCTTACAGCGTGGGCCATTGGTGACACAAATCGCAATCTTTTTATCGGTTGCAATAATCCGGAGGTTCGTTCGATACAGTTTGAATTGAAAAAGTCGTTGTTGTAAAATCCTCCCGGAAATTGTATAATAAAATCAGAGGAGGAATGTATGAGAAAACTTATTTGCGCATTTATCTTGTTTGCCTTTTCCTGGCTTCTAGCCCTAACGGGCTTTGTGTGTAAAATAAAAGCCGACACGTCTTACGAAATCACGTTCATAGAATGGCTTCCGGATCTCCGAATCAAGTATACTGCGGAAGCATTTCATACCTACTCGACCATTTTTTACATCCTCGCCGCGGTATTCCTATTGGCCGCGGTCGTAGTGGCGATATTAGGATTGATCAAACATAAACCTAGCAAGGCCTGAAAAAGGCCTTTTTAATGTTTATGGCCCTTGCCCGATTTAATCGGGCTTTTTGATTGTAAAATCTCTGAAAAGGAGAACAAATATGCCAAACGAAGTTAAGAATTATATCGTTTTTAACGAGCACGGAAAAATCAAAAAGCATACGATCGGCGACCTGTACGCCGGAAGTCACTTGGTCGACGCAATCTACCTGTTTGCAGATTTCAACATCTCGGACGCGGCCGCGACTCTGATGTTCCGGCGTTCAGACGGGCAGCTGATCGGCGAGGTTGACTGTCTGCCAGATAACGCCAAGCACCCGATAACCGGTGAGCTGGTCGACTGTTTTAGCTTTGTGCTGGGTAAGGACGTCCTTGCCGTAGCCGGTCCGCTGCAGATTACGGCCAGGTACTACTATGCCTATGTCATTGACGGAGACCAGGTCGAGCAGGTCCGGGCGACCGGAATGGTTACGGCCAACGTCTACGAAACTGTGCCTACTTACGGTGCGCAGTCGACGGTTATTCTCAACCTTAACCGCAAGATTAATACCGTTGCTGAAAACCTTACAACTTATATCGACGAGGCCGACAGAAAGTTTGGGACTAAGCTTGCGGTCGACGGCAACGATATCGCCCTGCAAAACGAGGCCGCCGAGGAATTATCTCGAGTAAGGGTGCCAACTGTCATTTTGGCCGAGCAACCGGGCGATCTTATCTTTTTTGGCACCGGCGATTTTATCATTGGCGCCCACAGAAAATACGTCATCGTGCCGGTCGGATCATCAAGTGTCGGTTTGCACGTTTATGAACGGAACGAAAGCGGCGAGACCGGGGAAGTCAGCTATACCAAAAAAACGACCAATCCGGTGTGGTCGTTTACGACAAACCAATTGCTTGAAACAAGACTTGACGAACCGACACCAAGCAGCCCGTTTGACGGCACATACTACATTTCGGGTGAGTATTGGCGTAACGGCGTTTATGACACGTTTGAAGTCGGTTATTTGCATTTCGGCGGCATATCGCAGTACAGTTATCCCGTTTTAGGCTTGCACTCTGTAGGCTATTATCAGGTTTACTTGTTGGAGTGATGTGGGGTGCGAGTATATTTTGATAACAAGGGGAGAATCCGGGAGTTTTATCCGCAGCCGATATTTGCGACATCGGACAAGGTCGACAAGCTTGAGGCCTACGCTGATTTCGATGTTTCCGGCTTTGAGCCGAGCCTGACGATCAAGCGGGCCGACGGTGTAGTCTTGGGGCCGTTCCCGATGCTCCCGGCGTTAGATTTGCAAGGCATGACGTATCATTACTACGTTTTTTCCAAGATCGACGTCGGGGTCGCCGGCCCGATCGAGATGACGATCTGGTATAACAAATACCAGTATGACGATGTCCTCGGCGAGATCGTGTTAGTCGCCGAAAAGCCGACGGCGAAGCTTGCGACCTATGTTTACGATGCTGTGACTCACCCGACGCCGGATAACTTGGCAGCGATCTATCGACAGATTAGACAATTGCAGGAGCAGCTCGAGGACCTGCCCCCCGGCGACACTCATTTTATCGGCGAGGTGCCGCCGGACGATGTGAAGCGTTATCGTGTCTGGCTGGATTACAGCGACGACGATATTGGAGTAATGTTCGGAGGCGGTGGAGTAGTGCCGATGTCGGAAGAATCTACCCCGACCGACGAACTGTTACTTATCTTGGACGCTGCCGGAAAGGACGAAGGCCTGATTATCGAAACGGATTCGGAGTGGTTGCTTGTGCCGGAACGGGGCAAAACGTTGATATACCCTGACGAAACCGGCGAGGAAACGTTGTTGATACAAAACGACGAAGACTTAATTCCGTTGGACGCTTCCGGTCAGTCTGATGACTTAATAATCGTGACCGAGCCGGAGCAGTTGATTTTGCCGAAACAGGAAGAAGAATTGATTTTTCCCCATGACGCCGGCGAGGAAACGTTGTTGATAGAAAACGACGAAGACGAAAGCTTATTGTTTTGAAAGGAGAACATATGCCAAAGGTTTTAAGGAACTATTATTTTGAAAACAACCAAGTGAAAATTTTAGACATTAAAGGCATATTTCCAGATATGCCACTTGCCTTGTGTGATTTGGGCCGGGAATATAAAACCCCGGTCGTTATACAGCAACCGGATAAGCCATACAAAGAGATTTACGAGCAAGATGATCTCGAAGTAATGGCAAAGAAAGCTCGAGAGCAGAAGGCCAAGGAAGAAGATAAACCAGCCAAAAAAGAAAAACAAGAAAAGAAGGGCGGTGAAGAATAATGGCAACGGTGACAGCTTATTTGCTTAATCCCGACGGTACTAAAAGCGCGGTCAGCGTCGAGGTTGAATCGCAGGACGGCATTTATTTTAAGAAAACCGAATACAATACGCCTGTATATGTGGGCGATAATGTAGTCTGGGTCAAAAACTATTTCGAGACCGTCGCAAGCAATGTCGTGGAAACCGCCGGAGCGACCGGGCGGGTATTTGTAACGCCGTCGCAGAAGTCAGCCTTAGTCAGCCTTACAAGCGCATTCGTGCGTCAAGGTCAGTCGCAGTTATGGCTCGAGGGCGCTGATACCGTTTTGTTGAAATACCATCACGCGGCGCAGGGTGTAGATTATACTGTGGCGACGCGGGAATGGACAACGGATTACATTACCGGTAACAGCACCGGCGAACTCAATCTTGATAACCGGTTACAGGCCCTCGAAGCGATTTTTGACGGCATTAGCGACGCCGACACTATAATCAACAAGTGGCACGAACTTGAAGCCTTCCTAAGCGGCATTACCGAAACCGAGACGTTGACTGGTATCATCTCGGACGCCATCACAAGCCTAAAAAACGGCAATAATGTCTGGTATGGCAGTAACACTTTCCGCAACGATAATGGTTCTGGCTACATAAAATTCGAAAGCAAGGTCGCATCGTCACAGTTTTCGACGCTTGAACTGCGCTATGGAAGCGGAGCAGTCGGCGAAACAGCAACGGTCACCATTCCGCACGACAACGGAACCGTCGCATTGACCAAATACGTTCCGTCGATACAGTTAGGTTCGTCTTTCTCCGGCACGCCCAAAGCCGGCGATGTTTGGATTAGGTATTAGCGGGGTGGCTATATGCCCGTAATTAGAGTGTATACAGGACCCTCGACTTACGAAGAATTGGATTTGGACGATTATTATGTAAAAACTGATTTTATTGACGAGCTACGAACTTCGCCCGTTTATATGCGTGATTTGCGGTTATATAACAACGGCGTTCCAACATCACAATTAGGAACTCCGACTATAGCGGAAATAGCAATGATTCCGGAGCGATTTAGTAATAAATTAGCGTTCTACGATATAAGCAAAATCAAGTTTTATACGTCAAACAATAAAACCACTTGGACTGAATTCGTTGTTAGCGACGATAATAAAAGGAAACTTGTTGGCGGCGACGTTAACCCTTGGCCTCCTCCATTAATCATACCGGCTGGCACACCACATTTTCGAATTGAAATTGAAGCCGCGCCTCCTTATTGTTATTTGAACGCTTTATACTCGTATTGGGACAGTCAGGGAAATCATATTAAAGTTAAAATCCAGAAACGAAATTGTTCGACATTGGCTTGGGAACAACATACTGATTCGGATGTTTATGTAAGCTCGTGGCCGGGTCATTTGTTTTTACCGTTTGAGTTTATACCGTTTGATTATAACAGTACCAGTTCTTCCGATTACAATGCGATAAGAATTGATTTTGTAGACATTGATTGGATATATCCCGAAAGTGAAATTCGTTTTTATTGCTTGCAAATTTGGGGTGGGTTTCCGGTTGGGAAAAGGACAATATATTCCGTTGACGAATATAAAAAAACCACTTTTCCTGCCGAAGTTAAAGCGACGACATTTAAACGTTCTTCTGACAATGCCGAGGTAAGCTATGAAGATCACAATCATCTTTTATCCCATCTTTCTGATGTAGCGTTTACGAACCTTTCTGGCGGGCAGATGATGATATATACACCGGAAGGTGGAGGCAAATGGGTTAATTTTACGCCGGATTTTGCGTTGAGGAGTCACACTCATTCGGCAAGCGATATAAATTCTGGAACACTTAATTCTGCGCGAATCCCGAATTTGTCGGCAAGTAAAATTACTTCTGGAACTTTATCAACAGATGTGTTACCTGATATTCCTTTTAGTAAAATAACGACATTAGGCGGTAATGATTTCTTAATGTCTACTCCTGACGGTGGTTTGACCTTTGTATCAACGGTGCCTTTTGATAGATTACCAATTGGTTCGGGTTCAAATGAAGTCGCTATTGGAAATCACAAACATTCTGCTAGTGAAATTACTTCTGGAACACTTAATTCTGCGCGAATCCCGAATTTGTCGGCAAGTAAAATTACTTCTGGAACTTTGTCATCAGACCGGCTACCGTCAATACCATTCAATCTTTTGCCCGTTGGAACGTCGTCAAGCACAGTCGCTCGGGGGAGCCACACGCATGAAATAGCGCACATTACAAATTTAGCAAGTTCTCTTGACGAACTGCATAGCCGTATTTCCGACCTCGGCGTGACTTCGCTTAAGTTAATCCGCAGCAGAGGGGCGACTGACAATTTGACGGGCGTAGGCACAGGAACAACGGCGGGGTCTGTGACATTGACGGAAAGCGTAAATATCGGCGATACGCTGCTGATAGAAGTGAATGATAACCGGTATTACGACACAACTCCAAAGGTGATCCTTGCGACGATTGGCAGGAGTTCGGAAATATCATCCTCGGCCAACATGATTTCTTTTTCGACATGGAACGGCACTTATTTTTTAAACAAGACTTTTACCGTCTGGGCTTCCGGAACGACGCTTTACTTTGGTTCAAAGAGGCAATTTACAATCACATTATTAAGCGACGGCTCGTCGTTAACAGGGGCAAACAGCGACTATACCCTATACGTCGGTCGCGTGTGGAAAGTGTTAATCTAGGAATATAGACAAGTGAGGTGATAAAATTGAAGGAAAAAAGACAGGTAGGCAGCGTGTACTGCATTACCAAGATAGACAAGTACGGCAAGTGCGAAAACGGCTTTGTGCCGGCTGTTGATCTGCCGCTCGGGGATAACACCCTTGGCCAGGAACTGGCGGCGGCGAGGCAGGAAATCGCCGAGCTCAAAAAAGAGCTCGCAGAAACAAAAAAAAATCCTGGCCCAGTACCAGGAAGCGACAAAAAAGTCCTTCGAGGACGTCATAAATGAAATCGAAAAGGAGAAATTCTTATGAGAAAAAAACTCTTTTTGTTTGTGTTTTTGATTTTAGGTCTATGCATATTCGCCTTTCTCATTTCCGGTCCTTACTTAGCGGCCGACGATGGCCAGACAGACGATCCGCCCATCGAAGAACCAGGAACACCTCCGGTAGAAGAAGAACAATCGGAAGAAAAAGTGGGGTTTTTTGAGAACTTAATAATTGGCATCTTTGACTTTATAGCAAGTCCGCAGTTTACTAGAATTTGCACCGCTTTGGCGGCATTGCTGGCTGCTATATATCCCTTTGTCAAAAAATACTTATCGGCCAAAGCGCAAGCTAAATATCAAAACATCGTTAACAAATTACAAAATGCAGAGCAGGAGTTGGATAAGTATAAACAATTAGCTCTGCAGTATGCCGGAGCGGCCGATACAATGTTTAACCACGTCGAGGCGATTAAAGAGGCTTTGGTGCTCGGGTTTGACAAGTCAAATCTCCGGACGGACGTCAAGGACAAGATACTTGGCCGACTCAACTCGGTGCCGAAAATTGACCTTAAAGCTCTCGCCGTGGACGCCATCAAAAAGGTTGAGCCGGCAAAAGCAGCGGCAGAAAAAGACGTCCCGGTCGCAGAAATCATCCCGGAACCGCAAGAAACTCCGCCAACGACAGGGTGGTGATAACGAATGCCTAAAATCACAGGCTGGGAATACTTCAAAAAGCGATGGCTTTACTACCTGTCATATTTGTTTATCTACATCCTACCGAGCGTCATGATTGTCCAAAAACTAATCGTTGTTAAGACCAACACAGATTACGTCCGTATCAGTTTCAGCGGCTTCATCCTCGGCTTGGTTTATATTGCTTTTCTCGCCAAGCGGATCCGCGCCAAGATAGCCGCCATGAAACCGGGAGCCGTAAAGATACTGATACAGACGGTTGCCAACATAATTCCGTTTTTGACTGTCGGATTTTTAGTAGTGTTGGTGAAAAAAGCCCTTCAGGGCTTCGACTTGACGGTCTGGGCGATTTGCATTTCAATTTTTTTTGGTGGTGTCTTACAGGCGATTGAATGGTTAATCAACCGCCGCTTTTTGTATGCTTTAGAAATTGAGGCACTAGCCCGGAAAGAAGTTGACGTGGAAATACGGAAAAAAGAGTTGTTAAGGGAGCTGGAAACCCATGAATGATTACGTTAAAAATCGCGCGGCCAGCGTAG
>JGI24503J29689_10029453_pt1 | contig 11594 bp, 8 predicted proteins | sample BioPla3RNA2_FD_29689 | JGI IMG/M metagenome (IMG submission 29689)
GGCGGTTGTGGCGAAGTGGCTAACGCATCGGATTGTGGCTCCGACATTCGCCGGTTCAATTCCGGTCAGCCGCCCCATAATTATCTAGGCCCGTAGCCAAGCGGTAAGGCATCAGACTTTGACTCTGACACTCGTTGGTTCGAATCCAGCCGGGCCTGCCATCTATATTTTTAATTAGTAGAAATAAAATCAAAAAAATGGCTTGATAAAGCCATTTTATTTTTATAAAAGTTTGTTAATAGTTAAAATTAGAACTCAAAATAGACTTTTTTATTTAGCCTGTACAAAACTATATTTATATAGAACACGAGTTCGAACCAAATATAAAACACGAGTTCGAACTCGATTTTTGTAAAGAAATCTTTTTAGTTCGATTTATTAAAAAATAAATGTATATATGTTTAAATACTATGATTTCGAATTTTTTAATCAAAAATATGATAAAATCATATTAAGAAGAAGCTAAATGGAGTTGATCAAATTGAAAAAACAAAAGTTGGAACTAACATGGATTGATAAAGACAAAAAAATAAATGTAGAACCGCGAATTTTATTAGAAAATAAAAAACTGAGTAATTATAATGATTCAAATTCAAAAAACATGTTGATATATGGAGATAATTTAATCGGATTAAAAGCACTAGAAAAAGATTTTCATGGAAGAATTAAATTAATATATATAGATCCGCCATATAATACAGGAGCCGCATTTGAACACTATGATGATAATTTAGAACACAGTATATGGCTAAATTTAATGTATCCCAGATTAAAAACACTTTACAATTTACTACATGAAACTGGCACATTTTGGTGTCAAATTGACTATAATGAATTTGCATATTTAAAAGTTGTATTGGACGAAATATTTGGACGTTCCAACTTTATCACTTGTATAACGGTTAAATCAAAAGCCGGTGGAGGAGTTGGACAAGAAAGTTATTTATTTGATTTAAACGAATATATTTTGGTTTATAGAAAGTCAAGTAATGTTGCACCCAATAATGTTCCATACAAGGAAGAAGAGTTGGGGAAAAACGTTACAAGTGTATATAATAATTACTTCATTAGATTTGGCGATGCAGAAAAAGTTGATACTATTACCGGTGGAACCGTAGGTGAAATTGACGTATATACAATTAAAAATTATGAGATAGGTAAATTAAAAACGAACGAAAGAACAAATGATAACTATTATAAATATTTCGATACCATTTTCAGAACAACAAATCCACAGGGAGGCTTAATGAGAAGAGTGATGCCACAACTCCCTAAAGAAGAGTTAGTTGCAATAGAATATGTGCCTTCGAAAGGGAAAAATGCGGGAAAAAGAACAAGATATTATTTTTATAAAGGTTCATTAGTAGTATGGTTAAATGACACGGCATATAAAAATGAAAAAACCAAAAGAATATCTAAATTAATACGGAATGACAACCTTTGGATTGAAAATTTGCACCAAGGAATAGCTAAGGAGGGTCTAGTAGAATTTAGACAAAGCAAGAAACCAGAAAAATTAATTCAAAGAATTATTGAAATAGCAACAGAACCAGGAGATATTGTTCTTGATTCTTTCTTGGGATCGGGAACCACGGCTGCAGTCGCCCATAAAATGAATCGTAAATGGATAGGTATTGAGATGGGGGAACACGCATTTACTCATGCAAAAGTTAGACTAGATTATGTGATTAGTGGAAAAGATACAACTGGAATTAGTAAAGATGTTAACTGGCAAGGTGGAGGTGGCTATAAATTTTATGAATTGGCACCTACCTTAATTAAATATGATGAATTTGAACAACCAGTAATTAATTCTAAATATAATGCTGATATGTTGGCTGCAGCAATTGCTATTCACGAAGGGTATAAGTATGAGCCATCAAAAAATTATTTTTGGAAGCAATCACACACATCAGAAAAATCATTTTTATATGTAACAACGAACCACATAACTCATGAATACTTAGATGCTATATATAATCAACTTGCGGAAGATGAATTTTTATTAATTAGTTGCAAGTCATTTGATTCTAATCTTGAAAGAAAATATAAAAATATAAGTATTAAAAAAATACCGGAATCGATACTTAAAAATTGCGAATTTGACAAGGAAAACTATAATTTAAATATTATAAATCCCCCTGTCTACGATGAAGAGGAGGGATATTATGAGTAAGTTAAATCAAGTACTGCATTATGAGTACTCTTTAAATTATATTGAAAACGTTATGTCTTTAAGGAAGCCTCAAACAAGAAGCCTTAAAATATTAGATTTAATTTTAGATGAAAATCCGCTTTCTAAACAAATTAATGCAGAAGAGTATCAAAGCAATATTAAAAATATATATCGAATATTTAAAGAATTTGAAAGACCGTTTCAATCACTTACATTTGAACTTGCAACTGGGGTTGGAAAGACGAGATTAATGGGAGCGATGATTACTTATTTATATACCAACAAAGGGGTACGGAACTTTTTTGTTGTTGCTCCAAATTTAACTATTTACGAAAAGTTAAAAAATGATTTAGGAAATCCCGCTTATGACAATGAGAAATATGTATTTAAAGGTGTAGGGTGTTTTACTGCTAAATCACCAAATGTTTGGACGGATGATGACTATCAACAAAAACAAATGTATTTATCTAGTACAATTGATAGTCCTATTAACATTTATATTTTTAATATTGCTAAATTTAATACTGAAGGAAGAAAAATGCATTCGTTACATGAAACTTTAGGGGAAAGTTTTTTTAGCTATTTAAGTAATTTAGATGACCTTGTTGTTTTTATGGATGAATCCCATCATTATAGAGCTGATGCGGGATTTAATGCGATTAATGAATTAAATCCAGTTTTAGGTATTGAATTATCTGCTACAGCAAAAGACAGTGAGGGTAATTTATTTAAAAATGTGGTATATGAATACACATTAAAAGAGGCTATCAAAGATGGTTATGTTAGAACACCATATGCATTAACTAGAAGAGACTTACATCATTACAGTCCTACTGAAGAAGAAATGGACAAAATAATGTTAACTGATGGGTTAACACATCACAGAAATATACGTTTGTCTTTAGAAGAATATGCTGATAGGGAAAATAAAAAATTAGTTAAACCTTTTGTTTTAGTTGTGTGTAAGAACACAAACCATGCAAATTGGGTTTTTGAATATGTAACATCGCCAGCTTTTTATAACGGATATTATAAAGATAAAACTGTAATTATACACTCCAGTTTACGCGGAGCAGAAAAAGATGAAAATATTTCTTTATTACTTGAGGTTGAAAAGGCTGATAACCCCATCGAAATAGTAATCCACGTTAATATACTTAAAGAGGGGTGGGATGTTAATAATTTATATACAATTATTCCACTACGAACTGCGACAAGTAGAATACTGAGAGAACAAACTGTCGGTAGAGGATTGAGATTGCCTTTTGGTCAATTGACAGGCGAAAAATTACTAGACTCTGTTACTTTAACTGCACATGATAAATTTGAGGAAATTATTACCGAAGCACAAAGAGAGGATTCTATATTTAAATCCGATGGAGTCATATATACTGAATATCAAAAAGAACTTCAACAAGTAAAAGTAAGCCAATTACAATTTTTTACTGAAAATACTAACCGCGATCTAGTATTAAAAGAAACTGGTTTAGATTATAACGATGAAAATAATAAAAAAATGTATGATACTATTGAAAATACAATTGAAACTGTCACTAGATCTTTAAGGTCTGAAATAATTAAAGGAAGTATAAATAAAGGTGAAATTAAAGAAGCGGTTGCAGAAATAGTGATTAAAGATCCCAACATAAGATTTAAAGAAAACAAAGAGGCACAAGAAATTTTTGAAGGATTATTTGCAATTCCTGAAGTAACTAATGATATTATTGAAAAAACATTATCAAAGACAATGTTTATACCGAGGTTAAAGACGGAATCATTTGGTAGAGAAGAATATATTATTAGAGATTTTGATTTAGATTTAACTAATATGTATTACGTTCCAATTGCATTGGATATTACAATAAGAAATATATTAGATTCGACTGATCCTGATATTGTCATTGAGGGGACTACAATTAATTTAGAAACATATAAACCAGAAAAACGTTTGATAGAAGGAATACGCACTATCAGCGAAGTTGATTATGAAAAATGTTCCAAATTAATAATTAAATTGGTCAAACAATTTATGGAATATTATAGAAAAAAATATAATGATGATGAAGTTAGAAACATTGTTTGGGGATATTACCGAGATATAATTAATAACTTTAAAATACAATTGATTCAAAATATTGCTGTTAAATATGATGGGATTATAGAGATAGTTGAAGATATTAAGACCGCAGTTATTCCTGGAGTTTTAAATTATACCGACAAAATTTATAATTTATATGAGGAACCACCAAAAGGACAAATGATAAATACACTTATTTATAGCGGAAGTAGTAAATCTATATATAATCCATTTAAGTTTGATAGTAACCCAGAGAGAATATTTGCAATAGTGTGTGAAACTTCACCAGAGGTGTTGCAGTGGTTAAGACCTCATAAAGAGCAATTTAACATCACGTATAATAGAGGGAAAAAATATGAACCAGATTTTGTTGTTGAAACAAAAGATGTGTATTATTTGGTTGAAGTCAAAGGGGAAAATCAACTGGAATCACCCGATGTTGTTGCAAAAAAAGATAGAGCTATACAATATTGTGAGATTGCAAGTGAATATAATATTGCTCATGGTAATAAACCATTTAAGTATTTATTTATTCCTTCGGAGCAAATTAAAATAAATTCTAGTTTTAATAATTTGAAGGACAGATTTATTGAAGGAAAATAGGATTTATTTTCTGTTTTTCATTTATAAAATTTAAGGTGGAGAAAGTCATGGACGAAGGTAAGCAAGAAAAATTAAAACGGGATTTAGAAACTATATTTAATGAAATAGGAAAAATTGTTGAAAATCCAACGGAAGATAAAATAAATGATATATCATTCTTTTATAGAATGGGGCATGGGAATTATAATAACGAAGTATATGAAAAGTTTTGGGGTAATTTTAGATTAAAGTATAATTTACCTGAGATAAGAGAAAACTTTGAAGATCCGTATATGCTACTTTATATCGTATTTGAATATTGCATAAAACCCTATCATCTTAAATTAGATATTATAAGTTTTAAGAAAAAATATGAAGTTTTATCCAATGTTAAAAAGAAATTGTGGAATTTTATACGTTTTATTTCAAATAATTGGATATCGATAGTATCTTTGTTATTAATGTTTGGTTCTTTTTTAATTGCCTCAACGTTAGAAGATAAAACGACTTTTTTATATGATGTTTTAATTAGTATTGGAATGGGCTTTTTAGTAGCATTAATTATAAGTGCAGTTAACTCATCTCATAAACACAGGATTAGAAAAAGAAGAAATGTTTTAAATAAAATAATTAATGAGTTTAATTATCTTATGAAAGCATATGAGAAAGTTAACAAATTATTGAGTAATAAAATTGACGATAACCCTCTTTTTGTAAAAGAATTTGCTGTTTTAAATAATATATTAGAAAGTTTTTTAAGTAGAACGAAAAACATTAGGGTATTAGAAACAATAGAGGCGTATCATAAATTAAGAGCTTTTGAAAAAGAAATTTTCGATTATTCTAGTCAAGTTGTAAGAAAACCATTTGATAAATATATACTGGATTTAACAACAGAAGAAGAAGTTGCACAGTTACAATTATATGTAATTCAATTAGGCGATTTGTTGAGTGAATTAGAACTAAGAATAATGGATATTGAATATACGTATATAAAAGATATAAACAAAATGGAAGATAAATCTTTGTAGAGAGTAGGAGGTTAAAATGTTAAATTCCAATATTAGGGTAGATCTACATATTCATTCTAGAATAAGTGAATATAAAGAGGCTGATGGAATTGTAGAAGATTCTGTTTTTGAGAATATTGATGTATTATTGACTAAATTAAATGAAAATAAAATTTCTCTTTTTGGTTTTTCTGATCATAATAGGTTCGATAAAAATTTATTTAAAGAGGTTAAAGAATACATTGAATTGGAGGATACAAAAACTAAGTATCCGCATGTAAAAAATCTGCTGCCAGTTATTGAGTTTGATGTTATTTTTGAAGAAGATAAAAAAAAGTGTCATGTTTTAGCTGTATTTGATTATAAATCAGATGATAATCTCGATGATATCGAAAGGGTTATCGAGTCAAATAAATTGACTAATAGCGAACAAGCGTATGAAAGAGATGAATTTGAAAAAATAATTAGAGACATTGGTCAAGATGTAATATTGATTGCTGCTCAACGGAAATCACTAGATAATCCTAGAGGCGGTGAAAACTCTTTAAGTGATTCTGTGGATGACATATATGAGTTTTTAAAAGTTGGTTATATTAGCACATTAGAAGTTCAAAAGTCAGCAGTGCAAGGAATGATTCTTAAAAATTTAGTTGATTTTCCAAGACAAATAAATTTTGTTAGCGGTAGCGATTGTCATCAGTGGGAATATTATCCTAAACATAGTAAAAATGAGAATTTTAAAGATAAGAATTACTACTTTACAGTTAAAGCACAACCAACTTTTTCTGGATTAGTAATGGCTCTAACAAGTCCGGAATCAAGATTTGACAGAGCGGAAACAATTAACTATCCCTATATTCAATCCATATCATTAAACAATCAGGAGATAAGATTAAGTCATGGAATTAATACAATAATTGGTGAAAATGGGAGCGGTAAATCTACCATAGTATATGGTTTGCTTGAAGAAACAAATACTAAGGATGGCAAATATGCTAAAAAGATATTAGCAGATAATAAATTTAGTGTCTATCCTAGTGGTCTATCATCAAATATTTTTGGCGTCCGGCAATCCGAAATAATCAACAATAGCAAAAACGGATTTATATTTAGTGAAAAAGAAAATTATTTTCAACGAATTAACCACCAAAACTTTGAAAATAACATCATGGAATATTCCAATAAATTATTTAATAACATTTCTAACAATATTGACATAGAAACCAGTTTAAAGCAAATAAGTAATTTGAATTTTACTATCGATTTAGATTTTGAAGATAGACAACAATATTATATTCAAATTATTGCCGACAGAAACTTAAGTGATTCTAACATTCATCAAAAAAGATTGATAGAAATCAATGATATATTGATAAAAATTATAAAAGAATCACAAAATGATTATTATGATAACGAAAGTGGTGCAATATGGTTAAAAATTGTTAGTGAAGTCTCAAATTTAAGAAATAAGATTATTAAAAAATATAAAGAAAGAAAAGGCGAAATTTATGTAAAAAATATAATTAGTAGCGGAATCAATGATTACACAACTGATATTAATTCTCTTATTGGCGTAGATGATAAAAAAACATCATCTTATAATAAAGCAAAGAATGATTTTAAGTCTTTAATACTTAATCATGTCATTAACTTGAAAACAAAATCATGGGAAGATATTAATTTCCCAAACAAAATTAATGGCCAATCTACTAAGCCACATAGAGGTTATAATTTTATTAAAATTGCTAGATATTCTGATGAAGATCTTAGTGAATTATTTTATGAAAAAGTTTTTAAAAAAGAATATAGGAGCATTGAGAAACTAAAGGAAATTAAAGATGAAAAGAAATTTGCCGAATCTATACTTAATGCAAATGAAAAAAACTATGAAGAAACTTATAAATCTAAAATTTCCACTTTAATTAAAGAATTAAAAGAAGAAGATACATATATCCAAAAAGCAGGGGAAAATATTTATGTGGGGTCCACTTTAGGAGAACAATCTTTAGTTTTCTATGATTATATGGTTCACGAGGAAAAGGAAGAGTCTATAATAATAATTGATCAGCCTGAAGATAATATATCTAACACAAAAATATTAAGTGATTTAATCAAGAAATTTTCTTTATTTAGAGATCAAAAACAAATAATTTTAGTTACACATAATCCAATGTTAGTAGTTAATTTAGATACAGACAATGTAATATATTTACAAAATATAAATGGGAAACTAATGCACAAATCAGGTTGTTTAGAATCAGAAGGGATTATATCATTGGTGGCCAAAACGATGGATGGTGGGGTTGAAGCTCTTGAAAGGAGATATAAAATTTATGGAAGAAGTTAGAATTAGAATTGAATTAGCGGATAAAGGTCAAATCAAAATTATTAATAATGATGAATGTCTATTAGAGATTAATGCTGACTCAAAAATGACTATAAATGGGGAAGAAATTTTTAAAACTCTTAATTATTCGACTAATAAAAAATATGTTTTGGAAAAATTAGATGACAATCATGATGAGGCTTTGAAAAGAAAATATGAAGCAACACAAAAATTGCACAAATTCTACGAAGATTTATTGAGCGATATAAATAAATTAAACCTTGATGATGACTTAACTAGAAGTATAGATGAATTTGAGTAAAGTTATTGATATTCAAATGGATATTTGTTGTATAATAAAAAAATTTAAGAGTAGATTTGCCTCAATTTTCCCCAAAAAGGTATGCTAAATGACTTTTTAACCAGTTTTAGATAAATACCGAAAAGGTAGCAACTTTCCCTTGAAATACCCAAGAATAACCCGAAAGGTATGCTGACGGATTTTTTTAGTAGTTTAGCACAAACAAGCCATTTTCTACTATACCTTTTATGTCAAAAACGGTGGGCATAACTCAATTCGAACCGATATGACAATAATCATAAATTATTGTATCCAAAAGAATAAAGATATATAATGATTATGTAAATTAAAAGGAGAACTTTTTATGAAATATTTGGTTATCATTTCAACATTATTTGTATCCGGTTCTTTGGTGGGATGGATAATAGAATTATTATTTAGAAGATTTATTTCGCAAAAGAAATGGATGAATCCTGGTTTTTTAGTTGGCCCGTATCTTCCAATTTATGGTTTTGGAGTTATTTTTCTTTATGCTATTAGTAATTTACCTTTAGGCATTAATATACAATGGCTTGATATTGTTGTAAGAATTATAATTATTGTTGTTGGTATTACTCTTATTGAGTTCATTGCCGGTCTGATCTTTATTAAAGGTCTTAAAGTAAAATTATGGGACTATTCAGACCGGAAAGGAAATATCATGGGGATTATTTGCCCAAGCTTTTCCATCATTTGGTTATTAGTAGGTTCACTATATTATTTTTTCGTTAATCCTTTCTTTGTTGAAGCGATAAGTTGGATAAGTGAAAACTTGATATATACTTATTTTATTGGCGCAGTAATTGGAGCTATGGCCGTTGATTTTGCTTACTCAATAAAACTAGCTACAAAATTAAAACAATATAAAGAACTGCAAGATTTAAGATTTGAAGAGTTTAAGAGGCGTTTAAAAGATAAAATTAAAAATATTAAATTTAAAAGTGATAAAGATTCTAAATAATAATTAAGTTAATATTTTTTTAATACGAAAGGGACTGTTTGTTTATGTACTGAACTGGAATGTCAACTAAAAAGTGGACATAAAGTTAAGAGGTTTTAAGAATTAGATAATTCAAATTGTAAAAATTATAATATCTTTATATAATATAAGTGAAAGATAAGAGAAAAAATAAACAATACTGAGATCGAAAGGAAACAATTATGAAGTTAGAAAATGAATTTAATCTAAAATTTATCGAACTTGATAAGTTATGTAAAAAGTTATATCCTAAACATTCCAAGGGTATGAAGGCATTAAAAGAGTTTGCCAATTCTTTGGCACCAAATAATCAAACTAAGTTATTAGAATTTATTGATGCTTATGAGAAAGGCAGTATAACAAACATTAATGAAGAGGCCATTAACTTTTTAAATGTATTGATTAATGATGCTAACGTTAGAATTCTTAGTAGTAATTTTTCAGAAGATATGTTTACTTTAAAATTTGAAGAAGATAATTTTGAAAAAGACCAAAGATATTACAAAAATAAAATTGAAGAAATGTATTCTAATGTAATTAAATACACTCCAGTTTTTCAAAAATCAATTAAGAAAAAAGCGAAACAAGAATTAGAAAATGCTTTTAGAGAAATTGATAGATGTAAAGACTTTGATGAACTATTAGAAGTTGAAGAAAAATACGAAGAAATCTTTGATGAGCTAGAAGATTTGATTGATTACGACTTATAAATAAGTGAAGATGAGTAAAAAAGTATACAAAAGGAAAAGGTCTGTTTTTCAAGTTTATGTTAAATCTGTATTTGCAGATTATTCAACATGGACGATAATTGCCGCAACAATAGGAACCCTTGTTGGTACAATTACAGCTTTTATTAAAAAAAATGATTTTGCTCCACTTGCGGTTATAGCATTAATATCATCGGTTGCAATTCTTTTAATTAAATCTATTTTAAATATTACTTCTCATGTTCGTGATACCAACGCATATTTCTTTTTAAAAGATGATGATGACTATAAAACTAAATTAATTAAAACAATTAAGGATTCGCTTACATCAAATTATAAAGTAATTGGTAACGAAGAAGCAGGATATCTCTTTTATGATGAAAAAGTAAATGAGTGGATAGCGAATAATGAAATTGCTTTAAATGTAACTAAAAAACGTTATCAAATACCTAAAGATTTACGCCCGCTATTACCATTTGTGTTAAAGCAAAAACTCAAAGGGAAAAGAGTATTTACTGATGATAAAAAGGTTTGCTTGAACACCGATTTAGAATTAGGTGTTAAAGATGTCAATATCTCGCTTACGAGATATTTTGACGGGGAAGTCACAAGCGAATTATCATCAAAACGGATTCGTTCTAAAAGAGATTTAGAATTCAAATTTAACGGCCTTGATTTAATCTATGATTTTGATCTTAATAAAGTTAAATCATTAGCAAATAATAGTCTTAGTAATCGTATTGGCGGCACTACACTAGCGATTACAAATGATAACTACGCTATTTTATTAATTCAAGGCCACGCTAATATGCAAAATCCAGGTAAATACATCCCTTCTGGATCTGGTTCCATGGATTTTGCGGACACTAAAGGTTGTAAGACCTTACAAGAATTTTTAATCAAGGGAATTGAAAGAGAATTAAACGAAGAAAGTTCTGCTGGTTTTGCTATTAAAGAAACAAAGTTAATTGGATACGGAAGAATTATTGAAAGAGGAACTGTACCAGAATTTTTTGGAGTAACGTATTTAACGTGTTCAAGGGATGAATTACAAGAACAATTCGACATCAAAAACAAAGAAAGAAAAATAGGATTTGTAGACGACCTTATCTTTGTTCCACTTAATGAGCTGGATGAATTTATCGAAAAGAATAAGGCTGATATTTCTCTGCAATTATTAATTTATAAAGAGATGCTTTGATTTACAAAAAGACCCTTTTTAATTCGTTTCGCTCACATAGACAATTTAGGCGTTAAAGCTAGTGCTAATTTATTAAAACTAGTTGATATATATTGTATCTCTTAGATGTTTAGGGACACAGGAAAACTTGATAGATGCAAAGACTTTGATGAATTAGAAGAGTTGATTAATTATAATCTTTAAATAATAAAATAAC
>JGI24503J29689_10005697_pt1 | contig 11592 bp, 9 predicted proteins | sample BioPla3RNA2_FD_29689 | JGI IMG/M metagenome (IMG submission 29689)
AATACATGTCGGTCGAAGATTTTGCTCATATTCTAGAAAAAATTGAAGGAAGGGCAGAAATTCTCTATCTCCATGTGATGGGCGAGCCGCTTTTGCATCCACAGATTGATGTATGTGTAAACGAAGCGGTGAAAAAAGGCTTTAAAGTACATATCACCAGCAATGGAAGCCTTCTTTCCCAAGTGCAAGATACACTGGTCGATACAGGACTGAAGCGCCTGAACCTTTCACTTCAAAGCCTTGAGCAATTCCCCGAAAAAAGGCGTGCAGAAAAAACCATAGAAATCTTAGAGGCAGTAGATTTTCTTCTAGAAAAAAATAAAAACCTCTTTGTGAGCCTTCGCCTTTGGACACAGGATAAAAAAACATTTACCCAAGAAATAACTTCCTATCTTGAAAACTATTTTTCACTTCCGCACTTGGAAATTGAAAAAAGACTTTTGGAAAAAAATTCCTTCTTGATTCACCCGCGCCTTGCCATTCATGCAGCAGACAGCTTTGACTGGCCAGATACTTCCCAGCCCTTTGTTGGAGAGCGAGGTTTTTGCATGGGTTTACGAGACCAAGCAGCCATCCTCTGCGACGGCAGCCTTGTACCCTGCTGCCTCGACAGGAACGGAGCAATTAAGCTTGGGAACCTCTTGGAGGAAGACTGGGATGAAATAATGCAGTCGAAAAGAGCAAGCACTTTTTACGAAGCCTTCTCCGAGCGCCGTGTCGTGGAGACAATCTGTAAACATTGCTCGTATCGATTACGCTTTGACAAAGAGATAGGAAAAAACATTTGACACAAAAAAATTCTCCTTTGATCTTGACCGATTTTGTACTATAATGGGAGTATGTAGAAGAGGTTAAAATGAGAAAATACATCATTACTACCACAGAAGGTTATACTATCGCTCCAAATGGAGAGGATGAAGTTGAAAACTTGCAAGTTTTGGGTGTCGTGGAAAATGTAAACAATAAAGATGAAGCAATTATAAAACTTTTTGAAGAAAATGAATGGATAAGTGAAGCTAAATTCAGTGAATATGGACTTATGGTCTACGAACTACTTTGAAATTGTAAAAAACATTGATAAATCTCGCTCTTCTGTAGTTCGCCTTATTCAAAAGCTTAGAAAAGAAGGAAAAATAAAAAGACTTGGGTTTGAGTGAGCCATTTTATAAAAAGGGGGAAGATTTCAGTGCAAATAAAATCGAAGCAAAGAATAGCGGACCACGGTGAAGTATTTACAAATGAACGAGAAGTAAAGGCTATGCTCGACCTTGTGAAACACGAAACTGAACGAATCGACAGTCGATTTTTAGAACCAGCCTGTGGTAATGGTAACTTTTTGGCAGAAATTTTAACAAGAAAGCTTGCCGTTGTTGCCTCCAGATACAAGCACAACCCTGCAGATTATGAACGCTATGCCGTTATAGCCCTTACTAGTATTTATGGTGTAGAAATACTGGCTGACAATGCAGCAGAATGCAGAGAAAGATTATTTTTAATATGGAAAGAAGCATACCAAAAAAACTGTAAAACAGAAGCAAATGAAGAAACTCTAAAAGCGGTAGAGTTTATTTTAGAAAAAAACATCCTTTGCGGCGATGCTTTAAGCTTAGAAAAAGCGGATGGAACGCCAATTATATTTGCAGAATGGTCTGCAGTCAATGGCAATTTATTAAAAAGGCGTGACTTTGAATTGTCCCACATGCTCCATGCCGAAGAAAAAGACTTACAGTTTGATTTATTTGGGGAAAGTGGGCATTATGAAAAAGATGCAAGCGGTGCGACTATTTTGCTCCCTATAAAAGAATTTCCACCCATTCATTATAGGAGAGTGTTTGAACATGCTTAGTACAAAAATAAACTACAATCCAGATGTTTTAAATTGTTTAGCAAATCTAAGTAACGACGAAGTTTTTACGCCACCAGACATAGTCAATCAAATGCTCGATTTATTGCCCCAAGAGCTTTTTTCTTCACCAGATACTACTTTTTTAGACCCTGCTTCAAAAAGTGGTGTTTTTTTGCGAGAAATAGCCAAAAGACTTTTAAAAGGATTAGAAACACAAATCCCAGATTTGCAAGAGCGAATTGACCATATTTATAAAAAACAAATCTTTGGAATAGCTATTACAGAGTTGACAAGCTTGCTTTCTAAGCGAACTTTGTATTGTAGCAAATACCCAAATAGCAAATATAGCGTGACCAAGTTTGAATCTGCCGAAGGCAATATTCGTTTTAGAGAGACTAAACACGAATGGAAGAATAATAACTGTGTTTTTTGTGGAGCCAATAAAGCCAATTACGATAGAGAGGAAACTTTAGAAAGTCATGCCTATGAGTTTATCCATACAACGAATCCAAAGGAGCTATGGAATATGAAATTTGATGTTATCATTGGAAACCCGCCTTATCAGATGAGTGATGGGGGTGCTGGTTCGAGTGCAAAACCTATTTATCATTTATTCGTTGAGCAAGCCATAAAATTGCAACCTCGATATTTATGTATGATTATTCCTGCACGATGGTATTCAGGAGGAAAGGGGTTAGACGAGTTTCGTAAGAATATGTTAAATGATTTGAGCATAAGGTATTTATGTGACTATTTTGATGGTGAAGATTGTTTTCGTGGTATCGATATTTCTGGAGGTATATGTTATTTTCTTTGGGATAGAGATAATAAAGGAAATTGCGTTGTAAATTCTAATAAAAATAGTAACTCAATTATTATGGAAAGAAAGCTTTTAGAAAAAGAAACAGATGTTTTTATTCGTTTTAATGAAGCGGTTAGTATTTTTAGAAAAGTTAGAAGTTTTAAAGAAGAAAGCTTTATAAATATTGTCAGTTCGAGAAAACCATTTGGTATTTCAACTAATATAAAAATTCAAGAGAAGAAATCTTCTAATTCAATTAAAATCTATGCGTATCCTAAAGATGGGTATATTAATATTGAAAAAGTTTCAACTAATAAAGATAGTATAAATAAATGGAAAGTATTAATAGCAAAAGCGTATGGCGAAAGAGGAAATTTCCCGTATTTAGTAATAGGAAAGCCATTCATAGGAGAACCATATACATGTTGTTCAGAAACCTATTTGCTAATTGGCCCTTATAATAATGAAATTTATTGTGAAAATATAATAACATACATGAAAAGTCGATTTTTTCGACTGTTTGTTTTATTGAAAAAAAACACTCAAAACGCAGCAAAAGGTGTTTATCAATTCGTTCCTATGCAAGATTTTTCTGAGCCATGGACAGATGAAAAACTCTATAAAAAATATGGCTTAAACGAAGAAGAAATTGCTTTTATAGAAAGTATGATTCGCCCAATGGATTCAAGTGAGGAGAAATAGGGAGATGGAAAAAGATTTACAAACTTGCGACAAACTTGCGACATAAAAGAGGTAAGATAATATGGAGTTTTTTTCCAAAAAGACCTGATGCAAAACCGATGATTTACGCTTATGAGGATAGCAATCCTGAATACAAGGGCTTGTTAAAAATTGGTTATACAGCAGTGGATGTTGAACAACGGGTGGCACAGCAATACCCTACAAAAAGACCCGATGGAAAAATCCCTTATAAAATTTTGTGGCAAGATTCAGCGATGCATTCCGATGGTTCAAGCTTTACAGACCACGATATACACAAAGCCTTAGAAAAAAAAGGCATTTATAGTAAAGGTGGAGAATGGTTTGCGTGTTCGGTAAATGATTTAAAATCGGTATATATCGCTGTTCGAGATAAAACGGAAAACAGAGAAAATAGGACAAATTCTTTTGGCATGCGACCTGAACAAGAAGAAGCTGTCAATAAAACAATTGAGTATTTTAGAAAAGAAGCCGATACTCCTCAAAAAAGTGCAAAGTTTTTGTGGAATGCAAAAATGCGTTTTGGAAAAACATTTGCCTCTTATCAATTAGCAAAAAAGATGAACTTGAAAAAAATCTTAGTTCTTACCTTCAAACCCGCAGTTCAAAGTGCATGGGAAGAGGATTTACTGACACACACCGACTTTGAAGGTTGGCAGTTTATTTCTCGTAACTCAACTTTATCATACGAAAACGCAGACTTAGATAAACCAATCATATGTTTTGGCTCTTTTCAAGATTTTTTGGGTACCAATGAAAATGGTGGTATCAAAGCAAAAAATGAATGGGTCCATGCTACCAATTGGGATTTGGTGATTTTTGATGAATACCACTTTGGAGCATGGAAAGATAATGCTAAAAAGCTTTTTGAAGCAGAAGATGAAGAGAATTACGATTTTGATTTAGAAAAATATCAAGAAGAAAGTGCTGCAAACCTTATAAATGAAGATTTTCTCCCTATCACGACTTCTCGATATTTGTTTTTATCTGGTACTCCTTTTAGGGCTATATACTCTGGAGAATTTATAGAGGATCAAATATTTAACTGGACTTATGCAAACGAACAAGAGGCAAAAGAGAAGTGGGGAAACAATAAAGATAACCCATATGCAGCTCTTCCACGAATGGTTTTGATGACCTATAAAATTCCAGATTCTATTCGTCAAATTGCAGATCAAGGTGAGTTTGACGAGTTTGATTTAAATGTATTTTTTTCTGCCGAAGGGAAAGGCGATAAAGCCAAGTTTAAGTACGAAGAGCATGTGCAAAAATGGCTCGATTTAATTCGCGGTTCGTATTTGGGTACAACAACTGACGATTTAAAACTAGGTGCAAAAAAACCAGATATGCCTTATTCGCATACAACACTTTTATCTATTTTAACTCATACACTTTGGTTTTTGCCCAATGTAGCCTCTTGCTTTGCAATGGCGAATTTGCTCAAAAAAAGAAACAATGTGTTTTATCACGATTATAAAATCATTGTGGCCGCTGGCCCTAGTGCAGGGATAGGGGTTGAAGCTTTAAAGCCTGTAGAAATGGCAATGGGTGACCCACTCCAAACAAAAACAATCACCCTTTCTTGTGGCAAATTGACTACAGGTGTTACCGTTAAACCGTGGACTGGTATTTTTATGTTGCGAAACTTAAAAAGTCCAGAAACTTATTTTCAAGCAGCCTTTAGAGTACAAAGCCCTTGGGTTATTAATACTGACAATGGAAAACAAGAAATTATGAAGCACGAGTGTTATGTTTTTGATTTTGCTTTAGATAGAGCCTTAAAGCAAATATCGGATTATAGCTGCAAACTCGATATCAATGAATCTAACCCAGAAACAAAAGTCAAAGAGTTTATCAATTTTTTACCAGTGCTTGCCTATGACGGTAGTAGCATGAAAAAGTTAGATGAAAAAGATATTTTGGAATATGCCACTTCTGGAACCTCAGCTACTCTTTTAGCTCATCGCTGGGAAAGTGCTTTGCTTGTGAATGTGGATAATGATACGCTTTCTCGCTTAATGTCAAACCAAAATGCGATGGATGCTCTTATGAGTATTGAAGGTTTTAGAAGTTTAAACAATGAAATCAATGAGATAATTATCGCTTCTGAAAAAGTAAAAAAAGCTAAAAATAAAACCGAAAAATTAGACGCAAAAGAGAAAAAAGAAATTTCTGATGCTGAAAAAGAATACAAATCGAAACGAAAAATTATCCAAGAAAAATTGATAAAATTTGCTACTCGAATTCCTATTTTTATGTACTTAAGTGACTACAGAGAATACAGTTTAAAAGATGTAATCACACAATTAGAGCCATATCTTTTTAAAAAAGTTACAGGCTTAGATGTGCACGATTTTAACTTACTTTGTTCTTTGGGTGTTTTTAATGCAGGCTTGATGAACGATGCTATTTATAAATTCAAACGCTACGAAGATTCTAGTTTAGAATATACAGGACTAAACACGCACTCAGGTCAAAAAGTGGGTGGCTTTGATACTGTTCTTAATCAAGATGAATATCAAAAACTATTTGGAAGATAAAAAGGGTTGGTTCAAACAAAACAGGTTTTTGGGAAGTAATTGAAAACAACAAAAAGAAGGATTTAAGAGAACTCAAAGGTAAAATTAGATTTGCTGATGATTATGACTATAAAAAAATGAGAACTGGTAAATGATTTTAGTAGACAGTTCTGTTTTAGTTGATTATTTAAAGGGTTATAAAGAATCTTCGCTTATATGAAAATCTAGCTTCTTCTTAATTTTTCCTCTCTCGTTGACAGTGTTTTATCAAATTATTATAATTGATTATTCTATATTAATTAAGCAAATTCTATTCTTATGAGTAATCAAACACAAATTTCACTACTGATAATGGCTAGAGGTTTGCGGGAGAAAAAAATGGCAGGTGATTACAATCCCTACGAAGAGATGTTGAAGGTTCTAGATGATGCAGCGAAAAAGCTTGGCTTAAAAGAAGATGATTATATTAAGCTCAAGTATCCAGAAAAAGAATTAAAGGTTGCTATTCCGGTAACGATGGATGATGGCTCGATTAAGGTTTTTGAGGGTTTCCGTGTGCAACATTCAAGTGTGCGTGGTCCTTACAAGGGTGGTATTCGCTATCATCAAAATGTAGATGTCAATGAAGTTAAGGCGCTTGCGGCTCTTATGAGTTTAAAATGTGCTGTTGTAAATATTCCTTACGGTGGTGGTAAGGGTGGGGTAACTGTTGACCCAACCAAGCTGTCAAAGGCTGAGATCGAGCGTTTAACACGAAGCATGGTTACACAGTTTTTCCCTATTATTGGTCCTACAAAGGATATTCCTGCGCCGGATGTAAATACGAATGCGGAAGTAATGGCTTGGTTTGTTGATACATACAGTACGCTCAAGGGTGAGTTAAGTCCTGGTGTTGTTACTGGCAAGCCTATTGCCCTCGGTGGTTCTCTTGGAAGAGCTGAGGCAACGGGTCGCGGTATTATGTTTGCAACAAGGGAGATTGCAAAGAAAAAGGGGCTTTCTCTCAAGGGTGCTCGCGTTGCGGTTCAAGGTGCGGGCAATGTCGGCGGTGTTGCTGCAAAGCTTATTCACAGAGAGGGCGGCATTGTTGTTGCAATTTCTGACGTATCTGGTGGAATCTACAAAGAAGACGGGCTTGATATTGACGAAATTATCACTTTCTTAACTGCAGAGCGTGGCAGGCTTCTCAAAGACTATGATGTGCCAGGCTTAAAGCGTATTTCCAACGACGATATTTTAACGCAAGATGTTGATATTCTTGTGCCGGCGGCTCTTGAAAATCAAATTACCGAAAAAAATGCTGACAAGATACGAGCAAAGATTATCGTAGAAGGTGCAAATGGTCCAACGACTTCTGCAGCTGATGCAATTCTCGACAAAAGAGGCATTAGTTTAGTTCCCGATATTTTGGCAAATGCTGGTGGTGTTGTTGTATCCTATTTTGAATGGGTACAAAATCTTCAAAACTTTTACTGGAGTGAAGCTAAGGTCAATGAAAGCTTGGAAGAAATAATGGTAAATGCGTTTGAAAGTGTATGGGAAACAGCAGAAAAACATGGTGTTTCTTTGCGTGTTGCAGCCTACATGGTATCTGTTGAGCGAATTGTAGTCGCAAGTAAAATGAAAGGAATGGCAAACTAAGATATGAAAGCAAGTGAAACTCTAATTGCAACCTTACGAGAGGTTCCTCAAGATGCTGTTATAGCAAGTCATCAACTAATGCTCCGTTCTGGTTTACTTCGTAGGCTTGGGAACGGGCTTTTTGCCTACCTACCGCTCGGCTTAAAAGCCTTTCGAAAGGTTGAGGCAATTATCCGTGAGGAGATGGATGCCATCGGCGCCTTAGAGTTTCGCCCTTCTGTTATTGTTCCCGGTGAGCTTTGGCGTGAGTCTGGTCGCTGGGAAACAATGGGTGAGGGAATGCTTCGCGTAAAAAATCGCGTGAATCAAGAGCTTGTTGTAAGCCCTACCGCAGAGGAGGCATTTACAGCCCTTATTCGCGATGAGCTTTCTTCCTACAAGCAACTTCCTATAACTGGCTATCAAATAAACACAAAGTATCGGGATGAAATTCGTCCTCGATACGGGGTGATGCGAGGCAGGGAGTTTACCATGAAGGATGCTTATTCCTATCATGCAAATCAAGAAAGCTTGGATGAGGTATACGAAAAATTTGCTTCTGCTTATCGAAAGATTTTCAGCCGTTTATCTTTAACGGTTATTCCTGTGAAGGCTGACACTGGTGCGATGGGTGGAACTGGTTCTGAAGAGTTCATGGTTGAAAGCCCCGTCGGTGATGATACCCTCATTCTTTGCGCCTCATGTGGCTATGCAGCCAATACTGAAAAAGCAAGTTGTGCTTCCGATGCAGATATGAGTCTTGTAAAAACTGATAAAGCTGTCGAAGAAATTGATACACCAAATGTAAAAACAATCGAAGAGCTTTCTGCCTTCTTGGATACAAAACCACAGACCTTTATTAAAACGCTTATTTATAAGGCTTTGAACTCAGAGCTCGATTTAACAAAGGCTCCTGGTTCTGCTTCTTTGAAACGAGTTACCGAAACTGGTCGGGCTGCACCTTTTTATCCTGAAAGTTTTTTTGCTGTTTGTATTCGAGGTGACCTTGATATAAACGAAGCAAAGCTCGCCGCTTTAGTAAAAGCTAGTGAGCTTGAGCTTGCCTCCGATGAAGATGTTGAGCGTTTTACACAGGCGCCTGTTGGTTTTGCTGGTCCCGTTGGCTTAGACAGTCTTCCTATCATCGTTGATAATTCTGTGCTTGCGATGCATGATGCGGTAACAGGTGGCTTAAAAAAAGATGTGCACCTTCTGCACGTAGAACCGAGCAGGGATTTTTCTTTCTTTTTAAGCGGTGATATACGAACTGTTGTTGCAGGTGATATTTGTATTAACTGTGGGAAAACCTATCATAGCACTAAGGGAAATGAACTCGGTCATATTTTTAAACTTGGAGATAAATACACAAAGTCGATGGGAGTTAGTTTTCTTGATGAAAATGGAAAGCTGCAAACGCCAACGATGGGGTGTTACGGAATTGGAGTTGACCGATCGCTTGCTTCTATTATAGAAGAACATCATGACGAAAATGGTATTGTATGGCCGATGAATATTGCGCCCTATCAAGTGGTTATTGTTCCAATAAAATACAATGGGCAAATGAAAGAAATTGCTGATAACTTATACGAAGGTTTACGGAAAGAAGGCATCGAAGTTTTGCTTGACGATAGAGATGAGCGACCTGGAGTAAAGTTTAAGGACATGGACTTAATAGGGATTCCTGTTCGCGTTTTGGTGGGAGAAAAAAATCTACCAAATGTCGAAATAAAAGAACGTAACAAAAGCAGCGCTGATCTTGTTTTAGTAGAAGAAGCAAAAGATTTTGTAACAAAGCTTGTGAAGGAAGCTCTTGCAAAGCATGCTCACTCGAGCGAATTGTAAAAACTGAGGTGCAAGATTTTGTACAAAAAGGCTCTTGTTAAAAGAGCTTTTTTTATTGGAGGATGTATGAAAAAAGTAGTTTGTAATTCTGTGCTTTTTATTTTGCTGTTTTGCTCAGGGCTATTTGCCTTGCCAGGAATTGATGAGTGGATGCCTACCGCTTCTGGGGAATACGTATATTATCGAGACTACACTTTTACGGACGAAAGCTATATCGGTTTTTTGCAGTACGATGCGGGTACCTATGCTGTTCGCTATTATTCACTTGGAAATACGAGCGATAAAAAAAATCCCATTCCTCCAAAAGATATTCAAATCCTTCTTACAATGAAAAAAGATTCAGCCTTTGTAGAGTTAACTGGTGAAAAAATAATTGGAGAGCTCGGAGCAGACGATGTCGATATCGTAAATTATCTTCATGACCTTGTGTATGAGTTTAATGCACGGCGTAAAAAAATGAACGGGAAAGATTTTTCAAAATCTCTTGTATCCACAGAAATCTATGAGCAGTTTGGTGGAGAAGTTACAATGACATACAAGGGCTATATTCCCCTGTATAGTTTAGATGCCATACGAAATGAAAAGGGCGACCTTCTCTTTCAAGCGGTAACGATTGGTACCTTGCTCGATTCAAGCGACACTTCGTTTGCAGATTTTGCAGGTTTTAAAAATCTCACTTCGCTAAAACGAGTTGCAGATAAAAAAGCAAATCTCGATGAGTTTTGGAAAACAAATGATAACATTGTGTACAGCATAAACAACAAGGCGCTTTATATGGTAAATACCTTTACATTTGAAGAGTCGTATTTTTCAAATCTGCCGTATAGCTTGGAAGATTATTTTATACGAAACTTTCTTACATCAACTGAAGGGGATTATATTTACCTACCATTTGTTTCCATACAAAAAGAAAAAGGGGAGCGAAAGCCCTATCTGCTTTTAACAAGTACCATAATGCGAACAGAAGAAAGCATGCGGATTACAAAAACAAAGGATGCCTTCCAAAAAGACTTTAAAGTGCTCATTCGAGAAAATGAAAATTCCTATTGGCTTTGTACCTTAACTATGGAAAATGACTACTATAATTTAAATAAATCCTATTTTGATAATTACTTAAAAACCTTTGTCTTGCCGTAATGGCGTTTCACAAATCTTTATTTAAAGGTAGTCCTCGGAAGGGGGCTACCTATCCAAACTCCTTCGGCAAGATAGTTTTGCTTTTGGCCGTTTATTAGAAACTGCACAGAGTCGATTGTCGAAAAGGCGGTTGCGGTATAGACAATTTGCATGAGCTGACCGATATAGCCTTCAACGCCATATTTATTGATATTGAATTCGTCGCTAAAGCTTAGGTATGCTACCCTGTCGGTGATGCTTGCGGATAAAAGTTTTGTCCCTTCGGGTATAAGCGACATGGTGCCTTTTTCCATTTCGTTTAGGGAGGGACCTGCGAGAAGGGCTTTTAGCGAGGCGGTGAGAGGAGTGTTTGTTTTATCGACAGTACGAACAATTTCGCGTCTTACGACTGTCCCGTCGCTATCGATGGCAATAAAACAAAGTTGTAAATCGGTGCTAGGTTTTGCTGCTTCTGTTTTATTGTCTTGTTTTGTGGTATCTTTTTTCTCAGTTTTGCTAAGGCTTAAATTTTCTTCTTTTTGATCGGTGGCTTGGGCTATAATCGGCGTGATTGTTTCTATTTTTGGTTCGGTGGAAGTTTCTTTACCATTTTGTTGGGAGCTTTTTGTTTCGCTCTCATTCGAGGGAATAATTTCGATTACCGTTTCCTTTTTTTGCGGCTGCAAAATATCTACAACAGTTTCTTTTTTATCACCAAGAACTTCGTTAATAAAACCTGTTTCTTCAAGTACATTGGCAATTCTTCCACGTGCCATAAAAAAGGCGATAGCAATAATTGCGGCAAAAATAAGCCAAAAGAAAAAAGCGAGTTTTGTGTTTTTATTCGATTTTTTAGCCATAGAAAAAGTATAGTATAGAAAGTGAAAAAAGAAAATAGCTTGATAAAAAAAAGCCCACGTGTTTGTGAGCTTTTTTCTTTAGCCAAAGGCAACGTCGAGCATCATCATAGCGGTAAAGCCGAGAATTGCCCCGACGGTTGCAAGGTCTGTGCTCTGGTGATCTCCTTCTTGGGCTGTTGGGATGAGTTCTTCTATAACAACGTAAATCATAGCACCGGCAGCGAAGGCGAGAGCGTAGGGTAGGATGGATGTGACTTGTGTAACGAG
>JGI24503J29689_10032431_pt1 | contig 11586 bp, 9 predicted proteins | sample BioPla3RNA2_FD_29689 | JGI IMG/M metagenome (IMG submission 29689)
GGAGGAAACAATGAATAAGAAGTTGTTTTTAGTCGTATGTATGTTCCTAAGCATAGGTTTGCTTTGTGCAGATTATATGTTTGGAGCTTTCAAAATTAAAACTAAGCCTTCAGATGCAGATGTCTCTCTTTATGATATTGACCTTTATCTTTGTAAAACTCCTAGTCCTGTATATCCAGTTATGATGGATGAATATATGGTTCTTCAGGAAGGAATACCGGGAAGAAAGATAAATATCATTATTACTAAAGAGGGATATATTCCTTTAAAGAAGACTATTTTTGTTCCTTTCCTCTATACAAAGGAGAAAGATGCTCTTAAGCATCCAACTGTCTTTACCTTCCAATTAAAACGTGATTATGACAGGTGTTATACTTCTATCTGTATACATTATTCTCTATTATGTTATCGTCCTATCCCCCTAGCTTTTTATTACTATCCTGGAATCTTCTGGTATCCTCCCCCTCCAGGAGGATATTTACATCATCCACATCATCATCCAGGCAATCACCATCACGGAAACTGTCCTCCTCACCCCGGACATAATCCACCACCTCCTTCGCATGGAGGAGGACATAATCCTCCCACACCTCCTGGGGGTGGTTATAGTGGTAATGGAACCGGAGGACATAATGGACCTCCTGCAGGACAAGGGTATGGATATAGTAATGCTGGATACACCCCTGCACCGCCTTCCGGGAAAGAAACTAGTAATAAACCTGATAACTTAGAGGAGACAACAAAAGTTAAATCAGTTCCTAAGACAATTACAACCAAAAAGAAAGAGAAAGAACAGGATAAGGATAAAAAGATTGTAGATAACTCAACAACTGAGATTTATCATAAAGTTCAGACGATTCAAAAAAGTTACAGGAAATAAATTACTAAGTAGAATAAATACGATTTATGGCTGTAATTTATAGATAATTATCGTGGAGATGGATCTTCTCATTTATAGAGATCTTACCCTAAAAGGATAGAAGTTAATAAAGAAAATCTATCTTCTTAATTTAACTAAAGGTTGTTATATGCCTAATCTTAAGATGATAAAGGGATAAGGTTAAAAGCTAGTCCCTCATTTTATTTTCTGTGCTTTATCAATTAAGAGATTTTGCTTTAGGTTTCCGCTTTACTATTTCATCTTTATTGCATCATTTTTTTATTCCTGATTAAAAGACATTCAATATATAAAAAATTGCTGGACAAATAAAGTAGTTGAAAAAACTTGTATTAAAATTCATCTGGAGGATGAAATGACTTTAACACCTGAGGCCAAAAAGGCTATCATGGCAGAGTTTAGACTCCATGAATCAGATACAGGTTCACCTGAGGTACAGGTTGCGCTTCTAACTCGGAGGATAAATGATATAACCGAGCATTTGAAACAGCATCCAAAGGATTTCAGCACTCGTCGTGGACTTCTGAAGCTGATCGGGCAAAGAAGGCGTTTACTTGATTATTTAAAGAAGAAAGATATTACTCGTTATCGTGAATTAATCAAGGCGCTAAATCTTAGAAAATAGTAAAACTCTTCCTATATTAAAAAGTGGGTTCCCGCAGTATCATAATCATTGCGGGCACCTTCTTTCTTGAAATAATCATATACGGAGAAAATAAAAGCGATAAATTCCGAGGGAGTTCGAGCAATAAGCTGAGAGCAGAATTTAGACCGCTTTCTGCCTATTGCTTCTTCTCCCTTGGATAAGATAAAGAGGAGAAGTTAATGCATAACTTTAACATTATTAAAAGAGAATTAGAATTTTGTGGTCGACTGCTTTACATTGAAACGGGCAGGATGGCAAAACAAGCCAATGGTAGCGTATTTATTAGATATGGTGATACCTCTATCCTGGTAACTGCTACAATGGGCAAAGAACCATCTGAAGAGCAGGATTTCTTTCCTTTAACCGTGGATTATGTAGAGAAAATGTATGCTAGTGGAAAAATTCCTGGTGGTTTTTTCAAGCGTGAAGCTAAACCTACTACAGATGCCACACTTGCTGCCAGATTAATAGACAGAAGCATAAGACCTCTATTCCCGGAAGGGTTCCGTAATCCAGTCCATGTAGTAGTGAATGTCCTATCTTATGATGGAGAGAATGAGCCTTCTGAAATTGGAGTTTTTGGAGCATCCTTAGCTTTAATGATTTCTGATATTCCATTTAATGGACCTATTGCAGGTGTAACCGTAGGTTATATAGATAATCAGTTCGTAGTGAATCCTTATCAGAATGAGCTAAATAACCTTTCTAAACTTAATCTGGCAGTTGCTGGTTCTGCGACCTCTGTGGTTATGATTGAATCTGCTGCTAAAGAATTAAGTGAAGAGGTGATGCTGGATGCCGTTTATGCAGGACACGAAGAGATTAAAAAGCTCTGTGCTTTGCAGAATGACTTTGTTGCTGAAGTTGGGAAAGAAAAGAAAGAAGTAGTCTTACAAAGCATTCCAGAAGAGATAATGGCAAAAGTGGAAGCTGATTATGGTAATAGGATAGCGGAAGCTGCTATGTTATTTGGTAAACAGGAAAGACAGGATGCTTTTGATACCACTGAAGCGGAAATGTTGGAGAACTATCAGTCAGAAAATGAAGAAACCTATGCAGAAAATGAAAAATGGTATAAAGCTGCATATGAAGAGCTGATTAGATGTTATGTGCGAGATTCAATTCTTAATAAACATCATAGAGTGGATGGTAGAGGATTAGATGATATTCGTGAAGTAACTTGCGAAATTGATGTTTTACCAATTGTCCATGGTTCTGCTTTATTTACAAGAGGAGAAACTCAATCCTTAGGGACGGTTACTCTTGGTGGAAGTAGTGATGAGCAGATAATTGATGGTTTGGAAATAGAATATAAAAAGAGATTCTATCTTCATTATAATTTTCCTCCCTTCAGTGTAGGAGAAGTCGGAAAAATGGGAGCTCCAGGTCGTAGAGAATTGGGTCATGGCAATCTAGCAGAGCGTGCTTTAATAGCAGTAATGCCAGATAAGGAAGTTTTCCCTTATACTGTTAGAGTGGTCACTGATACACTGGAATCAAATGGTTCATCTTCACAAGCATCTATTTGTAGTGGATGTCTGGCTCTAATGGCTGCAGGAGTCCCTATTAAGGCTCCAGTCGCAGGAATCGCTAATGGCTTAATTATGGAGGGAGAAAACTATGTGGTATTAACTGATATTATGGGATTAGAAGACCACTTAGGAGATATGGATTTCAAATGTGCAGGAACTCGTGATGGTATAACTGCTATGCAGATGGATATTAAGATTGAAGGTATTACCAAGGATATTATGCGGATAGCTTTGGATAAAGCTCATAACGCTCGTTTGAAAATCCTGGATATAATGCAAGAATGTATTTCGGAACCACGAAAAGAATTGGCACCTACGGCACCACGCATTGAAGCTTTCCAGGTTCCAGTTGATAAAATTGGTGAAATAATTGGTCCCAATGGGAAGATGATTAAATCTATCATTGAAGCTTGTCAGGTGGAAATTGATATAGAAGATGATGGATGGGTGCATATCCTTTCTCCCGATCAGCAATCCATACAAAAAGCAAAGGAATGGATTCAGAGCATTATCAGAGAACCTGAAATAGGAGAAGAATTTGAAGGACAGGTTACACGCATTGAACCTTATGGAATCTTTGTAAAGATTCTGGGCGGAACTAAAGAAGGTATGGTACATATATCGCAAATGCATACTTCAAGGATTGATAGTCCCAAAGATATGGTCAAATTAGGTGATATTGTTCATGTTAAAGCACTTGGTATGGAAAAGGGGAAACTAGCACTAACTATGAAAGGAGTGGAAGGTAATCCTGAACCAAATCAAAATTCAACCAAACAGGACAAATTTAATACACGAGATGAGCATAAAGGAAATTACCGTTCTACAGGACACCGTAATAAAAATTATCGTAAGAGATAAAATGACACTGTTTTGCGTATAATCATAGTAAGATATTATGGAGACTAAAATGGAATATAAAGTAGCCGAAATATCTCTTGCTGATTTTGGCAGAAAAGAGATAATTTTAGCTGAAGCGGAAATGCCTGGATTGATGGCTTTAAGGTCTAAGTATGCTGCAGCAAAACCTTTACGAAATGCCCGTATTACTGGAAGTCTGCATATGACTGTCCAGACTGCAGTATTAATAGAAACGCTGGTTGAGCTTGGAGCTCAAGTTCGTTGGGCTAGTTGTAATATATACTCTACCCAGGACCATGCTGCAGCTGCTATAGCTGCAAGTGGAATTCCTGTTTTTGCCTGGAAAGGTGAGACACTTGAAGATTACTGGCAATGTACCTTGAATGCTTTAACCTGGAAAGAGGGAGGTCCAGATCTTATTGTTGATGATGGTGGTGATGCTACTCTAATGGTCCATGAAGGTTACAGACTAGAAGAACAATACTATGCTTCAGGTAAGCTTCCAGAGATTGAAGCAAATTCTATTGAAATGAAGATAGTTCAGGAACTTCTCATTGCTGGTTTAAAATCTGATCCGGAGAAATGGCATCGTATGGTGAAAGGAATAAGAGGAGTCAGTGAAGAGACAACTACAGGCGTTAATAGATTATATCAAAGGCTAGAACATCATAACCTGCTATTTCCAGCCATTAATGTCAATGATTCCGTAACGAAATCTAAGTTTGATAATCTTTATGGGTGCAGAGAATCCCTTGCAGATGGAATTAAACGGGGAACAGATATTATGATTGCGGGTAAATTGGTAATGATATGTGGTTACGGTGATGTGGGGAAGGGATGTGCTGAATCTATGCGTAGTTTTGGTGCTCGTGTAGTGATTAGTGAAATTGACCCTATTTGTGCACTTCAGGCTGCTATGGAAGGTTTTGAAGTAAATACGGTGGATAATATGGCTGATATAGCAGATATCTTTGTAACTGCTACGGGAAATTGTGATGTGATTAGAGTAGACCATATCCTCCGAATGAAAGAAGGAGCGATAGTTTGTAATATTGGTCATTTTGACAATGAGATTCAGGTGCAAAAGTTATTTGAGTTAGAAGGTATAAAGCGAGAAAACATCAAATCCCAAGTGGATAAGATTTATTTACCTAATGGAAGATTTATCATTCTGCTCTCAGAAGGGAGATTGGTCAATCTTGGTAATGCTACAGGACATCCTTCCTTTGTTATGAGTTGCTCTTTTACTAATCAAGTTTTAGCCCAGATGGATTTATGGCAAAATTCCCATCAGATTGGAGTCTATACTCTTCCTAAAATACTGGATGAGGAAGTTGCAAGATTACATCTGGACAAATTGGGCGTGGTGCTCACGCATTTAACGCGTCAGCAAGCTGAATATATAAATGTTCCTATTTCTGGACCCTATAAACCTGAGCATTATAGATATTAAACTTTATGTCCACTCATAAACCAGTTGTGATAGAAGAGCTTTTTGGAGAATTAGAGTTAGCTCCGGAAAATCATTACTGGACCGTAATTCATACTAAACCGAGATGCGAGAAGAAATTAGCAGAATATGCCTTAAAACATAATATATCCTACTATTTACCCCTAACCGAAAGCAGTCGTATCTATCAAAGAAGAAAAGTAACATTTACTAAACCTATTTTCTCAGGTTATCTCTTTACTGTAGTTAATTTTTTCACCAAAAGAGAACTTCTATCTACCGGTTATGTGGTTTCATACCTAAATGTGCCTTGTCAAAGAGAATTAGTGGATGAACTAAGAAATATCTGGTTAACTCGTAATCGTAGGATAGAAATGAAGGAGGCTATGTGGCTTTCAGAAGGACTAATGGTAGAAATAGTTAATGGACCTCTCAAAGGAGTAAGTGGATTGGTTAAAAGTCATAAAAAACTTGAAGAAGTTTATCTCCAAGTTAATATTCTTCATCAAGCAGTATCAGTTAAAGTTGATCCAAGAGATGTTAAAATTATAGGGGATTATGAAATTGTAGAAGAAGAATGAAAAAGAAGATACTAATAACAGGTGGTGCAGGATTTATAGGTTCAAATGTTGCTGATGCATATCTAGCAGAGGGTTACGATGTAGTAGTAGTGGATGACCTATCTTCAGGCTCATTAGAAAATCTTGATTCTAGAGTGAAGTTCTATCAATTAAATATTTGTTCACCTATTTTAGACGAGATATTCTCGCTGGAAAAACCAGACATCGTAAATCATCATGCTGCTCAAATAAGTGTTCCTTATTCCATAGAAAATCCGATTAATGATGCTGAAATTAATATAAAGGGATTTCTAAATATTCTGCAATGTTCTGTAAAGCACGGTGTAAAGAAAGTTATTCTAATTTCTTCAGGTGGAGCTATTTATGGAGAAGCAGAAGAATATCCTGCTACCGAAAACTGTCCTTTGAAGCCTTTATCTATATATGCAATCCATAAATTGACCAGTGAATATTATGTTCGCTTTTATCATTATCAATATAATTTAAATTATACAATTTTGCGTTATGCTAATGTATACGGACCCCGTCAAGTGGCACAAAGTGAAGCAGGAGTAGTATCAATTTTTATAGAAAAACTACTTCGTAATCAAGCTCCTATGCTTTATGCTTATCCTGAGGAACCAGAAGGTATGATCAGAGATTATGTGTATGTTAAAGATGTGGTTAGAGCTAATGTTGCCGCATTAGATAGAGGAAATAATAATGTCTTCAATATTGGGACCGGACACGAAATTACAACCTCATTTCTTTATAAAACTATAGCCTGGCAATTAGGTTCGGATATTAAACCCATTCTGGGACCTGCAAGAAAGGGAGATTTACATCGTTCTCTCTTAGATTGCTCTAAAGCTTTTAAGGAATTAGGCTGGAGTCCTCTTTATACTTTGAATGAAGGCATTAGGGAAACAATTGAGTTTTTTAAAAATAAGGAGCTTTTTAAATGAATATAGCGATGATTGGTAGTGGATATGTAGGTCTGGTTAGTGGCACCTGTTTTGCGGAGATGGGCAACAGAGTAATATGTGTTGATAAAGATCCGACAAAGATTGAATTGTTAAAAAATAGTGTTGTTCCCATCTATGAACCTGGATTACAAGAGCTGGTAGAGCGTAATTCAAGAGAAGGGCGATTAAGTTTTACTACAGATATTGCTGAAGCAGTTCAAGCATCGGAGGTTATATTTATTGCTGTAGGAACGCCTCCAGATGAGGATGGCTCAGCTGACCTTCAATATGTACTGGCTGTGGCAAAAGATATTGCAAGTTATATGCAGGATTATAAGATAATTGTAGATAAGTCTACCGTCCCTGTGGGAACAGCAGATTTAGTATCTAGGACAATAAGTGAAATCTTGGAAGAGAGGGGTGTAGATATCAATTTTGATGTAGTTTCCAATCCCGAGTTTTTGAAAGAAGGTGCAGCTATAGAGGATTTTATGCGTCCCGATAGAATTATTATTGGTGCGGATAATCCTCGTGCAGCAGAAGTTATCCGAGATCTATATTTATCTTTTAATCGGGTTAATGAGCGTATAATTATTATGAGCACTCGTTCAGCTGAAATGACTAAATATGCTGCTAATGCTATGCTTGCGACCAAAATATCCTTTATTAATGAGCTTTCTCGCTTATGTGAGGCAACTGGAGCAGATATTTCTGAAGTTAGAGTTGGAATTGGTTCTGATACTCGTATTGGTTATAAATTTATATATCCAGGTATAGGTTATGGAGGCTCCTGTTTCCCTAAAGATGTGAAGGCTTTAATTCATATGTTTCAAGATAATAATTTGAATTCCCAATTATTAGAAGCGGTGGAAGAGATTAATAAAGAGCAAAAACTGGTGCTGGTTGATAAAATCAAAAAACATTTTGGAGATAATCTTAAAGGTCTTACCTTTGCCGTATGGGGCCTGGCTTTCAAACCACAAACGGATGATATGAGAGAAGCTCCATCCATTACCATTATCAATGCTTTAGTTAATGCTGGAGCTAAGATTCAGGCTTATGACCCGGCTGCAATGAAAGAGGCAGAACATATTTTTGGTAATCAACCTAATATTTCCTATACTCAAGACGAATATCAAGCTCTACAAAATGCCGATGCTATGCTGCTTTTAACGGAATGGCACCAGTTCCGTTACCCTGATTTTGGCAGAATTAAATCAATCTTGCGCCAACCTATTATTTTTGATGGCAGGAATCAATACGAACCAAAAACTATGAAAGAGCTTGGTTTTACCTATTACTCTATCGGTCGTACCTAACGGTTCTTCTGTTAAACAGATGCTGAGATTCTCACAGATTCTTTAAATTGTATTAATTGGCTATCCTCATATCCTGAATCTATTATATAAAAAGCTTTTAATACCAACGATGAAATAAGAATGTCCTTGACATAAGGGACTTGAACTAATGAGTTGGCTTTTGAAAGAAAAATTAAATAAATTAGGAGAATAAAATGTCCAAAAATCTCATTTATGGAAATATCAGTTCAAGTGAAGCTATGGAATTGGAAGAGAAGTATGGAGCTCACAATTATCATCCTCTACCTGTAGTACTGGCAAAAGGTGAAGGCGTCTTTGTTTGGGACCCTGAAGGAAATAGATACTACGATTTCCTTTCTGCTTATTCTGCAGTAAATCAAGGACACTGTCATCCTAAGATAATCAATGCTTTAATTGAGCAAGCAAAAACATTGACCCTCACTTCTCGCGCTTTCTTCAATAACAAATTAGGTGAATTTGAAAAATTTATCACCGAATATTTTGGTTATGATATGTTATTGCCAATGAACTCTGGAGCAGAAGGAGTGGAAACGGCTTTCAAACTAGCTCGGAAATGGGCTTATGAAGTTAAAGGTGTAGAGAAAAATAGTGCTCTGGTAATCTTTGCAGAGAACAATTTTCATGGACGGACAATGACGATGGTTTCAGCTTCTACAGATCCAGATTGCTATGAAGGATATGGACCCTATCTTCCTGGTATATTGAAGATACCTTATAATAATGTAGAAGCTCTAAAAAACTGCCTGGAAAAGTATGGGGAAAATGTAGCAGCATTCATCATTGAGCCCATCCAGGGTGAAGCAGGCGTTATCGTTCCTGATGATGGATACCTGAAAGCTTGTTTTGACCTTTGTAAGGTTCATAATGTTCTATTTATAGCCGATGAAATTCAAACTGGACTGGGCAGAACCGGGAAACTATTGGCATGTGATTATGAAGAAGTAAGACCGGATATTCTTGTCTTAGGAAAGGCTCTTGGTGGTGGTGTTATTCCGGTTTCTGCAGTGCTTGCAGATAAGGATATAATGCTGGTAATCAAACCAGGTCAACATGGTTCAACCTTTGGTGGTTATCCCTTAGCTTGTGCTGTAGCTAAGGCTTCCTTAGAAGTAGTGCAAGAGGAGAATCTGGCTCAGCGTTCTTTTGATTTAGGTAAAAAATTCCGCGCTGCACTAGGGAATATTAAGCATCCTATGTTAAAATTAGTGCGTGGTAAAGGTTTATTGAATGCTATAGTAGTTGAACCTAAAAATGGATATGAAGCTTGGGATATTTGTCTCAAATTAAAAGATAAAGGCGTACTTTGTAAGCCAACTCATCGTCATATTATCCGACTTGCACCTCCTTTAGTTATTACTGAAGACCAGCTGATGGAAGTGACAGAAATAATTAACAGTGTTTTTAATGAAATATAAATTATTAAAAATAATCTGATTGGGGACGGATGAACAAATCCGTCCTCCCATTTTCTTTTTATGGACAATCCTCAATTTCGTAGCGGTTTTGTTACTATTTTAGGTAAACCAAACACCGGTAAATCCACTCTTATGAATCGCCTTATAGGTGAAAAGCTTTCCATTACTTCTCCTAAACCGCAAACCACTCGTTATAATATTAAAGGAATTTTAAACCGAGATGATTGTCAGATTATCTTTATTGATACTCCAGGCTATCTCAAACCACGATATAAATTGCAAGAGAAAATGCAGGATTTATGGTCAGAATCGTATAAAGATGTGGATTTAATTCTTTTTATGAGTGAAGTGACGAGCTTTCCAACGGATTATGATCTGGAAGTGTTGGAGCATCTAGCTAAAATTCCAATTCCTCAAATCGCAGTTTTTAATAAGATTGATTTAAAGAAAGATTATTCCAGAGATTTTTTTATCAATCAACTACCAAAATCCTGTACCGAAGCCTTTTTTATCTCTGCTACAAGAGGGGATGGAGTTTCCGAACTGATGGAAGCTATGCTAAAATATATTCCTTATCATCCTCCTTACTATAGTGAAGAACAACTATCAGACTTGCCTATGCGATTCTTTGCCCAAGAATTTATCCGGGAGGCAATCTTTAATTATTTTAGTCAGGAAATACCTTATTCTACAGCTGTTTTGGTGGAAAAATTCAATGAATTAGAGGATAGAATACACATAGATGCCATTATCTGGTTGGAACGGGAAAGTCAAAAACCTATTATTATCGGGAAAAATGGTAGTGGTTTAGCCAAAATTAGAGATTATGCAGAACAGCAACTTACCAATTTTATGGGTGTTCCAGTTATGGTTCACCTCTGGGTTAAAGTTAAACCTAAATGGCGAAAAAAACCTTCTGCTTTAAAAGAACTGGGTTTTTAATAGTATTGCAATTCTTATAACGCAGGGCAGGAATTATATTGACACAAATCTTCTCATAGCCATCTTAGCTACAAAAATGAAATAGGCTATGTTTTTTATATTTCCCAAATACTCTTTATATGGTCATTATTATGAAGAAAAATGCCGAAACTGCTACATTAGTAGTGGACATTGGAAATACGAACATAACCTGTGGAATATACGAGCAGGAAAAATTAGTAAGATTTGCTCGTTTTTGCAGTTCTATACATCGTACTGCTGATGAATACTTTAGCTTACTTATTCCTCTCTTAAATAGCAAATCCCTTAATAAAATAAACAACATTATCATTGGTTCTGTTGTTCCGGAACTGATGCGTATCTGGATGCATTTATTTCAGAAATATCTTACTGCTGAAATCTGGGAAATAAATGCCCTTAGTCATCTAGGTATAAAATATAAAGTGGATGATCCCTCTTTTATTGGCGCTGATTTGATAGCAAACGCTTTCGGAGCATTAAAAAAATATCATTCTGACTGTATCATTATTGACCTGGGAACTGCTACTACTATCCAATTTATTTCTAAGGAAGGAAGCTTTGAAGGAACTGCAATTGCTCCCGGTTTAAAAGTCAGTTCAGACACATTATTTGAAAAAGCAGCACTACTTTCTCAAATAGAAATAGTTTCTCCCTCTGTTTTATTAGGAACAAACACTCGCGATGCTTTGCTTTCAGGAATAGTGAATGGTCATGCTTATATGTTGGAAAGCTATATTCAAAATATAAAAATGCAATATCCTAATTGTCTTAATATAATCACTATATTGACAGGTGGAATAGCTGATTTGATTTATCCGTTGGTTCCATCTATTGATATTGTAGATAAAACTCTTACCTTAGACGGTTTTTATCTCGCTTATAAAACTATTAATCATTAAATTAATGTTAAAGCGTTTTTGTCTGGCATTCATAATTCTGATAATAATCAGTTTGGG
>JGI24503J29689_10081320_pt1 | contig 11584 bp, 5 predicted proteins | sample BioPla3RNA2_FD_29689 | JGI IMG/M metagenome (IMG submission 29689)
TCTTAGACGCTTTTTTTAATAAGAAAGTGTAACTTCTTTCTGATAGATCTGAGGTCTGAGGCAAATATTCACGGGGAAATAACAAAAAACCATATATTTAAATGGGGTGTATTCAATGGAACTATCCATGAGGAGAGGTTTGGACAGATTTTTTTCATTACTATGGTATGTATTTTTACTGACAGGTTTATTGTGCATAATGAATCCTGGAACTGCTCTGGCTGCGGGAGGCGACATTATAATTTCCGGGCCGGGATTAAATAATTCTGAACCAGTGACAATTACCCAAGCGCAGCTTAGGGGAGAGTCTCCGCTGTCAGACGGGACTACTTATTTAAAACAACAAGATATTATTTACAGCACTATCAACACCTGGCCCACCAAGAGCTGGTATAGGGGAAAGGGAGTTTTTCTAACTGATCTTCTTGAAGCAGCAGGGGGACTGAACCCGGATGCTACCCAAATTAGGTTCATTTCCCGAGATAGCTTTGAGTCTAACTTTTCTGTACAAGAGATAGTTTATACCCCGCGTTATCGTTTCCCTAATTTTATGGATACCGGTCTGCCCGGTCATCTTCCCGGTGATGCGTCGGATCGGGTAGAGGTTGAAACCATCATTGCCCACGAAAGCTTTTATGCTCATGATTATGACGATATATTAAATGAAGAAAATTTTAGCAAAGCCGATGCCAATCACCTCTTGTACGGTCAGCGGGCGGTTACAGAACAAACTAACGCCAGGTTTGCCAAATATGTAACAAGAATTGAAGTACTCACCGAACCCCTACTCAAGTGGGATAACCCTACAGCAGACCCACTTCCTCCGCTTCCGGGAGGAGTAGTACCCGTGGGGACTTTAGTGGAATTGCACAGCCCAAATGATGATGAAGATAAGGTCCATTATACCCTGGACGGCAGCGATCCCACTATAGAAAGCCCTATGTACAACTGGATTGCCAGCCGCTGGTGGTCGTCCCGAGGGAATGAACTGGATGAAATAAACCACCCCATAGAAATTACACAGGATACCGTGATTAAGGCCAAGGTTATTGGACCGGGAAGAGCTGACAGTGATATTGTTACTTTTGAGTATAAGGTTCCTCCCCTTCCTCCGGCGTTGATTCCAGACAGCACTGATAATAAGGTGGGTCGAGATATAGAAATTATCTTTACGGATAATGAAGCATGGAGAAATGCCGTTATTGATGTCTCTATAGAGGGCAGTTCCTTGGAGCAGGACAAATACGCCCTGGAACCAGGTAAAGTTATCATTTATGCGGATGTTTTTAGTGGGACCGGTACCTATAAGATTACTATCAGAGCGGAAGGTTACCAGGATGCAATTGTTCATCAAATCATTACCGGAGGAACGGGAGGGCCTGGGGGAGATCTGAAGCGTCCTCCCGCCTTGACCGACGATACGGGTGAAAATTTTGTTGGTGAACCGATCAGGATTACTTTCACGGATAATGAGGCTTGGCGGCAAAGTATTTACGAGATTGAAGTTGATGGTGAGGTCTTAAGGAAAAGTGAATATACCATAGGAAAAGGCTATATTGAAATTGCCGCCGGTATATTTAAATCACCCGGTACATATCAGGTGATAGTTTCAGCCGAGGGATATGATGATGCTTCAGTAAGCCAAAAAAATTATTGATGATAAGAACGTCGTCCTGACCATTACCGGGGAGGGTGTAGTAAAAGCTAGGAGCTATACCCTGGAAGAACTTGAAGAAATGGACCAACATCGATATGAATACAGCGTGGTTAACACCTGGCCCAGTAAACAATGGTATGTGGGGAAAGGGGTATTATTGGAAGACCTGTTGAAAGGAGCGGGAGGGATCACCAAGGATGCCACCCTGGTAAAGGTCTTCTCCAGTGACAGTTACGTCATGACATTTACCGTAAAGGAGTTATTAAAAGAGAAGCGTTACTGCTTTCCTAATTTTAAAGAGGGAGGTGGTGACGGAGACGGGCATATTCCCGGTTCTTCTAAGGGTAAAGAAGAAGTAAAGTCGATTCTGGCGCTAATTGGTGCTGATGGCCTCGATCTTCCTGATGATAAAGACATGAATGATAGAAACTCCTTGCATTTGATGATGGGTCAGCGGGCAGTTACGGAACAGACCGGTCCCCTTTTTGTCAAGAAAGTGAAAAAGATCGAGGTACTGACAGATCCCATTGACCAATGGGATGAGCCCAAAGCTGATCCGGCCGGTGGTACCGTACCTGCCGGGACGCTGGTGGAATTAAGCAATAAAAATATGGACATAGACAAGATTCATTATACCCTGGACGGCAGCGAACCCACCCTACAAAGCCCTATGTACAACTGGATTGCTAAGCGCTGGTGGTCATCTCGGGGTGAAAAAACCGTGGCGGAAATTAATCATCCTATCGAAATCACCGAGGATACCGTGATCAAGGCGATCACCATCGGTCCGGGAAAGGAACCCAGCGATGTAGTTACCTTTTCCTACAAGGTGGAGGAGGGTGAGCCCAGTAAAAGTGATACCGTTTCTGCAGACCAAGACAGCACTGTCAGCCTGGGGAATGAAGTATCCATAGGCATTCCCGCTGGAGCCTTTTCCGCAGGGAGCAAAGTAGAAGTAAAAATCGAACGGGTGGAGACGCCCCCCCCGGCTCCGGCAGGTTTAAGAATTGTGGGAAGTGTTTATGAGTTTACCATAGATGGTGAGAAAAGCTACAGCTTTTTGAAAAAAGTAACAATTACCTTTCGTTTCAATCCACAAGATTTTGATGCCGGAGAGATTCCGTCTATCTATCGTTACAATGAAGAATTAGCGGCATGGGAAAACTTAGGCGGGATAGTTAAGGACGATACCATCAGTGTGGAGGTGGATCATCTTTCCAAGTATGCCTTAATGGCACCGGTGAAACTAACGGAGCAAGCCCTTGCTGACATTGCTGGGCATTGGGCGGAAGAGAGCATTAAAGAAATGGTGAATTTGGGCGCGGTAAGCGGTTATCCGGACGGCACCTTCCGGCCAAACGATAAAATCACTAGGGCGGAATTTGCCACCATCCTGGTTAAAGCGTTAAAACTGGAGAAAAAGAGCGGTAAAGTATTTGACGATACGTCGGGTTACTGGGCGGAGGAAGCCATTTCAACAGCCGCCAGCCATGGCATTATTAGCGGGTATGATGATCATATCTTTGGGGTGAAGGATGCTGTAACCAGGGAACAGATGGCGGCGATTATGGTGCGCGCGGGCCAATTTGCCCAGGTGTTGGAGGAAGTATTTTTTAAAGATCAGGATCATATCTCGGCTTGGGCGAAAAATGCGGTGATGATAGCGGTTAAGCACGGGATTATCAACGGGTATCCCGACCGTACTTTGCGCCCCCGGCACACTGCTACCCGGGCGGAGGCGGTTTCGGTGATATGGAAAGTAATTAAAGGCTTTGGTCAAGAAGATGCTTAAATGCACCGCTCACCATAGGACGATGTGATTGTCCCGAAACGCTTCTTTCTGTTTTTTTACTGTAGTGTTAGGCAGGAGGGAGAAAATTGATTATCCAAATTTTTAATCCCCTATTAAAAAGATGTAATAACCAATTTTTTAAAACGATTCTGTTTTTGTGCCTGACCATATGGGGGATTTATCTGCTGCTGCCGATACCGGTTTGGGCGGAACCCTCTACATCCTTGGAAATTACCGGTGATGGAGTGACAACTCCAGTAAAATTCACCCTGGACGAACTAAAGGAAATGGAACAATACCAGCATGTTTACAGTACGGTAAATACCTGGCCTACTAAAAGGTGGTACACGGCATCGGGGGTTAAATTAAGAGAATTGCTGGATTTGGCCGGGATTAAAGAAGAAGCCACCCAGATAAAATTTATTTCTACTGACGGTTACGATGTGACTCTAACCACAAAAGAGTTGTTAAAAGACCAGCGATTTTATTTTCCTGGTTTAAAGGAAAATCATCCTAGCGATGGGAGCATTCCCGGTTCTTCCGATGGTGCCCTGGAGGTGGAACCGATTCTCGCTTTGCTGAGTGCGGAGGGGAGCGATGACCCGGAAGCTATGAACGGACGGGATTCTTTGCTCCTGATTTTCGGTCAGCGGGCCGTAACCGAACAGACCAACAATCTTTTTCTAAAATATGTTACGAAAATAGAAGTGCTTACCACTCCGCCGGAAAAATGGGACAGCCCTAAGGCCAGTTTGCCGGACGGTACGGTAGTGCCGGAGGGGGTAATGCTCTCCATCAGTAATAAGGGCAATAATGAGGATAAGATTTATTACACCACAGATGGCAGCACCCCCACAGTCAATAGCCCTATGTTTAACTGGAGTGCCAGTCGCTGGTGGCCTTTAAGAGATGATTTAGATAGTGTGAACAGTCCTATTAAGATTACCGAGGATACCGTGATCAAGGCCATTACCATCGGCCCGGGCAAGGAGGACAGTGAGGTGGTCACCTTTACTTTTACTGTAGATCACAGCGGCAAGACTCCTGACCCGACAAAGGTTCCCGGTGGGCCGCCCACTGGTGTGAGCTTGGACCGGAATTCCATCGATATAAAACAAGGCGGGACCTTTCTCTTGAGTGCCACCGTTGCCCCTTTTAATGCTGATGATCAGAGGGTAATTTGGAGTTCCAGCGATACCAGTGTGGCCACAGTGGATACCAGAGGTTTGGTGACAGTGGTCGGCCCGGGTTCCGCCATCATTACCGTAAAAACAGCAGACGGCAAGCACATGGCTACATGTGTGGTAAATGGGCCCAAGGAACAAGAGACAAGTGAGGTGGCGGTTGTGACAGAGATCCCTCCACCTGAAATTGAGGAGGAAGAATCGCTATCAGAAGAGACAGTGCCGGAAGACCCAATGGTGGAGGAAACTTCCTTGGAGGAAAAAGAAGGCGTTCCTGAGGAAACATTAATAAGGTCTCAGGAGGAAAAGGAAATTCAAGAAGAAGAGTCGGAGCAGGAATTATCTGTACCGGAAGGTAAGGGACAGTATCTGGCGGAAATAAAAGATGTGGCAGAAGCTTTACAAGCAACCGATTCATTCAAAGAACAGGGGGAAGCGGTTTCCCCCAGGGTTTTTGAAATGTCTGTAGATGAGGGGGTGCCTTGGCCCATAGAAGAGGATTTCGATAAGGATGGTCTTTTTTCCACTATGATCGCTCTCTTCTTCTTTTGTTCCGGGGCGGGCAAAAAATACCGAGAATATGTAAAGGAGCTTTGAACAAAGTGATTGAGACAATATTTGCACCTTTAAAGGAAACCATGCATGTAATTACCTCCGGTTTATTGATTCCTACCATTATTGTTTTACTCTTGCTTTTAGTTTTGACCCTGGTGGAATTAGGTGGTCTAGTCACGGAGACCTTAATAGAACGGCGTCGGAAGAAAGTTAATGTGCCGGAATTGGTGGACGTTTTTCAGGGGCGAAATAATGGTGAAATCAAAAAAAAGGTGGAGGAGAGTCAATTGTTTCGACGTCAGAAGGCGGCACTTTATGAATTGATCAGACATGAGAGTTTACCCAGTGCTTCCTTGCAAGCACTGGCCCGTCGCCTACTGATAAGTGAAGAACTGTATTATGCCCGAATTACCGGGAGGACGGATTTGATCGCTCGCCTCGGACCCATGTTCGGGTTGATGGGTACCTTGATTCCCCTGGGACCTGGATTGATGGCCCTAAGCCAAGGGGATATTGGGACTTTGGCGGAGTCTCTCATGATTGCTTTTGATACCACAGTGATTGGTCTGGCGTCCGCTGGCATTGCTTATTTCATTTCCCGGCTTAGGAAAAGGTGGTATGAAGATTATTTAAGTTCTTTGGAGGCTTTGATGGACAGCCTATTGGAGGTGTTTGCCCGTGGACGGGAGACTGAGAAGCAGAAGGCAGAGGCTATTTAACAGCATGGAAGATGTTAACCCCCTTGAGGGTGTGATTAACATTGCCGACGTGATGCTGGTTTTTGCCTGCGGTCTAATGCTGGCCTTAGCCGTTTACTGGAATATTGACTTGGGTCCCGTCGGTGAGCGAATTGACTTGAGCCAGGGGCGGGAGGTAACGGAAACTCCGGAGATCAGGAAAGACTTAATCGAAACCCAGGGACAGGGCAAGCTGTATGAGAAAATGGGTACCGTTTATAAGGATCCTGAAACAGGCAAGTTGTTTATGCTTACGGAAAGTAAGTGAAATCGCTGATTGAAGAATTTTTTATCAAAAAGGGGGAGTATTTTTAATGCAAATTAATCATAAAAATCCATGGTTATCCAGGTGCATGGTGACCTTTTTTGGTATAATTCTTGCCTTTATTTTATTTTTCACCTTGACCACATCTGTTCTGGCTGCTTCAGACTCATTGGAAATCACAGGAAACGGGGTGGAGAATCCTATTGTCTTTACTTTGGATGATCTTAAGAAAATGGAGCAGCACCGTTATGTGTACAGTTGCATTAACACTTGGCCTACGAAAAAATGGTATGTGGGAGAAGGAGTTAAACTATGGGATTTGCTGGTGAAGGCCGGAATTAAAGAGAATGAGGCAAAACTTCTGAGATTTACATCTAAGGACAGTTATACCGTTACTTTAACCATAAAGGAGTTGTTCCAGGATCAGCGTTATCGCTTTCCTAATTTTAAGACCGGTGGCGATGGCGACGGCCATCTGCCAGGGGATCCCTCCGGAAAAATAGAGGTGGAACCTATTGTAGCTTTGATTTCTGTGGAGGGGAGCGATAACCCTGACTATATGAACGATCTGAATACCTTGCTCTTGATGATGGGCCAGCGGGCTGTGACAGAGCAAACAGGTAATCTATTTGTCAAATACCTGAATAAAATCGAAGTACTCACGGAAAAACCTGAAAAATGGGATGCCCCCCAGGCAAATCCTCCTGGTGGTACCGTAGCACCAGGAACTATGGTGACTTTAAGTAATCTTCATAGTGACGATGACAAGATTTATTACACCACGGACGGGAGTGATCCGGACCTGAACAGCCCCATTTACAACTGGATTGCCAGCCGCTGGTGGGCTGCCCGGGCTGATGTTTTGGGGAATATTAACCATCCTATTGGTCCCATAAATGAAGATACTATCATCAAAGCCATCACTATCGGCCCCGGCAAAGAGGACAGCGATATAGCTATTTTTAAGTATGAAGTGGCTGATGTTCCCAAGATTACAAGAGAGGGTCATCCAAAAACTATTAAATTAACCATTGGTCTAAAGGAAGCAAGCATTAATGGTGTAACCTATACCATGGATGCAGCACCTTATCTGGATACCGGGGCAGGTCGTACCTTGGTGCCGGTGCGGTTTATCAGTGAGGCTTTAGAGGCAAAAGTTGATTGGGATCCACAAACCCAAAAGATAACCGTTAACGATACGGGAAAAGAAATTATACTCACATTGGGCATGAACGAAGTGCTGGTTAATGGTGTAAAGCAGTTAATGGATTGTGCTCCGGGGACATTGCCTCCGGGACGTACCTTTATTCCTCTGCGTTTCGTGATTGAGACGCTGGGCGCTAGTGTGGATTATAATCCGGGTAGTGGACAAGTTACCATTATCCGTTAAATTTAATATTGCTCCGAGCCTTGCGACTTAAAGATTTATTCCATGGTCGCCTGGCCATTGGGTTTATCTGGAAACGGGTAGGCCTCCCAATGCGGAAAGGAGTTTTTCGGGGATTGACGAATCCTGATGGCTTCTTTCTGCTATCAGGATTTTAATTTTCGAAGGAGGTGGTAGGTTATTGGTTTGAAAAAACATTATTTATTATTTAATTTAGTTTTTCGGGGTAAGAGGTTAGATAAAAAAAGGGAAAGGAGAGACCAAAGTGATAGGAATTGATAGAATTAGATCCAAAAGGGTCCATCAGCTTATATATTTCTTCATGGGGGTATTTTTACTAACTGGTTTGTTTTATCTTTTGGCTCCGACAACAGTCCTTGCTGCTGGAGAAAGCATTACCATAACAGGGGATGGATTAAAAGGACCCGGGATAACCATTACCCAATCTCAACTTCGTGGAGAGGAAGAAATATCGGAAGGGGTTTATTTGGAACAACAAGATGTCATTTACAGTTCAATTAACACCTGGCCTACCAAAAGTTTTTATAGAGGCCGGGGGGTTAAAGTGACTGACCTGCTGGAAGTGGCCGGTGAGCTTAAAGAGAATGCCACCATGATCAGGTTCAAAGGTAGCGATGGTTTTACGGCAACATTTACGTTGAAAGAGTTTTTTAATGAGCCGCATTATTTTTTCCCCAATTTTATGAATACCGGTGTCCAAGGGCATTTACCTGGTGATACATCGGGAGCGGTGCCGGTGGAACCGATAATTGCCCATATTAGTTCTTCTGCTCTTGACTTAGAAGGAGTATTGGACGACGATAATTTGAGCCGTTCTGATGCCAACCATTTACTTTTTGGACAGCGGGCAGTTACCCAGCAGACCAATGCCAAGTTTGCCAAAAAGGTAAATAGAATTGAGATACTAACTGATCCTGTACAAAAATGGGACAACCCCACAGCGGATACGGCACCGGGAGAAGTACCCGCAGGCACTCTGGTGAGACTGAGCGGCCCTTTCAACGATGAAGACAAGATCCACTACACTACAGACGGCAGCGATCCAACTATAGAAAGCCCCATGTATAACTGGATTGCCAAGCGTTGGTGGTCATCACGCCAGGATGATTTGGACGAAATTAATAAACCGATTGAAATTACTGAAGATACCATAATCAAAGCCGTAGTCATCGGGCCTGGGCGGGCAGACAGTGATATCGTAACTTTTGAATACACTGTTGTCAATGTGCCCGTAACGGGTGTGAGGATCAGCCAGGACAATCAAAACCTGGAGGTTGGAAAGACAGTTCAGCTTACCGCTGTCGTGGAGCCGGCTGATGCTTCCAATAAATCCGTAACCTGGTCTACCGACGAGGAAACTGTCGCTACGGTAAGTGAAACCGGTTTGGTAACAGCCGTAGGAGAAGGTACAGCTACTATTACGGTTACCACTGAAGATGGCGAGTTTACCGACAGCATCACCGTTACCGTTTTTATGGTTGCACCGGAAGCAGCCTTCACTGCTGACACAACCAGCGGGAAAGCACCGCTGACGGTAAAATTTACGAATAATTCTACAGGTACAGCACCCTTGACCTATGCCTGGGATTTTGACAACGATGGGACGGTGGACTCCATTGAAAAGAACCCGACTTATGTGTACACTACGGCCGGAACTTACAGTGTTAAGCTTACAGTCACTAATGAAGCCGGCAGCGATGAAGAAATAAAAATTGATTATATTACTGTCAATCCTGCATCTACACCGGCTGCTATTTCATTAAGCCCCAATGCCGGAACGGCGGGAACTTTCGTCACCGTGACCGGGAGCGGTTTTGTTCCCAGCACTTCCAATGGCGTCGTTTGGTTCGACACTAACGGCGATGGTGTCTGTAATAACGGTGAACCGCGAGCTAATATTACTACAGTGACTTCGGATGCCGGCGGCAACTTCTCCGCTGTTGTGGCCATACCTGCAGATGTTGCGCCGGGTAACTATACCATTTATGCTGATCTTCCTGCCGGAGAAGAAATAGAAGCTTCTGCAGCTTTTACTGTCAACGCGGGGATATTGCTTAGTTGTAATGCGGGTATTCCCGAGGCGACTACATTTATTACCGGATGCGGCTTTAGTCCAGGTGTGGCAGGGAAGATCTGGTTTGACACCAATAATAACGAAGCTTTGGATGATGGAGAGCCGTCGGTTGATGTGCTTACAGATGCGAAGGGGACGATTCCCCTGGGTACGAGCTTAACTATCCCCTCCGAAAGTACAGGCAACTATACTGTACGGGCTGATATCCCGGATGGGGGTAATTGCGAAGCAGTAGCCAATTTCACCATCACTGGCAGCGGTATTATTGCCACGCCGAATTATGGAAACGGCAGGATAAGTTCCAGCATAAACGTTACCGGCAGCGGCTTTACCCCTGGAACGAGCTTTAGAGTTTTTTGTGACAGGAATAGGAATGAGATTCGTGATGATTTAGGCTATCGGGACGGTACGGTTACCGGGTCGGGAACATTATCCGCAGCAAATCTGTCTTGGCCAAGCGCGCCGACAGGCATATATAATTTCCTCTGCGACCTTAATAAAGATGGCACAATTGATGCTTCAACCAGTATAGTTATGATTCCCAGCATTAAAATAAGTACTCCATCCGGAATCCCGGAAACCAATATTGGTATGAATCTTGATGGCTTTGCGGGATATGTCACCGGATATGTCTGGTTTGACACTAACCTAAACGGCATCTGGGATGAGGGTGAGAATCGGGCAGAAGTTACCACCAGTGCCTCGGGAGCAGCTACCACACCTGGTTTAAAGGTACCAGCTGTACTACCGGGGATCTATCAGGTGTGCGCTGAAATACCGGCAAATGGCCTTAAAGCTGTGCCAACTCCATATACTGTCAAGGGAATAACACTGAATCCTAGCTCCGGAACCCCTGGGACAAGCATAAGTGTTGCTGGTTATGGACTTTACCCAAATCAGACAATCGACAAGGGCAGATATATCTGGTTTGACACCAATGACAACGGAACCTGGGATGACGGAGAAAACAAAACGGAAATAACAACCGACGCCAGCGGCACCATGGCTCCTATATCCTTGACAATTCCGTCGGTACCTGCCGGCAGTTATAAGGTGCGCATTTCCGGCTTAGAATTCTTCGCTGATTTTACTCTTGCTGACATCACGCCTCCGGAAGCAGCATTTACCGGCAGTCCGCTAACTGGCACGGCACCACTCACGGTTAAATTTACCGATGAATCAACAGGGACTGAGCCTTTAACCTATGCCTGGGACTTTGATAATGACGGGACTGTGGATTCTACCGAGCAGAATCCAACCTATGAATACACTGAACCCGGCACTTACAGTGTTAAGTTGACGGTGACCAATGCTGCGGGCAGTGACGAGGAAATTAAAGATGACTATATTACGGTGTCCGAGCCGTCAACAATTGACATTCTCTTTGACGGAACTGTGGCCTTACCGGCGGACGAAACATTTACCGTAACTGCCTATAACTCGGGTGCAGAATATACTGTAAACAAAAATACTCCTTTAGGTGCTTTGCATGCTGCAGCAAATGTGGCTGGTTTCACTTATGACGTTACCGATAAGAATTACGGAAATTCAGGCGCTCTTCTTTTGGACAATGTTAAGGACTACAACTATGTAAAAGGCGGCAGTGAGTGGTACGCCTATGTTAACGGAATATACAAAGACGGTTATAACAATCCTGCCGGTGCACTAAACTTAATTGAGCTTATTGATGATGACAAAGTTGAATTCTACTACGCCGACACCGAATCGAGTGACTACAATGTAGTAAAAGCAGCAGCTATCGCCGGAGTAATAATTACTGTGGATTCAGACGCTACTACACCCTCGACCTGGAATCTTCTTCTAAAAGGTGCCAGGGAGGAAACTGTCAGCAAAGACTACTTTGAGCAGGCTATAAGTTGCGGGCATAAGGTAGAATGGACCGATGATGAAG
>JGI24503J29689_10023676_pt1 | contig 11536 bp, 7 predicted proteins | sample BioPla3RNA2_FD_29689 | JGI IMG/M metagenome (IMG submission 29689)
ATACAATATGTTTAAAAAATTATTTGACCCATCAAGGAAAGTCTTAAAGGAATCAGCAAAAGTTGCGCAAAAAGTTGTTGAGCAACATGAGGTTTATAAATCATTAAAAGATGAGGACTTTAAGGTCTTAACTAATGAGTTTAGAAAACGTTATAGTGATGGTGAAACATTAGATGATTTACTAGTTGAAGCATTCGCTTTAGTTAGAGAAGCATCAATTAGAGTGACTGGACTTGAACCTTATTTTGTTCAAATTCAAGGGGCTTATGTTATCCATCATGGTAATATTGCGGAAATGAAAACTGGTGAAGGTAAAACTTTAACCGCGGTTATGCCAGCATATTTAAATGCTTTAAGCGGCGAAGCGGTTCATATCGTTACAGTTAACGAATACTTAGCTCGAAGAGAATCAGACGGAGAAATCGGCGATTTATTCCGTTTTTTAGGACTAACTGTTGGTTTAAATATTAGGGAATTAACACCAAGTCAAAAACGCGATGCCTATAACTGTGATATTTTATATTCAACAAATAGCGAATTAGGATTTGACTATTTACGTGATCACATGGTAGTTCATCGGAATGATATGGTACAACATCGTGGATTAAGATTTGCGATTATCGACGAAGTTGACTCGATTTTAATTGATGAAGCGAGAACTCCACTAATTATTTCAGGTGGTGCTCGTGACACTAAAAACTTATATCAATCGGCTGATAGATTTGCTAAATCAGTTAGAGAAGATGAATATGAAATTGATATTGAAGCGAAAACGATTGAGCTTTTGCCAAAAGGAATTGAAAGAGCTGAACAAATTTTTAGAATTGAAAACTTATATGATCTTAAAAACGTCTCACTTTTACACCATATTAATAACGCTTTAAGAGCTAATAAGTTGATGTTTAGAGATAAAGAATACGTTGTTCAAGATGGTGAAGTTTTAATTGTTGACCAATTTACTGGTCGTATTTTAAAAGGTAGACAGTTTTCTGAAGGATTACATCAAGCCTTAGAAGCAAAAGAAAATGTTGAAATTAAAAAAGAAACAATTACGGTAGCGACCATTACCTACCAAAACTTCTTTAGAATGTATGCCAAACTTTCTGGTATGACTGGTACTGCTAAAACTGAGGAAGAAGAATTTAGAGAAATTTATAACATGAACGTTGTTGAAATTCCAACTAACGCTCCTGTTATACGTGAAGATGCAGTTGATATGTTATTTGCGACAGCTGATGCGAAATATCGTGCTTTAATTAAAGAAGTTAAAGAACGTCATGCTAAAGGACAACCGATTCTAATTGGTACGATTGCTGTTGAAACATCGGAATTACTTTCAAGATTATTAAGAGAAGAAAGAATTAAACACGAAGTCTTAAACGCGAAAAACCACGCTCGTGAAGCGGAAATTGTTTTAAATGCCGGTCAAAAAGGTGCCGTTACGATTGCCACTAACATGGCTGGTCGTGGTACTGACATTAAATTAGGTGAAGGTGTAGTTGAACTTGGTGGACTTGCGGTAATTGGTAGTGAACGTCACGAATCAAGAAGAATTGATAACCAGTTACGTGGTCGTAGTGGACGTCAAGGTGACCCTGGTTATTCAAGATTTTATTTATCAGCTGATGATGAACTATTAATGAGATTCGGTGGCGAAAGATTTAGAAATCAAATGGCGATGATTGCTAGATTACAAGGTGATCCAGATGAGCCTCTAACATCAAAAATGTTTGCTAGATTTGTTCATAATGCTCAAAAAAGAATTGAAGGTATGAACTATGACACCAGAAAATCAGTTTTAAAATATGATGATGTCATGCGCCAACAAAGAGAGATTATTTATGAAGAACGTCGCTTTATTTTAATTACTGATTCAATTGAAGATCACGCAATCGAAATGATTAAACGTGCCGTTACCCAATCAATACCGATGTTTATGACTGGTGATCGTCATCAACCAATTAATCATGAAGCAGTAGTTAAACATTATGATGGAAACTTATTTAGACAAGGAACGATTACTCTTGAAGAAGTTCAAAAGTTTAACGATACCATTGAATTATCTGACTATCTTTTAGAAAAAGCTAAAGTAGAAGTAACTCGTAAAAAAGAAACTGTTCCACCACAATTATTTAATGAGTTTTTAAAAGTTGTTTTATTAAGAGTAATTGATACTTATTGGATGAGACACATCGACTCAATGAGCGAGTTAAGACAAGCAGTTGGCTTACAAGCGTATAGTCAAACTAACCCACTAATTGTTTACCAACAAGAGGGAAGAGCGATGTTTGAAGAAATGGTTCGAGGTATGACTGAAGATACCGCTAGATACGTTTTAAGAGCAACCATTGAATATAATGTTCAAAGAGAACAAGTTGTTAAAAACACTTCAACAAATCAAGGAGAGGAAGTTACAAGGAATCGTCCGCGAACTAGAAAAGTTCGTGGTAAGCGTAAACCTTGGCATTAAAATATGGAAAGATTTGAAGTATCAAGATTATTAACTGAATATGAAGAAAAAGTAGATGACTTAGCTAACGCGTTAGATATTAAGGCGTTAGAAACTGAACTTAAGGAACTTAACGAGCAAATGTTAGATCCTAATTTTTGGAATGACCAAAATACTGCTAAAAAAGTTACCAAAAGAATTGCGGAAGTTGAAAGTAATCTTAATACATTCAAAAAATTAGCAAAAGATTTAGCAAGTCTTAAAGAATGGTTTGAAATATCAGAACGTGATACTGAAGAGTGGGAAATATTAATGACCGAACTTCAATCTTTTACGGAATTAATTGAAGATTTTTCAATTCAAACGTTGCTTTCTGAACCTTATGATAATAATAATTGTATTTTAACAATTCAAGCTGGTGCTGGTGGTACCGAGGCTCAGGACTGGGCCCAGATGCTTGAAAGAATGTATTTAAGATACGCTTCAAGAATGAATTATAAAACTGAAATTTTAGATTATCAAGCAGGTGATGAAGCTGGAATCAAGTCAGTAACAATTATGATTTCTGGCCAATTTGCTTATGGATATTTAAAAGCGGAAATTGGGATTCATAGACTTGTTAGAATTTCACCATTTGACGCCAACAAAAAACGTCACACATCATTTGCTTCAGTTGAAGTCGTACCTGAAGTTGATGATGATGTTGAAATTGATATAAAAGAAGAAGATATTAAAGTTGACGTGTATCGTTCGGGTGGTGCTGGTGGACAGTCAGTAAACACGACCGATTCTGCTGTAAGAATTACTCACATTCCAACTAAGATTGTTGTTACATGTCAAAATGAACGGAGCCAAATTCAAAACCGCGAACAAGCAATGAAAGTGTTGGCTTCGAAGCTATTACAAATTGAAATCGAAAAAAAAGAAGAAGAGTTAATGAAGTTAAAAGGAGAACAAAAATCAATTGGTTGGGGTTCTCAAATTCGTTCGTATGTCTTCCATCCTTATCAAATGGTTAAAGATTTAAGAACTAATGAAGAAACTAGTCAAATTGACGATGTAATGGATGGGAAACTCGATAACTTTATCAATGCTTATTTAAAATGGAGGTAAACTATGCCAAAAATGAAACCTAAAACTAAATTTCAATTAAAGCAATACATTGAAATTACCATTGGAGTCATTATTATGACAATCGGATTTTATTTTTTCTTCATTCCATTAAATATTAACTCCGGTGGAGTTGGCGGTTTAAGTATTGTTTTAAATAAAATTATTAACCAGGAGTGGTTAAAAATTAGCTACCTTGTTTATGGATTTAATATTGGACTTTTAATTTTAGCATATTTTACTTTAGGTAAAAGATTTATTCTTAGAATTTTATATCCTACCGTTTTATACCCAACAATTATTTTTATTCTTGAAATAACTAATGTTCCAACTGATTTAATTTTCAGGGGATTTTCAGATAATACAGCGACCTCGCAGTTACTAATTGCTTCTTTATTTGGAGCACTAATAGTTGGACTGGGATTAGGGATGGTATTTAATAATAATACGACAACTGGTGGCATGGATATTGTTCAAAAGATTATTAATAAATATTTCAAAGTGCCTTATTCAGTTGCAATTTATTTAACTGATGGCATTATTGTCATCTTAGGGTTATTAGCATTTAATATTGAAGTTGTTTTATACGGAGTAATTTCTGTATTCTTAATTGGGTTAGTAGTCGATAAAATTATCTTTAATGGCCGTTCAGGATTTACCGCCTTTATCATTACTAGTCCAGCATACGAAGAAAAAGTTAAAAATGCGATTATAAACGATTTAGATCGTGGTTTAACAAAGGTCAGAGTTACTGGCGGATATACTGATAAAGAACGTTCGTTAATTATTTGTACTATCGCTCGTAACCAAACATTTGATTTAAAAGATTATGTCTTAAGACATGATCCAAAAGCCTTTACTTTTATTGTTGAAACAAGAGAAGTAGTCGGTTATGGATTTGAAATACCGGAGGAATAACGATGGAAAATGAAAAATATAATAATAAAAAAAGAATAATCAAAAAGGTTGTAAAATCAATCTTTTTAGTCGTATTCTTATTATCATTAACTATAGGTTTAGCGGGGTGTATTGATCCGTTTTTAGCTCCAAAACTTATAATTAATAATAGTTCTCATAATAATGACTCCACAGAAACATCAGCCCAAAAAGCATATGCTGATTTATATGAGTTTTTAGAAGAAAACTACTATAAAGAAATTAACAAAGAAGAAGCTTTTTATTATCAATTAACTAGTTTAGTTGATTCACTTGGTGATCCTTATACTCAAATTAGTTTTCTAGCCGTATCTCCAGGAGTATCAAATTCAAATATTACTGATTATGATGAAGAACATTTTGAAGGTTTAGGGGTTTCCTTTATTTATGAAGACTACGCGATGAAGATTGAATCAGTTATGAGAAATTCTCCAGCTGAAAAAGCCTTTATTTATCCTGGAGATAAAATTATTGGAGCTCGTGTCGAAAGACGAGATATTATCTTCGCTGATCAAAAAATGTCACAAACTGAAGCCGTTCAATATGTAAAAGGGATTGCTGGTCAACAAAGAGTTTTAATTGTTAAAGGATTAGATGACTATACTCGTGTAATTCAAGTTACATACGAAAGATTTCCAAGACCAACCGTTACCAGTAATAAAGATGATTTAACTGCAACATACGGATATATTAAAATACATCAATTTGAAGAAAAAACAGCATTAGTTTTTGAAGAACATTTAAATATACTTGAAGAAAGATTAACTCCAAATCAAACCTTAATTATCGATTTAAGAGATAATCCAGGCGGTTATTTAACTACAATCGTTCCAATTATGAAGTTATTTATTACTTCAAATTATGAAAAAGTGATTGGGATTAAAGCTGAAAAGTCAGGCAAAGTATATTATTATGGTGGCGGCTTAGCCGAAAAGAAACCTTATAATATTAAAGTTTTAGTTAATGGAGAAACAGCTTCAGCCTCTGAAATGTTAGCAGCAGCCTTACACTATTTTGGTGGTTATGAAGTTTATGGTACAAATACATTTGGGAAAAATGTATATCAAAAAACAGCTAACATTCCAATTTCTGAACAATTAATCTTATCACTTAAATATACTGAAGGATATTGGTTTTATGGGGAAGGTTTAATTATGGATAATGAAACGAATCCAATTCCAGTTACTGAAGTTCTACCTGAAGGAATATTATTATTAGAAATTCCTTTTTATACAAAAGATGTCAACGTAGATGAAGTTAATATGGGATTAGCTGCCGCTCAAAAGTATTTAAATTTCTACTATCCACTTTTAAATTTAAGAGAAGATGGCTATATGGATACTGCTACTAAAGATGCCATAATGCAATTCCAACAAGATAAAGGATTATATCCAAGTGGAATTTATAATTTAAAAACAAGTCAAGCGATGTATACTGACTATATTAATAAACTTGAAGATCATTTATATGACAATCAAATTCAAGCATTACTAGCATGAAGTTATTAAAGGAAAAGGACAATTATTATCTAATTAATGATGAAAAGAAAATTAAATTAGAAATGGAAGTCGTCCATAAATTTAAATTATATTATGAAGATGAAAGTCTTTTAGTAGAAGAAATAATTTCAGAAAATAATTATTACTTTTATTATAAATTAGCGTTAAAACGTCTTTCAAAGATGCAATCACAAAAAATGTTAGAAAACTATTTAGAAACTAAAGGTATTGATAAAATTACTTTATCAAAAGTAATTAAAAGACTAACCGAATTAAAATATCTAGATGATTATGAATATGCTAAAAATTATATTAATTTAAAAATGTATTCATTTGGACCACTAAAATTAGAAAATAAACTAATTGAAGATGGTGTAAATTACCGAATTGTTAAAGAACTAGTTAGCGAAATTGATGAAGCGGAAATACTTAAGGGTTTACTAGAAAAAGATTTACTAAAAATTACTTCATCAATTTATAACCACAAACAAAAACTAACTAGAAAATACTATATGAAAGGATTCAATCTTTCATTAATTAATGAATTACTATCAAATTTATTAGATGAAGTTAGTTATGATGAGTTTGAAAATTTAAAAAAAGATTACCAAAAATTATCACTTCGATTCAACTCACTTAATAAAAGTGATTATGAAATAAAAGTAAAAATTAGACAAACGCTATTACGAAAAGGATATCGTTTAGAAAATATTAAGAAAGTAGAGGAAGGATATTAATGAAATGGTACCCATCAAAAGAAGATTTATATTTTTTTGATCAAGGTAAATTAGCTGACGCTTATCGTTTATTTGGCTCTCATTTAATTAGAGATAAAAAGGGTAAGATTATCGCTACTAGATTTACAGTATATGCACCAAATGCGAAAGCCGTTAAACTAATTTGTTCATACAATAATTTTGAAGGATGGAAACATGAACTAACTAAAATTGATCCATACGGAGTATGGTCAATCGAAATTCCGGAAAACTTAGAGTGGAATACCTATAAATATGAAGTATATACTCAAGATGGAAGAGTTTTATATAAAGCGGATCCATATGCTTATTTTAGTGAAGTAAGACCAGCTAACGCTTCAAAAGTTTATGATATTGAAGGTTATGAATGGCATGATGATGTTTGGATGTTTACTAAACCAAAACCATATGATAAGCCAGTTTTAATTTATGAAATGCATTTAGGATCATGGAAAAGAAAACACGGGCAGTTTATTAAGTATAATGAATTAGTTGAAGATTTAATTCATTATCTAAAAGAAAACAACTTTACCCATGTTGAATTTCTACCCGTTTATGAACATCCACTAGATGATTCATGGGGTTATCAAGGAACTGGATTTTTTGCCGCAACTTCACGCTACGGTGTCCCTAAAGATTTGATGTATTTAATAGATAGGTTACATCAAGCAGGAATCGGAGTTTTAATTGACTGGGTATTAGGTCATATTAACCGTGATGAACATGGACTTTATTTCTTTGATGGCACCCCGCTATATGAAATTGAAGATGAATTTCAAAGAGAAAATATTGTTTGGGGAACGGCTAACTTAGATTTTTCTAAAGGCCCTACTAAGAGTTTTATGTTATCAGCGTTATCGTTTTGGGTTAAATATTTCCATATTGATGGATTTAGAATTGATGCGGTATCAAACTTATATCATCACCACGGAAACCCAGAACACGGAGAAAATAAACCAGCAATTGATTTTCTAAAACAATTATCACATCACTTATTTGGTTTAGATGATAGGATTCTATTTATGGCAGAGGACTCAAGTGCTCATCCTGATGTTACCAAGCCAGTTGATGCTGGTGGCGTTGGATTTAACTATAAATGGAATATGGGGTTTATGAATGACACCTTAAGCTATTTTAAAAAAGATCCAATTTATCGCAAGTGGCATCACCATAATATTACATTTGGAACTACTTATGCATTTTCTGAACAATTTATTTTACCTTACTCACACGATGAAGTTGTTCACGGGAAAGGCTCAATGTTAACGAAAATGCCAGGAGATTATTTTCAAAAATTTGCTAATTATCGCGCCTTACTCACTTTATGGATGACCCATCCAGGGAAGAAATTATTATTTATGGGTCAAGAATTCGCTCATTTTGCTGAATGGAATGTGAATCGTGAATTGGACTGGAATTTACTTGGTTTTCCAGCTCATAATCGATTTAACAGATTCTTTAAAGATTTGGGATTAGTTTATCACCATCATAAAGAATTTCATAAATATGATCACGATCCAAAAACATTTGAGTGGATTGATGCTGATAACACGAGACAAAGCATTTACTCATATATTAGATGGGGGAAAAATGAACATTCAGTGATAATTTTAAATTTAACCCCTAATGTATACCATCACTACGAAGTAGGAGTGCCAATGGAAGGAGTATACGAGGAAATTTTAAATAGTGATAAAGAAGAATATTACGGTAGTAACCAATATAATGGGTTACCACTGGAAACGATAAATGATCCACGTCACAAATTTAGACAACATATTAAAGTAACACTAGGTCCATTAACCGGACTAATATTAAAATATAAAGGAAAGAAGAGGGAAAAAAATGACAAACTTTCAAAATAAAGAAGTATTTACTCAATTATTTAAAGAAAAAATTATTAAGAAGTATGCCATTCCTTTCGAGAAGTCTACACCTTATCAACAATACATGGTTTTAGGTGAGATGTTAATGGAGGAGATTGGTCCTGCATGGTACGCAACAAATGAAGTAATTAAAAAGAAAAAACATAAAGTAGCCCATTATTTTTCAATGGAATTTTTAATGGGAAGAATGATTACCAACAACTTACAAAACTATGGTGTTTATCATGTTGTAAAAGCCGCGTTTAACGATTTAGGCATTGACTTAGATGATGTTGAGCACCGAGAAGCTGACGCCGGGTTAGGTAATGGTGGGTTAGGTAGACTTGCTGCTTGTTTCCTTGATTCATCAGCATCACTAGGATTACCAGTAATGGGACAAACAATTCGTTATCGTTATGGATTCTTTAAGCAAATTATTCAAAACGGATATCAAGTTGAATCACCAGATGTGTGGTTAAAAGACCGCTATATTTGGGAAATTAGACGCCAAGAAGAAGCAGTTAACGTTCCGTTTTATGGAAATATTGATATTGGTTTAAAACCAGATGGATCACTTGATGTTAGACATTTAAATGCGGAATACGTTAAAGCGGTACCGTATGATATGCCAATTATTGGTGATAAAAATGGTGTCGTAAATACGTTAAGAATGTGGAACGCTGAACCATCAGATATGAATTTCTCGTATGTAACTCATGATTATTATCGTAAGGTTAGAGAAATTTCGGAAATGTTATATCCAAATGATGATACAGTAGCTGGTAAAATTTTAAGATTAAAGCAACAATATTTTTTCTCATCAGCGGGAATTAATTCAATTATTAAAAAACATAAAGAAAATCATGGTACTGTTAAAAACTTGGCTGACTTCGTTGTCTTCCAAATTAATGATACGCATCCAACTTTAATTATTCCTGAGTTAATGAGAATTTTAGTTGACGAAGAACAACTAGAATGGGATGAAGCGTGGGAAATTACGACTAAGATTTGTGCATACACAAACCATACTATCTTATATGAAGCGTTAGAAGTATGGCCAATTAATATTTTCAAACAATTACTCCCAAGAATTTATACAATTACTGAAGAAATTGACCGTAGATTTGTTGAATCACTAGTTAAACAATATGGTAAAGACTCTAAGTTTATCCCTTCACTACGCGTTATCAAAGATAACGTTATTCGAATGGCTAACTTAGCTATTATCGGATCATTCTCAGTTAATGGGGTTGCTAAATTACATACAGAAATCTTAAAAGACATCGTCTTTAAAGACTTCCACTCTCATTATCCAAATAAACTGAACAATAAAACTAATGGTATTACCCACCGTCGTTGGTGCTATCATATTAACCCAGAATTAGTTAGTATTTTATCGGATACAATTGGTGATGAGTGGGTTTCTGACACTTCAAAATTAAAAGGATTGTTAAAATATGAAAATGATCCTAAGATTCAAAAACGTTATAAAGAAATGAAATTAGCGAGAAAAACTGAACTGGCTAATATCATTTTCAATAACCAACAAATTAAGTTAGATCCAACATCAATCTTTGATATTCAAGTTAAAAGATTACATGAATACAAACGCCAGTTAATGAAAGCACTAGGTATTATGGCTATTTATAACCGCTTAAAATCAGATCCTGAATTTAAGGCTAATTATCATCCGCATTCATTTATCTTTGGTGCCAAAGCCGCTCCAACATATTATTACGCTAAGAAAGTTATTAAGTTAATTAATACGATTTCTGATAAAGTAAATAATGATCCAGAGACAAATGAATTACTAAAAGTAGTCTTTGTTGAAGATTATAACGTCTCATATGCTGAAAAGATCATGCCAGCAGCTGATGTCTCAGAACAAATCTCAACCGCATCAAAAGAAGCATCAGGAACTGGAAATATGAAATTCATGATGAACGGAGCGATTACTTTAGGTACTCTTGACGGAGCCAACGTTGAAATTAATGAATTAGTTGGCGATGATAATATGCAACTATTTGGCTTAACCGCTGATGTAGTAACAGCATTAGAGAGAAATCCAGAGCGTTATCGTCCAATTGAAATTTATGAAAACGACTTAGTAATAAAAGAAGTATTAGATCAATTAACGAATGGATTTTTTGATGTACCATTTGATGAGTTTAAAGAAATTAAAGAATCGTTAATTTATAAAGATAAATACTTTGTATTAAAAGATTTAAACAACTGGTTAGTGGCTCAAGATAATATTAATAATTTATATAAAGATGAGAAGAGATGGTATCAAATGTCAATTCACAATACGGCAATGTCAGGATTCTTCTCAGCTGACCGTACTATTTTAGATTATAACCGTGACATTTGGCATTTAAAACCAATTAAAAAATGAAAAGGGGGATATATTATGGATATTAAAAGACTTTTTATCATTTCCGGCCCAGCCTCAGTTGGTAAAACAACAGTTTCAAGAATTTTAGGACATCATTTAACTGAAAAAACTGCGATCGTTGATGGCGATGACATTTTAAGATTTCAATTAGTCGGTGGAAACATTAATGACTTTTTCTTAAAAAATGCTAAATCAATTATTCAAAATTTCTTAAAAAATGGAGTGGATGTCGTATTTTCACATTCAGTTCTACCAGAAGAAATTGACGAATTAGTTGATGGTTTAGACCAAGAAGAAGTTAAAGTAGTGTATTTAACTGCTGGATTAAAAACATTACAATTACGCAATCAAACTAGACCAACTGATGGTCAAACACGCTTAGATTTAGAACAAGAATTATGTCGTTTTGATAATGCTAAAATTGATCCAAAACACGTATTAGACAACTCTAAATATTCTTTAAGCGAGACCGCTAGAATCATCATTGAAGAAGAACGTTTCATTTTAAAATAAGAAATAAAAAAACC
>JGI24503J29689_10065044_pt1 | contig 11522 bp, 8 predicted proteins | sample BioPla3RNA2_FD_29689 | JGI IMG/M metagenome (IMG submission 29689)
CTGGATATATAAAAGGAGATATAACCCGGGAACAATTATATTCTTATATCCCGCAAAATCTTTTTTGCTCTATTATAAACGAAGAAATAAAGCAGGATACCCTGAGTGAGCTTTTCGGAAAAGTTGAAACAAATATGGAAAAGAACAATATAAAACAAATCAATATACTTTTAGGTGGGCCACCGTGTCAGTCTTATTCATTAATCGGGCGGGCTCGCGATCTATACAGGATGGAAAACGATACAAGAAATTATCTATATAAATTATATACAGAATTTTTAAAAAAATTTAAGCCAGAGATATTTGTTTTTGAAAATGTTCCAGGCTTAATATCAGCTTATAAAGGTCAATTATGGAAGGATATACAGGAATGTTTTTCTAAAGCGGGATATAAAATATCTTACAAAATACTCAATGCTTATGATTTTGGGGTTCTTCAGAATAGAAAGAGAATTATTGCTATTGGGTGGAGAACAGAATTAAACTTGAAATATCCAGAATTTAATAATGATTATATGGTTAAAAAATATAAAGTTGACGATATTTTATCTGATTTACCTCCAATAAAAGCAGGTGATAGATTAACAGCAGTTAAGTATGCTGGAAAAGCAACAGAATATCTTACAGAATATGGAATAAGAAATGATGAAGATATTCTTACCCTTCATATAGCCCGCAGGCATAATAAACAGGACACAATGATTTATGAATTTTATATTAAAAGCTGGTTTGAGAAAAAGGAGCGCCCTGAATATGACCAACTTCCAGAATATCTTAAAACACACAGAAACAGGACTTCATTTAAAGACCGCTTTAAAATTGTAGCACCTGACCTTCCATATTCTCAAACTGTTGTTTCACATCTTGGGAAAGATGGGCATTATTTCATACATCCTGATATCAATCAGTTAAGGTCAATCTCACCAAGAGAGGCGGCAAGGTTACAGTCATTTCCTGATAATTTTTATTTTGAAGGGTCAATGACATCGGTATTCAGGCAAATCGGGAATGCCGTTCCCCCACTGATGGCTGAAAAAATAGCTTTAAAGATCAGGGAGATGATAGGATGAAAAAAGATCTAATATTTAAGCCCCGCGCAAGATTAATTCTTCAACTAGGAGACCAACTCATTAAAAATGAAAGTATTGCATTTCTTGAACTCGTAAAAAATGCTTATGATGCAGATGCAACCAGAGTTAGTATTGTAATGGAAAAAGTTGATGACCCAGAGAATGGGAAAATAATTATAGAAGATGACGGATGTGGAATGACACCTGAAATTATAACAAATGTCTGGATGGAACCAGGAAGTGATTTTAAGGAAAAAATGTTCAGGGAAAACATCAGAACGCCAAAATTCAAAAGACTGCCACTCGGTGAGAAAGGGATAGGAAGATTTGCTGTTCATAAGTTAGGAAATCTAATTGAGGTTATAACCAGAGCTGAAAATAATCCTGAGGTTGTTCTTTCTATAGACTGGAGTCTATTTAATAAATCTGATTACCTTGAAAACATTGGTATCAAGATGATTGAAAGAGAACCTGTTTATTTTAAAAACAAAACAGGCACAAGAATAAAAATAAAATTAAAAACTGTATTTTCAAGGGGTAGTGTAAGAACCATTTATAGATCTCTTAACTCATTCTGTACACCGTTTAGTGATTCTCAACAATTTAAGATTGATTTCAAGATTGACAGGAAAGAATGGATTGAGGGACTCCTTTCCTGGGATGAGATAAAAAATTACTCTTTATTTAATTTTCTTTGTGAACTGAAAGGAGAAAAAATAATAAAATTCAGGTATGAGTTCACTCCATGGCCTGCAATGACAAAATTAAATGGAAGAATTGTTGATGAAAATAATGAATATATTAAGAAACAATTAATAATAACTGACAGTAAAGGCAATACAATTAATCTTGATAATTTTAAAATAGGACATATTAGATTTGAAGGTTTCATATTTGATAGAGATACCCGAATTCTTTCTCTTGGCGTTCATGATAAAAAGGGATTGAAAGAATATCTGGATATGAATGGAGGAGTTAAAGTATTCCGCGATGGGATAAGGATTTATGATTATGGTGAACCCGATAATGATTGGCTAAACCTTGATAGAAGAAGGGTAAATATTCCAGCAAAAAGAATAAGTAATAATATTATAATTTCTGCAGTTTATCTTGATAGAGAAAAAAGCATGGATTTAAGAGAAAAAACAAACAGAGAAGGTTTTATTGAAAATGAAGCATACAATGAATTAAAAAAATCTTTGATTTATTGTCTGGAGAGAGTAGAAGAGTTACGATATGAAGATAAAAATAAAATAAGAACAAATTATGGTCTGGAAAACAAGAAAGAACCGGTTGTTTCCACTATAAAAGAATTAAAAACAGTGGTTGAAAGTAAAATAAAAGAAGAAACTGTCAAAAGAGAAATCAATAAACTCCTTGATAGAATAGAAGGCGATTATGTGCAAATGAAAGAAGTCCTTCTTAAAAGTGCAGGGGCAGGTCTTACATTAAGTGTGGTTATCCACGAGATTGAGAAAATAATTGATGAATTAGAAAAAGTTGTAAAATATGAAAAATCTTCTGAGAAAATTATTAACCTTGTTAAACATCTGGCAGACCTTATAGAAGGCTATACTCTCATAATAAGAAAAACAGAAACTAAAAAATGGGATTTAAAGCAATTAATAAATCAAGCAATATTCAATATGGAATATCGCTTTAAAGTGCATAATATTGAAATAAAAAAAGATTATGAGAATAAAACAGATAAATTTGAAGTTAATTGTGCAAGAAATCTTGTATTAAATTCTCTTATGAATATAATGGACAACTCAATCTGGTGGATGGAGTATTCAAAAATTCAACATAAGAAAATTTTCATAACTATTTCTGAAAATATAGAGAAGAGTATAACAATAGTTATAGCAGACAATGGACCGGGATTAACACTTTCCACTGAAGAAATAATAAAACCATTTGTATCTGCAAAACCTGATGGAATGGGTCTTGGATTGCATATCGTGGATGAAGTTATGAAGGCTCATAAAGGATTACTTTTATTTCCTCAACCAGATGAGTTTGATATACCAGAGGAATTTGAAAAAGGTGCCATTGTTGCACTTGCATTTCAAAAGGAGGTTGTAAAATGAGTTTACCAGAATATGGGAGGGTTGTTATTATAGATGATAATATAAAAGAAGTTGAAGCGTTGATTAAAGTATTATCTAAACATAGAACATCCATAACTTATTTTACTGGGGCTAATAATGAATTACCGGACACTCCATTTCCTGATGTAAGAATTGTTTTTCTTGATGTTGTTCTTGAAGGGCTTACAGGAAAAGATACAAAGACAATTGTGTCCACCCTGATTGGGATTCTTGGGAAAATTGTCGATAAAAACAATGGACCATTTGTTATAGTTTTATGGACAAAGCATCCTGAACATGTAAAGGGTCTTAAAAAAGCCCTTAAAACAGAAAAATATAAATATATTCTTATTGACCTTGAAAAAAAAGATTTTTTTGATCAGAATGGAGGTTTCAAGCTCGATTCTTATGATTCTCTTAGAAATAGATTAAATGAAAAAATTGCTGGGATTGATATTTTTGATATATTCATCATATGGGAAAATATTATGAATAATTCAGCAGGTATAACAGTTAATGATTTTTCACAACTGATTAAGTTTAATGATAACTGGAATAATGATATGAAAAATATTTTTTATAAAATGGCTGAAGCTTGGGCTGGTAAAACTCTTAAGGAACAAAATACACAGAAAATTTTAAAAAATGCCTTATTCACTTTTAATGGGATTTTTAATGATATTTTTGAAGGTTTGATACAGAATGAAAAATACTCAGCTTATCAAGGTACTTTTTCTTCTAACAACATAAATGAAAAAAACAAAGGCAGAATCAATATAAAATTGTTGCTAGATTTCAGCGATCTGGAAAAGTTTTATCCGGGAGATGTTTACAGAATAAATAAAAATGCAAAGAATAGTTCTGAACTACTGAAGGATATTTTGGATATTAATAAGATTAATGATGAAAAATTTTTTAAAATAAAAAAGAAATCAATACAGGTATTTGCAGAAGTGACACCTTTATGTGATTTTCTACAGGAAAAAATAAAACTATACAGGGTAATAGAAGGATTCATTATTCCAGAAAAATATAAAGATGAACAAAACATTGATCATTATGTAAAAATAAAAAAAGCCGAATTTATTTATAAAACACCAGTTTTTACGTATAAAAATGAAATATATAGATTAATTCTGGACTTTAAATATTTTTCTTCTAAAACAAAAGATGAACTTAAAAACTTCTCCCCAATCTTCAGGTTGAGAAAAGAACTATTAAATGATATACAGATAAAACTTTCATCGCATATTAACAGAACAGGAATATTATTTATTGATTAATATGGTAAGAATACAACCCAACATTGTCAAATGGTATCGGATAAATGGACGTGATTTTCCGTGGAGACATACAAAAGACCCTTACAAAATAATGATTGCTGAATTTATGCTTCATAGAACAAAAGCAGAACAGGTGGTACCGGTATATTCTAAATTTATAGAAAAATACCCTTGCGTTAAATCTCTTTTCATGGCAAAAGGAAATGATATTAAAAAATTTACTGCTCATCTTGGATTACATTGGAGAAGCAGGCATTTTATTGAATCCGTCAGATATATCATAAAAAAGTTTGATGGGAAATTCCCTGATGATTATGATGAACTAAGAAAGATACCTGGAATTGGAGAATATATTGCAGGGGCAATAATGACAGTATCTTTTAATAAACCTGCTCCTGTGGTTGATAGCAACATAGCCAGATTTATAAATAGATATTACGGATTGAATCTTGATGGAGAACTTAGAAGAAAAAGAGAAATTATAAGAATTGCTTATGAACTTTTTAAATACAAAAATCCAGGGTTATTTCTCTTTGCTATTATAGATTTTACAGCAGTTATCTGCAAACCACGAATACCTTTATGTCAGAATTGTCCCCTGGAAAAAGAATGTGAAAATACGGAGATTACACTATGTAAGAATAAGATCACCAGGCCAAATCAGCAGCAAAAAAAGCAGGAAGGTAAAAAATATCAGAAATTGGAGATGGATAGTGAATAAGAACAAGACAAATCCGTGGATACTAAGAAAAATTTTTGCAATATGTCAGATTTAAGCTGGACGACGGTCTTTAAAAAGAGTAACACACAATATAAAGTCATCACCGAAGAAAAAAGCAGAGATAAATAATTTATGGGTAAAGAAAAGAAATATCCAAAGGCAATTATAAACTGGCCTGAAGATGAAAGACCACGGGAACGTCTTTTGAAATTAGGTGCTGAAAATCTTTCTAATACAGAACTTTTAGCAATTATTTTAAGAGTCGGCTCAAATGGTAAAAGTGCTATTGATATGGCAAGGGAATTGATGAATGAATATCAAACTTTTAGAAATATTGACTCTAAGAGTTTTGCCGAACTTAAAAGAAAAGGCTTAGGTATTGCTAAAATTGCTCAAATAAAAGCAGCTATAGAAATTGGCAAAAGATTTCTTAATGACAAAAGTTTGACTAAAGTCAAGGTTGAAACCAGCAAGGATATAGTTGATTATTTTAAGCCTTCCTTGAGGGATATGAAAAAAGAAATTTTTAAAGCAGTTCTGCTTGACGGAAAAAATAAAATAATTAAAGAAGTAACTATATCAGAAGGAACTCTTACAAAAAGCATTGTCCATCCGAGAGAGGTTATAAAAGAAGCAGTTATAGAATCTTCAGCGGCTTTGGTACTTATTCATAACCACCCAAGCGGTGAGCCTGAACCAAGTCAAGATGATATAGAAATAACTAATCGTATAATCTCTGCCTGTGACCTTGTGGGTATAAAAGTTTTAGACCATATTATCATTGGCGATGACAACTATTTTAGTTTTTTTCAATGAAGGACTGATAAAGGAGGAGTAATAATGCCCAAAACCCTTTTTATTGAGGCTGCATACCAAGTGTTAAAGGAAAAAGGAGAACCATTAAGTGCAGAAGAAATAACTAAAATTGCCCTTGATAAAGGATTAATGAAGACTACTGGCAAAACTCCAGTGGCAACTATGGGAGCAAGAATTTATATGGATATGAAAACAAAGGGCAATAATTCTTTATTCACAAAAGTTAAACGAGGTGAGTTTGGTTTGAAAGAATGGCAAGAATTTGCTCAAAAGCAGGAAGTCTATGGATATAGAAAAGGTAGTTTTAAAGATGCAGCATATCAAGTTTTAAAATTAGAAAATAAGCCTTTAAGCATTCAAAAAATTACCGAAATTGCTATGAAGAGAAATCTGTTTACATCCTCTGGCAAAACTCCCGAGGCAACAATGGGAGCACAATTATATACAGATATCAAAAGATTGGGGGACCAATCCCCTTTTGTTCAATTGGGCAAAAACAAATTTGGATTACGAGAGTGGGATATTAGCGTTCTTAAAAATGAAATTAAAATTCAGGAAAAAGAAACAATAATTTCTGAGAAAAAGCGCTCTATTGTTGGAGACCCGATTAACTTTGAAGGATTGATTTATGGACCTTTAAATGAAAATGGAGTTATATTTTTATTTAGCAAGATTCACGATAAGTTGGAAATAAATATTGAAGCAATTCAGGCAACATTTCCTGACGCTAAAGGTCGGAGGAAAACTACTAAAGGCTGGGAGGATGTTTGGATTGAATTTGAATATAAGAGTTCACATTTTAAGATTCATAAACACGATCCAAGTGAATGTGACCTTATTGTTTGCTGGGAACATGATTGGAAAGAATGTCCTATTGATGTTATTGAGTTAAAATCCGTGATACAAAAATTAAAGGGGTAACCTATGCCTGAAAAAGAATATAAACCAACTGAGGAACTTGAAGCAAAAGAAGGGTATGTAAAGGATTTTTTAACTAACCGATTAATCCGCTCTACCCCGGAGGAACAAGTTAGGCAAATTATGTTGATGAGATTGGTACAAGAATACGAATATCCTATAGAATGTATAAAAACAGAGTTTGAAATACAAAAAGGAAGTAAAAGAATTGGTCCCGCAGATATTGTAGTTTTTAAAGATGCAAAAAGCAAAGACCAGGAGAATATTTGGATTATTGTAGAAACCAAACGCAAAGAACGTTCTGACGGTATTGAACAATTAAAAAGTTATTTGGCTCCCTGCCTCAACGCTAAGTTTGGGATATGGTTTAATGGTAATAATATTGCCTATATTGAAGTAGTTAGAAACAGGGATAAATTTGAATTCAAAGATGTTCTTAGAATACCTAAATGTGGGGAAACTACAATTCATCTTCCAGAAAAGAAAGATTTAAAACCAGCACCAGAATTAAAAAGCATTTTTGAAACATGTCATAATTATATTTATGCAAATGAAGGATTGCTTAAGGAAAAAGTTTTTAATGAAGTTTTAAAACTTATTTTTATAAAAATGGTTGATGAAAAAAGAAGTTCTGCAAAATGTGAATTTGGAATAACATCAGAAGAGGAAGAAGAAATAAAAGAGGGTAAGTCAAGTGTTTTTACAGAAAGAATTATAAATCTTTTTAAAGAAGTAAAGTCAATGTATAGTGATGTCTTTGAACAGAATGAAAGGATAAATTTAAAGCCAATTACTCTTGCCTTTGTTGTAAGCCAACTTCAAGAATATAGCCTTATAGAAACAAAAGCAGATGTTAAAGGGACTGCCTTTCAGACATTTGTCTCTGCTCACCAAAGGGGAGAGCGAGGTGAATTCTTTACTCCACACCCCATAGTTGAATTAGCTGTTGAAATGCTTGACCCAAAAGATAATGAAAAATTTATTGACCCTGCATGTGGCTCAGGAGGTTTTCTTGTTAATGGGATGAACTATGTTAAGGAAAAATTTATCAAGGAAAGACCTGACAAAAAATCTAAAGCAAACGAAATCCTCAAAGAATATACTCATTTTCATATATCAGGTATAGATATTAATCCAGATTTATCAAAGGTCGCCAAGATGCATATGATTTTATACGATGATGGGCATACAGGAATATTTTCTGCAAACAGTCTTTCATCATTTGAAGAACTAATGGACTTGGCGTCAAGGGCACGAGTTCCACTTTCTCTTACTCCTTCGCCTAATGCTTTTGATGTTTTGATGACAAATCCTCCTTTTGGAAGTAAAGGCAAGGTAACAGATAAAAGAATCTTAAAGCAGTTTGAACTTGGTTATAAATGGAGACAAGACAAAACCACTGGAAAATGGATAAAAACAGATGAACTACAAAATGGACAAGTCCCAGATATTTTGTTCATTGAAAGGTGTCTGCAACTTCTCAAAGATGGTGGTAGGATGGCAATCGTCTTACCAGATGGTAATCTAAATAATTCATCTTTAGGTTATGTTAGGGAATTTATACAGCAGAATGCAAGGATTTTAGCAGTTGTTTCAATGCCTGTTGGAACTTTTATGCAAGCAGGAGTAAACCCCAAGACAAGCGTTTTATTCTTACAAAAACTCAATGAAGAAAAATTAAATGAACTCAAAAAAGCTAATTATCCAATTTTTATGGCAGTAGTTGAAAAGATTGGCTATGACTTAAATTCAAAAACACCAAAAGTTATGTATAAGAAAGATGAAAAAGGAGAGGTTCTAAAAGATGATGATGGCGAGCCAATTATAGATACAGATATTCCAAAAATTATTGAGGCATTTAAAGACTTTAAAAGAAAATATCAATTAGGATTTTAAGATGGAGAATAAAAAAATAACCACTAGAAATTATACAAGCCTGCTTGATAGAATTGCAGAAATTTTAGTAGAGGGAAGAACAAAGGTAGTGCGAGAAATAAACAGGGCTCAAGTATTAACTTACTGGGAGATTGGAAGAGAAATTGTTGAGTTTGAACAGAAAGGTAAGGCAAGAGCAAAATACGGAAAAGAACTTATTGCAAAATTAGCAAAAGATATGACACAAAAATTTGGTAGAGGATTTTCGGAGAGAAACTTGTGGAATATGAGAGCTTTTTATCTCAATTTTCCAATTCCGCAGACACTGTCTGCAGAATTTTTAGAAGGTAAAAAATCCGAGACACTGTCTAGTAAATCTTTAATTAGTCAGACTTCGTCTGACCAATTTGAACCTATGTTATCCTGGTCTCATTACTGCGAATTGCTAAAAGTAGAAGAACTTCTTGCCCGTTCTTTTTATGAACAAGAAGCAATCCAGAATAACTGGTCTGTGAGAGAATTAAAAAGGCAAATTAACTCAATGCTTTTTGAAAGAATTGCTTTAAGTAAGGATACAAATGCAGTAATGGAAATGGCTAAAAAAGGACAGATTGTAGAAAAACCAGAAGATGCAATTAAAGATCCATACATCCTTGAGTTTCTTAATCTTAAAGAAGAGACATCTTATACTGAATCTCAACTTGAGCAAGCACTCATTGATAAACTCCAATATTTCTTATTAGAACTTGGTAAAGGTTTTACTTTTGTTGCCCGTCAGAAAAGAATTACGATTGCGAATCGTCATTATTATGTGGATTTGGTTTTCTATAATCGGCTGTTAAAGTGTTTTGTTTTAATTGATTTGAAAACAGACGAACTTGACCATTCAGATATTGGTCAGATGAATTTCTACCTGAACTATTTCAAAGAGAATGAAAAACAAGCAGATGAAAACGATCCAATTGGGCTTATACTCTGTGCAATGAAAGACGATATTTTTGCAAAGTATGTTTTAGGTGGATTAAACAATAAAGTTTTCGCTTCAAAATATAAATTAGCACTACCATCAGAAGAAGAGCTATGCCTCAAGCTTAAATCAATACCAAAAATATTGGAGGAAAAGAAATGATTATTTCAGAAATAAGATATAATCAGGCAATTAAAAGGTTGAGATTTGATGCTGAGTTTTATAACCCTTTCAAACTTGAGTCGATGCGAACATTAAATGCAATTACTAGTAATACAATAGGGGAGAAATTTAATTCAATTAGAGATGTATTTGATCCAAATAAATATTACCAAAAGAATGAAACTGCTAATATTGTTGAACTTGCTGATATATCCAATAAATTTGTGTCAAACAAACGGACATGTAAAATTTACGAAGTCGGTAGCCAGAAGAAAAAATTTAACAAGAATGACGTGTTAATATCAAGACTACGCTCTTACCTTGAAGAAATTTTTTATGCTATAGATTTTCCAGAAAATAAAATAAACTTGTGTTCAACCGAATTTATTGTTTTACGAAGGAAGGAAAAAGAAAATGTCACACCTGAGTTTCTGTATATACTGCTTCAAACATCATTTATACAGGAGATTTTAAAATGGAGTCAAGATGGAACAAATCACCCACGATTTGACGAAGATTACTTATTAGACTTACCATTTCCTATACCTTCTATCGTTTTCCAGCAAAAAATAGAATTAATTGTTAAAGAAGCATATAAAAAGCGAAAAGAAGCAGATGAAAAATATAAACAGGCAGAAGTTTTGTTGAATAAAGCATTAGGGATTGAAAAATTAGAATTAAAAGATGAAAAGATTTTTGAAACAGGATTTGATGAAGTTGAAAGTGTATTGCGTTTTGATGCAGAGCATTATCAACCAAAATATAAGGAAGTGAGAAAATTTATCGGCACGGCAGGATATGAAGTTAGAAAACTAAGAGATGCTGTTGAAATCTCCGATAATAAGATAAGTCCTTTATCTAAACCCACTGAATTATTTAGTTATATTGAACTTGCTAACATAAATTCCTCCACTGGTGAAATAGAAGAAGTCAATCAAATAAAAGGATATAATGCACCAAGCCGGGCAAGGATGCTTGTGAGAAAAGGGGATGTATTAGTTTCTTCGCTTCTGGGATCTCTTGATAATATTGGTTTGGTTCCCGAAAAATTAGATGGTTCAATAGCAAGCACTGGATTTTTTGTGATAAGGTCTAAATTTTTCTTGCCTGAATTTTTATTTTTACTATTCAAGTCAAACTTGATGAGATTGCAACTTGAAGAAAAAACAGCAGGAGCAATCATGAGTGCAGTCCCAAAAAATACTTTTGGCGATTTGCTTGTTCCTATGATTCCTGAAGAAACACAAAAACAAATCTCAAACCTTATCAGACAATCATTTTCTCTTCGCAAAGAATCAAAAGAACTTTTAGAAAAGGCAAAAAAAGAAGTTGAAGAATTTATTGAGAAAAATACTAATTACAACCGCCCCTGAACAGCGATTTTTTAGAGAAGGGATAATACATTAACATATCATATTCATCGTCATTAAGCGATATAACATACAAACTATTAATAAGGTTAATAAAAGCTACAAAAGTCTTAGAACGAGATTATAGATATTTTCTGGTAATAGTTAACATAGAAGAACAAGATATCCTAGTCTCGTAAAGCCAATAAGCTTTGTTTTCTTCATAAGATAGCAAAAACAATAAATTTTATATCACACCATACTTTAAAAT
>JGI24503J29689_10042990_pt1 | contig 11502 bp, 10 predicted proteins | sample BioPla3RNA2_FD_29689 | JGI IMG/M metagenome (IMG submission 29689)
GAAGTGTTTTATTGGAATACTCATTTTATAAAGCAACACCTCTTTACAAAGAGTTATTAATTTTGAATTTAATAGAAAAGAATAAAAATATCACTCAACGTCAGATGAGTGATGTTTTAGCATCTAGTGTTGCGATGACTAATAATTATCTTAATGAAATTGAGAAAAGAGGGTTATTAGAAAGAGAATATATTTCCACAAAAGAAGTTATTTATCATATTACAGATGAAGGAAGAAAAAGAAGAAAGTATTTAAGTATAGTTTATTTAAACGAAAGCCAAAAAATGTATGATGGAGCTAAAGAAGAACTACTTAAATTTGTAGAACAAATAAAAGAAAAGGGGTTTAAAAAGATTTTATTATATGGTGCAGGAGAAGTTGCAGAAATCTTTTTAAACGCGATTAAAGGTGAAGTAGAAGTATTAGCTGTAATAGATGATGACGAGAGTAAACAAGGGAAAGAACTTGTGAATATATTAATTATTTCAAAAAATGAAATAATTAATTATGAATATGATGGAATATTAATATCAAGTTACAGTCACCAAAAACTAATTAATCAAAAAATAAAAGAAATGGATATTCCTAATGAGAAAATAATGACATTTTTTGGAGTCCCATATGATTTATAAGGGATTTAAACGAATGATGGATTTTTTACTTTCTTTAATAGGAATAATCTTATTATTACCGCTATTTATTATTTTTTCATTATTAATAAAATTAACAAGTAAAGGACCAATATTTTTTAAACAAAAAAGAGTTGGTAAAAATAAAAAACTATTTACAATGTTGAAATTTAGAACAATGAGAATAGATACGCCGAAAGATATACCAACACATATGTTAGAAAATCCAGAACAATGGATTACAAAAGTAGGAAAGTTTTTAAGAAAAACAAGTTTAGATGAACTTCCTCAAATACTTAATATTTTTGTTGGTCAAATGTCTATTATCGGACCAAGACCAGCACTTTGGAATCAAGATGATTTAATAGTGGAAAGAGATAAATATAAGGCAAATAATGTTCGTCCAGGGCTTACAGGTTATGCTCAAATACATGGAAGAGATGAACTCCCAATTGTGGAGAAGGCTAAATTAGATGGATATTATATTGAGAATTTTGGAATATGGATTGATATAAAGACATTTTTCGGAACGATAAAAAGTATATTCAAATCTGAAGGTATTGTTGAAGGCGGAACAGGTGCTTTAGAAAATAAAGAAAAACAAAATGAGGTGAATTTATGAAAATTACAGTCGTAGGAACTGGTTATGTAGGGCTATCAAACGCAGTTTTACTTAGCCAAAAAAATGATGTTGTAGCGTTGGATATTATAGAATCAAAGGTGGAATTAATTAATAATAAAATTTCTCCAATTGCAGATAAAGAAATTGAGGATTTTTTTAAAACAAAAAAACTTTCTTTAATTGCAACAACAGATAAGAAATTAGCGTATAAAGATGCAGTGTATGTCATAATATCAACTCCAACAGATTATGATCCGAAAAAGAATTTTTTTGATACATCAACTGTTGATTCTACAATTATGGATGTTGAAAAATATAATCCCCAAGCGGTTATTGTAATAAAATCAACCATTCCTGTTGGTTATACTGAGCAAAAAAGAAAAGAACATCCCAATTTGAAAATAATTTTTTCTCCAGAATTTTTAAGAGAAGGAAAAGCCCTTTATGACAATTTATATCCATCGAGAATTGTGGTTGGTGATCATTCAAAAGAAGCAGAAGTTTTTGCGAAATTATTAGTTGAAGGTGCTAAAAAAGAAAACATTCCAGTTTTGTTTACTAATCCAACAGAAGCAGAAGCAATAAAACTTTTTTCTAATACATACTTAGCGTTAAGAGTAGCCTATTTTAATGAATTAGATACTTACGCAGAAGTAAGAGGGTTAGATACAAGAGAAATAATTAAAGGCGTTAGCTTAGATCCAAGAATAGGAGATTATTATAATAATCCTTCATTTGGATATGGTGGATATTGCTTGCCTAAAGATACTAAACAATTGCTTGCCAATTATAAAGATGTTCCTCAGCATATGATTTCAGCGGTAGTAGAATCAAATAGAACTAGAAAAGATCACATAGCTGATATGATTATTGATAAGAATCCTAAAGTTGTGGGAATATTTAGATTAATAATGAAAAGTGATTCGGATAACTTCCGACATTCTTCCATACAAGGTGTAATGAAAAGAATAAAAGCAAAAGGAATCGAAGTAATTGTTTATGAACCTGTTTTAAAAGAAGACAATTTTTTTGGCTCTAAAGTAATAAGAGACATAGATGAGTTTAAAAAAGTATCAGATGTAATAGTTGCAAATAGATTTTTTAAAGAGTTAAAAGATGTTGAAAATAAAGTTTATACAAGAGATTTGTTTAATAGAGATTAAACATAGTTGTTTTTGGAGGTAATTATGACTAAAACAATTTTAGTAACAGGAGCAGCGGGATTTATAGGATATCATTTATCAAAAAGATTGCTTGATGAAGGAATAAAAGTAATAGGAATTGACAATTTAAATGATTATTATGATGTTAAATTAAAACAAGCAAGATTGGATTTAATAAAATATAATCCCCAATTTAATTTTTATAAAATAGACATTCAAAATAGGGAATTATTGGAAAAAGTATTTAAAAGCAATAAAATTGATTATGTAATTAACCTAGCGGCACAAGCTGGAGTTAGATATTCAATTGAGAACCCTGATGTTTATATAGATAGTAATATTATAGGTTTCTACAATATTTTAGAATTATGTAGACACTATCCAGTAAAACATTTGATTTTTGCATCAAGTAGTTCTGTTTATAAAGCAAACAAAAAGATTCCGTTTGAAGAAACTGATTTTGTAGATAATCCTGTTTCGTTATACGCAGCAACTAAGAAAAGCAATGAGCTTATGGCATATGCGTATAGTCATTTATATAATATTCCAACAACAGGACTAAGATTTTTTACTGTCTATGGACCTATGGGACGACCTGATATGGCATATTTTAGTTTCACAGATAAATTTTTTAAAGGGGAACCCATCAAAATATTTAATAATGGAGATTTTGAAAATGATCTTTATAGGGACTTTACTTATATTGATGATATAGTTGAAGGAATTGTTAGAGTAATTGATTTACCGCCAAAAGAAGGCAAACCAATGTACAGAATTTTTAACATTGGTAATAATAAACCGGAAAAACTTATGTATTTCATTAATACATTAGAAGAGTGTTTATCAATTTCACTAGGAAAAAAAATAGAATTTATTAAAGAATATGAACCAATTAAACCCGGTGATGTGAAAGCAACATATGCATCAACAGAACGATTGGAAAAATATGTTGGATATAAACCATCAACAGACCTAAAAAACGGCCTACAAAAATTTACTGATTGGTTTGTTTTATATTATAAAAAACAATAATTAAAAAATAGTTAAAGGAAAATTTAAAAAAGGAAGCAGCGAAAGTAATGAAAATACTTGTAATTTCACAATATTATTATCCGGAACCATTCAGAATTACTGACATATGTGAATCATTAGTAAAAAAAGGGCACCGTGTTACAGTTTTAACTGGTAATCCGAATTATCCTGATGGGTTCATTTATCAAGGATATGAAAATAAATATTCATTTGAAGTAATAAATGGGGTTAATGTTATTAGATCAAAAATATATCCAAGAAAAAAAGGTAATGTAAATTTGTTTTTAAACTATATAAGTTTCCCCATAAAAACAAGAAAACTTGTAAAAAAAATAGATAAAGATTTTGATGTAGTTTTTGTTAATCAATTATCACCAGTAATGTCTGCTATTCCAGGAATAAAATATGCTAAAAAAAACAACAAAAAAATTTGTTTATATTGTTTGGATTTGTGGCCAGAAAGTTTAGTTTCTGGTGGTATAAAGAAAAACGGTATAATTTATAAGGTTTTCAATAAAATAGCGAAAAAGATTTATAAAAAAATGGATAAGATTTTGATTAGTTCGAAATCTTTTGCAGATAAATTTGCCGAATATAATATTGAAACAAAGTATTTACCACAATATGCTGAAGAAAGCTTCACATTTATTTCAGAAGAGCGAAAAAAAGATGGTTTTTTTCAAGTAGTTTTTGCTGGTAATATTGGAGAGATGCAATCCGTCGAAACGATTATTCTTGCTGCTAATGAACTTAAAAATTATAAAAATATTATATTCAATATTTACGGTAGTGGTTCTAACTATGATAATATTTATAAACTCAAAGAAGATTTGGGATTAAATAATGTTTTAATTCACGGCAGAAAAGATATAAGTGAAATGCCGAGTATTTATTTTCATTCAGATGTTATGTTGGTAACACTCAAAAAAGATGATTTAATATCTAAAACTCTACCAGGTAAAGTACAAACATATATGGCGGCAAGGAGGCCTATAATTGGTGCTATTGATGGGGAAACCAAAGAAATAATAAAAGAAGCTCAAGCGGGATATGTTTGTGAGGCAGAAAATTATAAAGAATTGAGTAAATTAATTTTATTTGCTAGCAAAGATGAAAATCTAATAAAAAAAGGCAACAACGGAAGAAAATATTATGATGAAAATTTTGCAAAAGAAAAAGTTTTAGACAGATTAGAAGCAATACTTTTGGAGGTTTGTGATGTTTAAAGAGAAAATATTATTAGTAACAGGTGGTACTGGTTCATTTGGAAACGCAGTAGTGTCAAGATTTCTAAAATCTGATATAAAAGAAATTAGAATTCTTTCAAGAGATGAAAAGAAACAAGAAGACATGCGAAAACGCTATAATAACGATAAACTTAAATTCTATATCGGAGACGTAAGAGATTATAATTCGATAGAAGGAGCATTTATTGGAGTTGATTATGTTTTTCATGCGGCAGCATTAAAACAAGTTCCATCTTGTGAGTTTTATCCAATGGAAGCTGTTAAAACCAACATTATTGGAAGTGATAACGTTATTTCTGCATGTGTTAAAAACAAGGTTAAAAAAGCAATTTTTTTATCAACTGATAAAGCAGCCTATCCAATTAACGCTATGGGTATGAGTAAGGCTTTAATGGAGAAAAATGTTGTTGCAAGATCACGCCAATTAAGAGAAGAAGATACTGTTCTTTGTTTAACAAGATACGGAAATGTAATGGCTTCAAGAGGTTCAGTAATTCCTTTATTTGTTAGTCAAATAGAAGCAAGGGAACCCATTACTATTACAAACCCTGAAATGACAAGGTTTATGATGACACTAGAAGATGCAGTAGATTTAGTTCTTTATGCGTTTAAACACGGAAATCAAGGAGATTTATTTGTTCAAAAAGCACCAGCAGCTACTATTGATGTTTTAGCAAAAGCAGTTTTAGAGTTAAAAGGTTCTAAAACAGCACCAGTTTATATTGGGACAAGACATGGCGAAAAATTGTATGAAGTTTTAGTTACTCAAGAAGAAATGGTAAAGGCGGAAGATTTAGGAGATTTCTTTAGAATACCAGCAGACAATAGAAATTTGAATTATGATAAATTTATTGAAAAGGGATCTAAAGAAATTCAACAAACAGAATCATATCATTCACACAATACAGCTAGATTAGATGTTGAAGGTATGAAGAAACTATTATTAAAATTAGATTTGTTTAAGTGATATTTATGAAAATATTAGTTACTGGTGCAAAAGGTTTTATTGGGAAAAATCTTATTGCGGAACTTAAAAATCAAAAATATGAATATATTTATGAATACGATATAGACTCAAGTGAAGAAGATTTGGATAAATATTGTAAAGATTGTAATTTTGTTTTTCATCTTGCAGGAGTTAACAGACCAAAAGACGAAAAAGAGTTTTTAGAAGGGAATTTTGGATTTACCTCAACACTTTTAGAAACCCTTAAAAAGCATAAAAACACATGTCCTGTAATGATATCTTCATCAATTCACGCAGAAGCGGATAACCCATATGGAAAGAGCAAAAAAATGGGAGAAAACGTTATGTTTAAGTATAGAAAAGAAACGGGGGCACCCGTTTACGTATATCGTTTTCATAATGTTTTTGGTAAATGGGCAAGGCCAAATTATAATAGCGCTGTTGCGACATTTTCTTATAATATTGCGAGAGGTCTACCTATCACAATTAACAATAGAGAAACAATTATGAACTTAGTTTATATTGATGATGTGATTAAAGAACTTATTAATGCATTAAACGGCAAACCAAATATAATTGAAAACTATTGTTATGCTGAGCCAGTGTATCAAATTAAATTAGGAGAAATTGCTGATTTACTTTATTCATTTAAAAGAAGTAGAGAAGAAAGAAGTGTTCCTAAACTAGATAATCCGTTTATTAAGAAATTATATTCTAACTACTTAAGTTATTTGGAAGAAGATGATTTTGGATATGATTTATTAATGCATAAAGATCATAGAGGTTCGTTTACAGAATTTTTAAAATCACCAGATAGGGGACAAGTTTCTATAAATATTTCTAAACCGGGCATAACTAAAGGAAATCATTGGCATCACACAAAAAATGAAAAGTTTTTAGTTGTTTATGGAACTGGTGTAGTAAGGTTTAGAAAAATAGGCGAAGAAAAAGTGATAGAATATTATGTGAGTGGAGATAAACTACAAGTAATTGATATACCTGTAGGTTATACACATAATATAGAAAATCTTGGTACAACCGATATGGTAACAGTAATGTGGGTTAATGAAATATTTGATCCAAACAATCCTGATACTATATATGAGGAGGTATAAACATGAAAAAACTAAAAGTAATGACTGTTGTTGGAACAAGACCAGAGATAATTAGATTATCATCAGTTATTGAAGTGTTAGAAAAATCAGAAGCAATAGATCATGTTTTAGTCCATACAGGACAAAATTATGATTATGAATTAAATGAAGTATTTTTTAAAGACTTTAATTTAAAAAAGCCTGATTATTTTCTTAATGCAGCAACAGGCACTGCAATAGAAACAATTGGTAATATTTTAATTAAGATAGATCCAATTTTTGAAAAAGAAAAACCGGATGCATTTTTAGTATTAGGAGATACTAATAGTTGCTTAACAGCTATTGCCGCAAAAAGGCGTAAAATACCCATTTTCCATATGGAGGCAGGTAATAGATGTTTTGATCAAAGAGTGCCAGAAGAAACAAATAGAAAAATAGTTGACCATATCGCAGATATTAATATGCCTTATAGCGCTATCGCAAGGGAATATTTATTAAATGAAGGATTTCCTGCAGATAGAATTATTAAAACAGGAAGTCCAATGTATGAAGTATTAATGAAAATGCAAGATAAAATAAACGCATCTGATGTATTAAAAAGATTAAACCTAAAATCAGGTGAATACTTTTTAGTTTCTGCACATAGAGAAGAAAATATTGATTCAGATAATTTCTTTGAACTTGTTGATTCTTTAAATACTATTGCAGAACTCTATAAACTTCCAATCATTATTTCTACACACCCTAGAACAAGAAAAAAGATTGAAGAAAAAGGGGTTAAGTTTAATCATTTAATCCAAACATTAAAACCATTAGGATTTATTGATTATAATAAACTGCAAATTGAATCTAAAGCAGTTTTAAGTGATTCTGGAACAATTAGTGAAGAATCCTCAATTCTTAAGTTTAGAGCTCTTAATATAAGAGAAGCGCATGAAAGACCAGAAGCTTATGAAGAAGCAGCAGTAATGATGGTTGGATTAAATAAAGAAAGAATCCTACAAGGATTAAAAGTATTAGAAACACAAACAAAAGATTTAATAAGATTACCATACGATTATAGTATGCCTAATGTATCAAATAAGGTATTAAGAATCATTTTAGGGTATACTGATTATGCTAATAGAAAGGTATGGAATAAAAAATGAATAAAAGAGAATATCAAATATGTATTAATTGTGTAATGGATACCACGGATTCTAAAATAACTTTTAATAATGAGGGGATGTGCGATCATTGCCAACATTTTTATGGGAATATTAAACCAAAATGGATTGTTAATGAAAAAAGTAAAGAGAAACTAGAAAATATAGTTGCAAAAATTAAAAAGAAAAACAAAAAAAGAAAATATGACTGTATTATTGGATTATCTGGTGGAATGGATAGCACATATTTATTATATTATGCTAAAGAGGTGCTAGGATTAAGACCTTTAGTTTTTGCTGTTGATACAGGCTGGAATTTACCAGTAGCAGATAAAAACATTGACAATTTACTTAAAGGATTAAATTTAGAAAAAATAGACTATAAAATAGATAAAGAAGAAATGAGAGACCTTCAACTTGCCTTTTTTAAATCACAAGTTCCATATCAAGATATGCCTCAAGATCATGTTATTTTTGCTTCGCTATATAATTTTGCTGTCAAGAGTAAAATAAAATATATTCTTACTGGAGGAAATTTATCAACGGAGTCAATGAGGGAGCCAAATGAATGGGTTTATATGAATGATTTGAGAATGATGAAAGATATTTATAAGAAGTTTAGTAAGAAAAAGAAAATTAAGAAATTACCTACCGCAAGTATTTTCAAATATAAAATATATTACAAATATTTCAAAGGAATGAAAGTTTATAGACCATTAGATTTGATTCCTTATTCAAAACAAATTGCATTAGACACATTGACTGAAAAGTTTTCTTATGAACCGTATGCAAATAAACATTATGAAAGTCGCTTAACTAGGTTTTATGAAGGGTATTGGTTATACCATAAATTTGGCTACGATAAAAGAAAAGCTTATTTTTCTAGTTTGATTGTTTCAAATCAAATGACAAGAGAAGAAGCCTTGGAAACTTTAAAAAAACCACCTTATGATGAAAAAGAAGCATTAGAAGATATGAGAATCATTGTAGAAAAATTAGGTATTACGGTAGAAGAATTTAAAATTATGATGAAAGAACCAAATAAAACATATAAAGACTATAAAAACTCTTTTTGGTTAATTAAATTTGGTGTTTGGATTTCTAAAAAACTAGGATTATCTAAAATGCAATATCGTTAATTAAATGATAAAAATAAAGCTAATTGAAAAATTTTTAAAAAGACTTCAAATAATTTTAAAAGTATAGAAAGAGAAGGTAGTTTAAAAAAATGAATGAAAACAAATCAAAAGTGTGCATAGTTTCAACGGTCAATTTAATGCATATGACTTTGGTAAGTTTATATACTAGTTATTTTCAAAAAAACGAAATCCCCTATGATATTATTTATATTGATAAATATGGAATCAATGAATCTAATGAAGCTGCTAATGTTTATAAATTTCGCTCTAAAAACACAAAAAACAAGATTTCTAAGATTATTAATGTTTTAAAATTCACATCTTATGCAAAAAAAATAATTAAAAAAAACAATTATGAATTAATAATAGTTTGGAATGAGTTAACAGCAATATTGATGAGTAATTTTTTAGCAAAAAAGCACAAAGAAAAGTATATTATTAACATTAGAGATTATGGTTTTAATGATTTATCGTTAATAAAAAAACGAACACAAAAAGTAATTAAAAATTCTTCATTAACAATGGTATCATCTGATAGATTTTTAGAATTTTTACCAAACAGCAATAAATATTTATTTGTACATAGTTTTAATCAAAAAATTTTTGAAAACAATAATTTTAAATATACAAAAAAGGATATGGGACAACCAATAACTATTTTATTTATAGGAAAGTTATCATATCCACAAGAATCAAAAGAATTTATAAAAAAATTAGGTAATGATAATAGATTTAGTCTTAAATTTGTTGGGGTTGGTACAGAAAGTCTTAAATCTTTTATTGTCGAAAATAAAATTAACAATGTTGAATTACTTGGATCGTTTCGACCTGATGAAACTGCAAAGTATTTAGAAAAGGCAGATATAATTAATAATCTTTATAGATTTGGAACAATTGCTGAAGACACAGCATTATCAATTAAATTGTATTATGCTATATATTTAAATATCCCAATTCTAACTTACGATAATACCAACACTAATAAGTATGCAGAAAAAGCGGGAATAAATATAACTATACCTAATGAAGAACCGATGAACTTGGCTGACTTTATCTATACACAATACCAACAGTGGGATGAAAAAATTGCGAGGCAAAAAACTAATGTTGTTATGACAGAAATAATTGATAGTCATAATAAATTACATGACAAATTAAATGAATTACTAAAGGACTAATATGACAAAAAGAATTTTATTTATAATAAACAATTTAGGATATGGTGGCGCACAAAAGATACAAGTTTTTTTGGCGAATATGGCGTCAAACGATTTTGAAAATGTAGATATTGTTGTACTGTTTGGGACACAATGTGTATTCAATATTGATGATAAAGTCAATGTTAAGTATTTAAGTAACAAACAAAAGAAAAGAAATATTATATTAAAAATATTTTTATATTTTAAAATTGTTTTTCAACTTAGAAAAGTAATTAAAAGACGCAAACCAAAAGTAATAATTTCTTTTAGTAGTGAAGAAGTATTATTAGCCCACCTTGCTTCATTATTTAGAAAAGTAAAAATATTGGGATCTGAAAGATATAACCCACTTGGATTGACAAAAAAAGGCAAGAAAAAGAATAGATTTTATTTTTCTTTTGCTGATCATATGGTTTTACAAGTACCAACTTTAATTGATTTTTATAATAGAAAGGATATTACAGTTATTCCTAATCCGTATTTTTCAGAAGTGGAAATAGAACCATGCAAAGAAGAAAGAAATAATAAAATAGTTGCTGTTTCTGCAAGATTTGAATACAGAAAGGGAATAGATGTATTATTAAATGCATTTTCATTATTTCAGAAAAAATATCCTAATTATGAATTAGAAATATACGGAGATGGTGAATTAAAATCATCATATCTTGATATGATTGAAACAAAAAAAATAAAAAACGTGACTATTTATCCAAGCAAACGCAATATTATTCAGTTTTTGAAATGCTCCAAAATGTTTATTTTACCTTCCAGAGAAGAAGGAATGCCAAATATATTAATTGAGGCTCTTGGAGCAGGAATACCATCAATATCAGCAGATTGTCCTCCTGGAGGCCCAAGGTTTTTATCTAAAACTGAAACAAGACTGCTACTATATGATGTCGAAGATTATAATAAATTATCTGAAAAAATGATAGAATTAGCTATAAATCAAGAACTTTCAAAAACTTTAAGTTCAAATGCATTGTCAATTAGGGAAGAGTTGAATCCCCAAAAAATATACAACAAATGGAGAAAAGTCATTATTCAATTGGTAGGTGATTTAGGTGAATAAAAATATAAAAAGATTAATTTTACAAATTTTAAATATCGTTTTAACAATAATACTTATTTATCTATTTACTACACACCATAATCTTTCTAAAATTACTATTCGTTCAGTATCTGCTTTGGGTTTAGTTATTTTGTTTGCACAAATTTTTCAATTTTTAATATTAAAGATTAAATTTTATGATTTTAGAGTCTGG
>JGI24503J29689_10004780_pt1 | contig 11450 bp, 7 predicted proteins | sample BioPla3RNA2_FD_29689 | JGI IMG/M metagenome (IMG submission 29689)
ATTCTTTTTTGTTTATTGTAAGAGATATTCATTAATGCTAATTTCATAGAGTGTTTTTTTCGGGTTTTGACTTCAACGAAGATTAGCGTATTATCATTCTGGGCAATAATATCTATTTCTCCGCCCTTGATTCTATAGTTTCTTTCCAGAATGTTATATCCCTTGCGTATTAAATAGTTAGCCGCCAGGTCTTCACCCGTATGAAAGAGATTTTTGCTTTGTAGATTTTCTTTACTTTGCATGATTCAAAAAAAAACTTGACAAATAATAAGTCAATGATATTTAGAACTTGAGAATATAAAATCACCGAAAGGTGGAGGGAAGGAAAAATGAAAAAAATAATACTAAGTGTATTTGTACTTGTAACAATAGTTGGAATGGTTAAAGCAGCACCAATCCAAACTATGGGATCATTACGCACTCCTGATGCGTATGTCATACCTCACAAATCTGCACATTTAACATTAATGGGCTATTATCGTAATGTAGATGAAGAAGAATTTATACCTTATGGAATGTTAGGATTAGGTCTCTTTAATCGTATACAATTGGATGGTTTTGCTGGTGATGATGTCTATTTTATGAACGCAAAAGTTAAATTGATACCCGAAACTTTATATTTTCCTCAAATCTCCGTAGGTATGGATAATATCTTTTCCACTGTTAATGTCCAAAGAGCTCAGGATTATAATGATCCATCAGAATATTCCTGGGCAGACAATCCAGATAAATGTGATTATGAGCATTATTCGCCTTATGTCGTAGCATCTAAACAAGTAGTAATTGGTGGACTTTCCTGTATGTTCAATTTAGGTGGTGGAGCTAATCGTTTCACCGGTCAGACATCCCGCTCCCGCGTATTCAGTGGAATGTTTGCATCACTTGAGGTGTCTCCTACCAAAAATTTATCTCTTCAAAGTGAATTTGATGGGAAAGATTTTAATGTTGGTGTAAAATACTCCATTGGAAATTACACCTTTAAGGTGGCAGCCCAGGCAATAGAAAATTATGCTAAAAATAACGGTCTTGAAAATACGCATCGTATAGGTTTGGGGGTTACTTATCTCTTTGATAAATTTTCCAAAGGAAATACTACGAGACCAGTTATTTATCCAACCAGTCAATTTGAAATGGAACAGGATTTATATACCACTCAGCCAACAGCTACTGTTTATGATTTAGAGGAATCAGTCGAACTACAACCCGTTATAAAAACTCCAACTCAAATACCAGTAAGTGGCAGTATGTACAAAGAATTCTCTCCTGAATTTCAAACCTTGCTTGAAGAAATTAAGGGACTCCGTGGAGAGCAGCAACAAGTTCAAAAGGAGATGGAAGAAATTCGTAGCTGGTTACAAGAACTACAAAAACAACAAAATAAATAAAGAAAAAAAATCTTTAATATCTAGCATAATTAATAAAGGTTAACCAGTGGGAATATGCTAAAGTATAAAAAAGCAATTAAGTCCAGGGTACATAATAATGTGCCCTGATTTTTTTCCTCTAATATTTATAATGAGGCGGTATATATACTGATAATTTTATGAGATATAATATTAAACTCTATTTGCTGTTAATATTAATCATCGTTTCATTAAGCTCTTTTCCAGCAAAGGATAACTCTCATCATACTTCAATAAATATAGATAATTTTACACCTCCAGATTCAAACCTTCAAAAAGCAGTTGAATTTCTTACTACAAGTTTACCAAAGATGATAGTAGAAGATAGAGACCAAGCTCTACAAGAGTTTTTATCTAATTTTGAAGCATTAAAACAAATTCCCGAAAAAGATATACTCACCATATTCAATCAATTATATTTATTGAAAGATAACTATATTAAATTGGATAGTCTTTTAGTAATTAATCCATTATATATAGAGGATGTGCAGACCCTTTTCAATTTATTAATATATTCAAACGTAATTGATTGTCTAAATGGGAGAAATAAACAGGCAGGGGAAGTTTATCTACAATATCTTATAGATCAATTAAATATGGGTCAATACTATCCCCTTTATTTGTATCTCTGGGCTGACTTACGAACGGAAAACGGTAATTTAACCAGTGCAATAGAGTACATAGATAAGTATAAAGCCATTTATAATTGGTGTCAGTTTGACTTTAAACCACGCAAAGCCTCAATACTAGGTCAATTACAAAACCTGGATTTAGGCTATTATTTCCAGTATCCTTCAAATGAACTTTTCCTTCACCTAGAAAACCAAATTAAGGAAATAGAAGTTGAGTTAGATTCGTTATATATAGAATTACAAACAAAATATGAATTTATATCGCCGAATTTTATAGAATATATTTATTCTAAGGACTTTACATCCTTGGAAGATTTGAAACTTCAATTAAGCTGCTATTTAACCCCTCCGCCAGTTAACTTTGATCAACTTGCTTTTAATGATATCGGTCTAGAGATGAAACCTTATGAAAAATATACAGATTTGGCTATAAAACTGAAGGAGTTAGAAAGGAATGCTAGTAGTTACACCAATTTGGGACAGATATTTAACGATTACCTTGACCAGAAATTAGAATTTTTTCTAATGCTAAATAATAAAATAGAACCAGATGAAATTGATATTAAAATTATAGAAATGAAATATCTTTTAGAAATGGGGAATACTCTTTCTTGTTACGAAAATTTAATTTCAGTTTTAGACTTAATTATAGTAAATCCGGATTTTGCTCAATGGAATGAAACTTTCTTTAACTTAAGAGTGCAATATACTAAAAAGCTTAATAGACTGCAATATCAAATGAATCGTAATATTGCAAAATATAAAAATTCTCCTTATATTGACGATGCTATTTTTATAGAAATTTGGGAATTGATTAATACCTCTGATAACTTCAGTAAAACTTATATTGAAATAATATCAGATCTTGAAAAAGCCATAGCTAATATCATCCAGAAAGAATTTAGAAATGGACAAAAGATATATATATCAGAACAACTTCAGATGATAAACGATACTGTTCTGAATCATCCACTTCTAATTGCTAACCTTAGTTCCCTAGAGCAAGATCTTGATTTTATTGACCTTATCTTAGAGTATAGAGATTTGAGATATCAAGAACAAATACATTATGCTGAAGCGGAAAATAAAGATGAAGCTGTATTAAAAGAAGAATATGATGCATTAATCTCCGCAAAAACTTCCTTATTAAATCAGTATGAAGATTATGTTAAGAAACATCCACAATTTGAAGCTTTGCACCAACCCGATGGCACCTATTTATTAAATAATGCTCTGTTTTACTATAATATGGCAGAGCTTCAGTATGATATAGATTTAGACCATCCAAATAAGGCTCTTGCTTACTACAAAAAAGTTCTGGAAATAGACCCAGATTTTTATAAGAAAGATTATATTCTCTATAATATTGGCTATTTAAGTAGTGAAAGCAAAAAATCCGCCCTAGATATTGCTATTGAAAATTATAGAAAGACTAATCCTTATAAAGACAGACCAAACAATCTAAAGTACACTGAACAGGCTTTTCAAGAAGCATTAGATGCTTATACTGAACTAGTAGATTCAGATCTCTACTCCTCTTCCCCATTATATGATGAGGCACTTTATCGTTTGGGCAGTCTATATTTTCTTATTGGTTCTGATGCTGATGTGCCTATTAATTATTATAATGAAGCTATTCGTAGATTTGATACTTTAGTTAACAAACCAGAAAGTGATTATTATTACCATTCTCTATATCAAAGAGGCTGGGTTAATCTTAACTTAGGTGATGAAACTGCTCTACAATCAGCTATCTTAGATTTTACTAAATTAATTGAAGCAGTTGATAGCGAAGCAATAGAAGACCCTTATTTAGCCTCTGATTATAAGAATAATTCTATTGATAACATTGCCTATGCCTTAGTTGCCTTAGATGGAATTGATTTTATCAGTCCTGCTAAGGGCATACAATCTTTTGAAGAGATTCTGGTAAATTATCCCGATACTATAGTTAAAACTGAAATTATAGATAAAGCAGTCTCCTTAAAAATGGAAATAAATGCTCCTTTACAAGCAATTGATTATCTGGAGCTTCGTCTTAAGGTTTTGCCTCTGGATTTAAAAAATCCCAGTATTATAGATTCCATTATCACTATTTATCATACACCTGGACTGGTTTTGCGAGATGCAAGCGACTTAACAACAATCTGTAATGCTAAATATGATTTTATCAAGATAAATTATAATAATTACTCACCGTGGTACGAACGAAATATCCAGAATGCAGAATTAGATGATCAGAATATAAGCAAACAATTAGATGTTATAAGAAAAGCTTACGAACAAATCAGGGTTAGATATTATAATCAATTAATAGATTCTGCTGATGAAAATGACTTGCAGGCTTACAATAAACATCTCCTTGAATATAAAGATTATCAGGAACTATTTAAAGATTCTGATGATTATATTACCTGGCAAAAAGAAGTTCAACACACTAATATAAATTTATATGCTTATCTGGCGGAAAAACGAGATACCCCTGAAGATTACTACATAGCTATCCAAAAAATCAACGATTACAATGAAACTAATCCAGATAACCCGGATTTCTTAAACAATGAAGGGTTATCCTATAAATATTCCAGAAAAATATATGATTATCTTGCTGAAGAATTTAAACATTCACAATATACAACAGAACCTCCATTGCCAACAGATCGGGAAGAACTTTATAATTTCTATGAAGCAGCTTCTCTTCGTTTTTATAATCTCCTTATCAATTCAGAAGATGAGAATGAGAGAAAAAATTCTATACCTATCTTGATGGACCTTGCTACTGTGGCTTTGGAAAATGGAAAGGTTCATATCGCCCAAAAATACTACCAACAACTCCTCAACAATAAGGAACAACTGAATTCTCCCACTATTAGAACCATTTATATCAATCTGGCTAAAATAGCTGAAACTACTCATAATTATTCTGAAGCTAAAAATTACTACGAAAAAGCTAAAATCTATGCACTAAATACTCAGGATAGTAGTGAGCTGGAACATTTAATCAGATTGCAACTTCAAAACATTTATGAAGAAGCAGAACTCAAAGATGATTATCTAAAGATGGCTGTAACCCTTGAAGAATTGGCAAATCGTTTCACTGAAGATCAGGAACAGAGTAATGCCTATATGTATCAAGCTTCGGAAGCTTATAAGAAAGCTGGTGATTATCAGAAAGCAATAGATATAAAACTGCAATTAGCCCAAATTAAAAAGAACATAGAAGATAAATTCTTTTTCTATAATGAAAGTTGGGCTATAGCATATTCATTGATGCAAAATCATAGTTACGCTCTTCAATTGCAGGAAGAATTTATCGCAATGTATCCTTCGAGTAATCAGGCTTTTAATCTAAAAATAGCTATGATAGAAGAAATGAAATCAAATCCTTCCCAAAGAGAAACTTCAGCTGATATGTATCTTCAGCTTTATCAGGATGTTCGCTCAGGAAAAATTGATAGTGGAAATGTCCCTTCTGAAGATATCTATCTTTGGGCAGTAAATATATATCTGGAAGACCACAATCAAGATAAAGCTCTTGAGCTGCTTTCTAACTTTATTAATACTCATCCTGATTATAAAAAATCCTCTGATATTCTTTCCTATCTGGCTGATGCTTATTTAGCCAAAGGTGATGAAGATAATTTTGAATTCTATGCCCGAAAACTTTATCTGAAAGATCATACACAGTCAGAAAGATATCTCACCATTGCCAAACTAAAATTAGGAAGATTAGCTAAAGAATTTGATGAAGCGTACCAACATAAAGATTGGAAACAAGCTTTCCAAAAACGAGATGAATTTAAAAAATTGGAAGCTCAATACTTAAAGGATGGCTTACCCGTTAAGAACGAAGCAACCTATGAAGCTTTTGCCTATGCTGAAGCAGAATACGAAACAGAGCAAAACAGAAAAGCATATCTGGATAATTTCGACCGTCAACTCAAAGCTATAGAAAATGGTGAACTATTAACTGGCTCCCCAAATAAATTAATCCCTGTAAATACTCAAACTACCTGGAGAGGTTCTCTATTTGAAAAATCTCCACGATATATTCCCACATTAAAGAAAAGAGCAGAAATTGAAAGTGCTAAAATTATTCATCTACTAGAACAACCTGAATCCGATATTTTGGATATTGATCGTCGTTTGAAAGCTCTGTGCTTAATTGCTAAAATAAATGAGTATACAGCTGAGGTTATAGAAATTCAACTCAATAAATATTTCCAAATATCTAATGAAATGGCTCCTTTTAGAGACCGTAAAAAATATAGTGAGGAAGAATATAATAATTTAGTTTACGGTCAATTAATGCCCTATGCTCAACAATTTATTGAGCCTCTTAGGGCTACTGCAATTGGCATTTATCTGGATATATACAATAACTATAATGTGGCTGGATGTATTAATTATTATACTAAGTTAGCTGAAATGAAATTACTTGAGCACAATAGTTTACCTAATTACCAGGAAATATCCTTCCCCTTAAATTCTAATTGGAATTCGCACTTTCTGCTTCCAGATGGGAAAATTCAAAAAGTAAATCCAAATATAGAAAGTACTATGTCTCCACAAGATATACAGCTATTTTCCCTTGAAATTCCAGCTCATAATACATTAATAATGGAGTGCGAATTTACTTTTAAATATCCCCCCGAATTTGCTTTCTTACATTTAGTATATCCTGATGACCCAGAAATATGGTTAAATGAAAACTCTATAGATTTAATTTACATACCTGTTGATACCTTAATAGCTAGTAACTTTTCTGCCATTCATTTTGCTGCTAAAATCAATAATGAATTCTGGAAACAAGGTTACAACGAATTGAAATGTATCTTTCCTAATAAATTTGACAAACCACTCACATTATACTTTAATTCTAACCTATTCTTTAATGGGGATTTGATTGAGGAACCCAATATTTTAAGAACTAAAAGAATAGTAAGTAACACTAACTGGAACGCTATAATTAAGGTAAAAGAATCAGAAAATGAAATCCGGACTAAAGTGATTAATGCTTCCTCTTTTAACTTGCCTATAGATAGATCTGAATTCCTTACTGATACATCAATTAAAGCTATTTGGATCGAAGAAAGCTCTGGACATCCTTATAATAATGTTATTTTTGAAACCGAATTTATACTTGATAATGAAGTTTTATCTGCTTATTTAGATACTGTTGCACCAGAACTTGTCACTATCTATGTAAATGGAACAAAAATTGTCAATAAATTGCCTTTGAATTATGAATCATTTCCTTTTATGGTATATCCGATTAGGATTGAAATTCCTATACAGATACTTAAAAAGGGCAAAAACATTTTACAAATAGAAGTTCAAAATAATTCTCCTTACCGGGGAATGATGGCTGAAATTAATTTTAACCTATCAAATACGGGAGAATAGATAGATGAAACGCCTTTGGATAATTTGTTACTTGATTGTATTGATGATACCTTTGTGCTTTGCACAAGTAAAGAGTACAGACTCTCCAGTTTTAAACGATGGAGAAACTATACAAGAATTGGAGATTCAAATTAAGACTATGTTGCCTGATATCAATATAGTAAGGTTGAAAACGGATACCTATATTCCTGCTGGACAATATAATTATATTATTTATAAAGATCTTGTTAAAGCAGAAAATATTAAAGAACTTATTAATTGGCAAAAAGATATAACAAAACAACTAGAGGAGTCAAAATGAAATTTAAGCACATCTTACTTGTATCATTAATAATGATAATCGGCGTTGGTCAATTGTTAGCCCAGACCGCTCAAACCCCATATAATATACCTCCAGGAACTGAAAAGATCACCCTTGCTTCTATTTTTAGAGATAGTAATGCTCAGGGTATATTTGGATATTTGATTCTGCTAACTTTCATAATTGGTATCGTTTATGCTATTATTCGTTATATCCAATTATATCATAAAGAAAAAGTTAACGCGCCAAATTTGTATAAAAGTTTAAAAGGCTATCTTCAAAACAACCAATTAGAAGAAGCGCTAAGAATAACGGAAAAACTAAAAGATACCACACTTGGCTACATTTTTTGGAATGGAATTAATACTTATAAAGAGGTCCCGAAAGATGCTTCTAAAGAAGAGATTTCAACTCAAGTTCAAAATGCCTTTGATGAAGCAGCTCTTCAGAAAGTTTATAAACTGGATGCAGGATTGTTCTGGTTTGATATCTTAGCTCAAGTATGCACTTATCTTGGATTATTAGGGACCATCTGGGGTCTACTTTATGCCTTTGCAGCTATCAGTAATCCAACGGTACTAGACACACAAAAGAATCTGATGCTATCTGCAGGAATAAAGACCGCTATTGGAACAACAGCTTTAGGATTAATGGCTGCTATACCTTTAACCTTGATTAAAGGTGCACTTCTGGGCAGAGCACAAAAAATTATTAATGATATAGATGAATACAGTGTTAAGTTTATAAACTTCATCACTAATGTAGCAAAAGGATAATATTATGGCTCATCCTCCTTCTGCCCGAAGGGGTCAGCATCGTTTTTCTCCACCCAAAGTGCCAGATTTGGTGCCTTTGATGAATTTGTTTCTAACTATAATCCCTTTTCTCCTTTTAATGTTGATAGTTACTCAAATTGCGATGATAGCATTGAATTTTACTCAAGGTACAGCTAACGAGAAACAAGGTGGAGGTCTCTTGAGTGGTTCTCAAGAAACGCAGAAAAAAATACCTGAAATTACCATTATTATTATGGCTTCTCAAGATTCATTAGGTACTACTTTTCCCGGATTTGAAATTCGGGAACCAGACAAATCAAAGGATACCCTGGGTTTATTAAATGGATATTATGATTTTGTAAAATTAGATGTAAAGCTCAAGGATATTCGCCAAAGATATCCAGATTTACAAGATATCAGCGTAGCACCCTATGATGATGTCCTGTACGATACTCTAATAAAAACTATTGATCTTTGTCGGGAAAACAACTTTTCTAATATACATTATAAAGCTCCCCAGGTCCGGTACTTTGCTCAGGAGGTAAAATGAATCAGCCAAAGTATTCTCGCGACCTTAAACACCTGGTCCCTAAAAAACCCAGAGACGAATGGAATTTGTCTATTATATCGCTGGTTGACATTCTAACTATTTTACTAGTCTTTTTACTTGCTAATGTATCGGTGGAAGGACAAAAATTCTCTCAACCTAATCGGATGACTTTTCCTGTTAGTATGAAAAAGAGAGATTTACTGGAGAAAAAAGGAACAATGGTCGTTCAACTCTATCCAGATCGGATTTTGATTGGAGATAGAGGGATATATTTTGGGACACTAAATGAATTTGCCAATAACCCACTTAAAAGAACGGAAATACTTAAATATCTGCAAACTACTGCCTTGAAAATTTTGGAGGATAAGGATGAATCTGGAAATCCCAGAACTCCTCCAACTCTCCTTATCCAAGCAGATAGATCCATACCTTGTTGGTATATTACAGAATTTGTCAGTTTAGGCACCAGTGCTTATTACGAATATATCTATTTTGCCACTCTTTTGGATACTAATTGGCTTCAACATTCTGCATTATCCGCTGGAAGGTAAAAGGAATTATAATGAGAAACAATATTTTAACTTTAAAACTCTTTTATAAGGGAAAGCTTCTGGATACTATAGAGCAAGGAAAAGACTTTACCAATAAATGGTATATGGGAAGCAGTAAATACCTCTCCTGGCAGATTCTGGATGATTCAAACAATTTCCCACCTAAGTATAAAATCTTATTTAAAAAGGGTAGATACTATTATCTCAATCTTCCCCAAGGATCAACTTTAACCTGCCGGAAAAATGGTAGTCCCGTCGATGCTAATTACTTAAAACAAAATAAAATATTAATAAATTCCTCATTAAAACTTTGTGAAGATATGACAGGCATTATCCAGTTTCACCCTAATTATTCAATTCAATATGAGTTCATAGAACCCATAAAGGTTATACTAACTCCTCAAGAAACAGAGGTAGTAAAACAAACTGCTCGTCCTGCTCCGCTTTCCCCCGCAGATAGAACTACCAGGATAGTAGTTATTTTAGCTCTGATTGTAGGTATTGCTTTCAGTATTTACTACGACCTAAAATTAAAACCTGAAATGAATAAAGAAAAGACTCTTTCCGAATTATTGGCTGAATTAGAAAAAATTATGGAAATAAAACCTGATATATCTAAACCACTTCCCCCCTCAACTCCCATATCTTCTTTACCAGAACAAACCGTTGAAGCTGGAAAGACAACTGGAAAAGCAGCGGGTGGAAAAGGCAAAGGAACTGGAAAGGGTAGCACCTCGTTATCTTCAGAGACTCAAAGTATCTTTGGAAATCTTGGTACAAGTCCCGGTTATGGTTCCCCTCAGTCTGTTGTTGGAGCCGCGGTCCTATCTGGATTTGTTACCGCAAGACCAGGTGTTAAAGGAGGTGGTAATATCAGTGGTAGTGGTAGTGGTTCAGGAACTTTCCAGCCAAGTGCTGCTGCTGGTTTTGGAAGTAGTGGTTCTTTTGATCCTAACGCAATAAATCGTTTTAAGTCTGGAGCTGTTCCTTCTGTAGTGAGTGGAACTGTCCCAGAAGGAGGTTCCACTGTTAAGCCTTCTGGTCAAACTCAATATTATACTGGTCCCGCAGATAAATTAAAACCCTTGTCCAGTGGTTCTTTCGCTTCTGTCCCGGATGTTCGCAAAGAAACAGAAAAAATAATTAGTCAAACCTATAAAACTCCTGAGCCAGCTAAAATGAAGGAACCAACTGTGACTATAGTTAAACCTTCAACAATAATTGCGGGTGGAGATATTATATTCAATCAAATTCGTTCTCGCAAAGGACAAATTGAGCAAGCTTATAAAAGAAATGCAGCTATCAAAAAACAGAGTGGTTCTATAACTGTAACTCTTAATATCGCTCCCGATGGATCGGTTAAAGCTACTATTATTCCTAATAGTGCTACTTTTACTGATAGTTTCCTCAACGAGATTAGAACTATTATTGAAAACTGGACATTCAATGTCAGTCAGCCAATAACCTATAAATTTAAGATGAACCTCAGTCAGGGATAAATATGTCTTTAGATTCCTATACCGTTCTCAGTATAATGTTATATCTAAAAAGCAATATTGAGACTTGTAAAATAGCTTAGGAAAAATAATATCAACATAAATCTCAATTTTCTTATTATCTCCCATTTATCCACAATATAAAGAAAACAGCTATAAAGAAGAAGATATTAACAGGAAATATGTATAAATAGTATAGAGAACTAAATTATGTTCAAATACATCTATTTTCTAGGCTATAATTTATAAATAGTATTATAAAGGACCTTTGTACATCTAAATAAGCAAAAAATAATAGCCGTCAAATCTCCCACTTTTAGAAGGGGCTTCCAGAA
>JGI24503J29689_10014099_pt1 | contig 11347 bp, 11 predicted proteins | sample BioPla3RNA2_FD_29689 | JGI IMG/M metagenome (IMG submission 29689)
ATGTGAACTTCGTAACTTAGTAACTATCACTTGTAAAAAAAAACTCACACACAGTTTTTCTATGAATGATATTAAAATAAATCTTGTTATAGTAGTACAAGGTGCTTCTATGATGAGTGAGCAGGAGTGCTCAAAACAACTCAGAAAGCCCATCATCAACAAGAGGGGCAAGTATGCTGGTAAGCAGGCGAGAGATAAGAGGGGCAACCTCCTTTGGCACTATGAGACTGTACCTGACTTAACCAAGTATAACAGGCATGATGTTGGGGTTGCTTCTTTAACAGAGAAGAGAAAGACTGAAACTCTTACCTATTACACTCGTAAGAGCAGGGAAGTAAAGCAAAGTATCAACATGTGCCAAGAGGTTTATGACTACATGATTAGTAATGAAATGCCACGTGGTTATCGGGCTCCCAAGAACTTCAAACCTTATATGCCTATAAGGTCTAGACTTGACAGGAAGACCAAAAAGTGGGTAGATGGGGTTCCCTTTGAAGTTCAAGCATGGAGAGCTGCAAGCATACAACAGAGACTGGAGTGGCACCTTAATGCTATAGCTGCAAGCTTAGGTGGCAGAGTGGACTCCTACACAGTGTTTGACGACTAAAATATGAACAAGTGAGTCTCTGATGGCAGGTGGATAAATCCTGCCTGCCATTTTTTATACTTGAACAGACATTTGTTAAACAATGTGTAAATATAAAATAAATACCTGCCTTTGAAGTGCTATTAGCAATGAAGCTGTAATGTAAAATTAAAAACAATGGAAAATTTAAAAGACACGAAATTTGTAACAGACCTCGAAAGAAAGGTAATTGAAAACATCCTTAATAGTGAATATATGGATGTAACTGGTAAGCAAATGGTTAATTGGGCGGTTTGGTCATTCTCAGTAACCAATGAAAACAAACAACTTGCAGGAGCATTGGGTAGCCTTGTTAAGAAAGGACTTTGTAGTTGTGATGTAAGCGAAGGATATGAAACTTGTGCCTTAACAACAGAAGGGTATGCTTGGGCTAAAAACAATGGTTTGGTATGAGTAATACTAAAAAAGTAACGATAAGCCTTACTCCTGAACAGTAGGAGATGGCTCGTTCTTTGTTAAAGGACGTATTTGGTAAAGAAAAATCTTAAAAGTATAATTATGTCATCAAGAGAGAAAGTAAGGAATAAGATTTTACAGATAGATAGTCCCAACATATTGTGCGAGTTGCCTACCTCCTTTGGAAAGACAAGGATAGCTCTTGAGTTTCTGAAGTCCAAGATTCCTGAGGATAAGTACAATTCTACTGACACTCACATTCTGATTGTAATACCAAGACTGGTGCTGATTGACGACTGGAAGGTTGAGTTTAAAAAATGGGACATGGAGTCTTATCTACCCTATGTGGAGTTTGTAACTTATGTGTCCTTCCCAAAGAAGGCTGGTGTGTGGAGCATAGTTATCTTTGATGAGGTACATCACCTCTCTGCTAGGTGCAGGGACTATCTTGATGACTTTATCATGGGCTATTGTTTCATGCTGTCTGCCACTGTAGGAAGAGAACTCAAGAAGGAATTAAAGGTATTGTTTCCTAACTTGTACACCTATAAGGTATCAACCAAACAGGCTATACAAGAGGAGATTCTACCTGACCCTAGGGTTTATCTCATTCCTATGACTCTTGACAACACCAGAATTCGCTATCAGATAGTCAAGAACAAGTCCCAAAAGGTAGAACTAGTGATACCATATCACAGAAGGTTTGACTATGCCAAAGTAAAAAATAGGAGAATAATCATTGAATGTACTCAGAAACAGTACTATGATGATATGTCTGCTATGATTGCTTGGTATAAGAACAAGATGTTCAATGAAGTCTTCAAGAACCTATTCCTAAGGAAGTCAGGTGACAGACTTAAATGGCTGAGTGAACAAAAATCTGAGTTCGTTAAAACCATCTTGGCATCACTTGCTGACCAACGTACTCTCACATTCTGCAATGGAATAGCTCAAACTGAGGAGCTTGGAACTTGCTGTGTAAACAGTAAAAATATCAAGCAGTCCAAAGAAAATCTAAAGCAATTCAATGATGGACTCATAGACCATATCACTGCATGTAATATGCTTGATGAGGGTGTGAATCTTGTCAATTGTAGGGTTGGAGTGTATGCTGTTCTCAACAGTTCTGAGAGGATGATTAAGCAGAAGTTAGGTAGGTTGCTGAGACATCCTGACCCTGTGATTATCATCCCATACTTTAAGGGTACTAGAGACCAAGAGCTGGTAGAGAAAATGTTGGAGGATTACAATCCCCAGCTAGTAACAACAATAACAAATTTAACAGAATTAAAACTATGATTAAGCTATGATTAAGTTTCAGAAAAAGCCCATTTTGGTGTTTGCCAATGAGCCTACTTACATTCGTCGTGAGGCTAATGACAAGCACAATGAACTGACTGTGGTGGTGGCACATTATGCCATACCTTTGAATCGTGTCTTCTGTCAGGGAAGTCAGGCTCTTAATCCTAATGTGATGAGAGCAGCTTTTGAGGCAGCAGGCGGTTTCCAAGGTATTAAGTTTGGGTTCAACAGGAATCCTCAGGCTCCTGCATTCACCTTCGCAGTCAAGGCTAAGACAGAGAGAAGGGGTGATGATACTCCTAATCAGGAATTGGCAGACAAAATTGTGATGGCAAAGGCCAACTCAAAGGCTTGTGCTATAGCTAAGAGAATACTTGGTGCTATAGTCAAGTACTATGAGAAGGAGATAGCCTTCATGAACAATGTCTGTGATGTATTTAACAACACTTTGAATAGAGAACTTGCATATATTCAGAAGGTATAGGTGAACAAGTATGAAGTTATGTTTTGATGTAAAAGAATGCGAGAAACTAAAAATTCCCGTAGATACTGCTCTTTACATAGCTTCTCTATATCTTGATAAACTTATTTCCTCTAACACTTTTCAGGATGTCTGTGCCAGAGGGTTAATAGAGTTTGATGGGTTTGACCTCAGGAGAGAGCCTATCAATGCTAGATTAACCCAAACTGGTGTGGACCTCATTGAAAGTATATTCTTGAATAGCGAGTTCCACCTTTCAAATTCCGAAGAAGATAGATTTGATAAGCTTGCTAAGAAGATGCAAGAAGTATTCCCTAAAGGTAGAAAACCAGGTACTAAGCTCATGTGGAGAGATAGCCAGCCTATTATTGCCAAAAAATTAAAGGCTATCGTAAAGAAGTATAAGGCTGTATTCACGGATGAACAGGCTATAGAAGCCACTAAGAAGTATGTGGAATCCTTTAATGGTGATTATCAGTTCATGCAAGTACTGAAATATTTCATCAGTAAGAGGAACCTTACAACAGGGGATGAAACCTCTCAGTTTCTTAGTTACATTGAAAATGCAGGTCATGAAGATGTGAGTAATGAGAGTTGGATGGATAGTGTAAGATGAGTCTAAGAGAAGAAACTAACAAAATGCTTAAGGCAAGGAGACAGAGGCTGATTGATGGCGGTGTGAATACAATTCCTTCACCATTTAAAAGGTTCTCAAGAGATTTCCTAGGTTGGGAGCAGTCTACCTATTATATAGTGACTAGCTTTACCAAGGGAGGAAAGACTCAGTTGGTGTCTCACTTGCTCTTTGATGCACTCATGTATTGTTACTACAATGAGAAACAAACTGGAGTGTCTGTAAAGATACTTTACTTTCCATTGGAGGAGACAAAGCAGAGGATAATGACTAGGTTCTACTCTTGGCTTCTTAATCAGCATTTCAAGATTAGGATAAGTCCTTCAGACTTAAGGAGTTCTGATAATGAAAAACCAGTTCCTCAAGAGATACTTGATAAGATAGAGTCTGATGAGTTCATAGACATAGTGGATTACTTTGAGTCCCACGTAGTCTTCTCGGATGAATCTAACCCCACAGGTATGTATAAGTTCTGTAAGCAGTATGCAGAAGAACATGGGAAGGTGGTTACAAAGACTATCACGGTCAAGGATGAACTTGGGTTGGAGAAGGAGGTTCAGGTATTTGATAGGTACATTCCTAACAATCCTGATGAGTATGTCCTTGTCTTAACTGATACTGTTAATCTAATTCAGACTGAAAGAGGTTTTACAAAGAAGCAAGCCATTGACAAATGGAGTGAATATTGCATTCTTCTTAGAGACAGGTATGGGCAGTCTCCTATAAATATACAGCAGCAGAACACGGATAATGAGTCTATAGAGAGTATTAAACTCAATAGGACTAGACCAACTACAGCTGGCTTAGGAGATAGTAAGTACACATCACATGATGCTAACATTGTGTTAGGTGTGTTTAGTCCTTTTAGGTTTGGACTCAAGGAGTATCTTGGGTATCCTATTGACAAGTTCAAAGACCATTTTAGAACATTGGAAGTCCTAGTAAACAGGGACGGCGAGCTGGGGGGCATAGTAGCTTTGTTCTTTGATGGTGCTACTTGTAATTGGGTTGAATTGCCTAAACCTGAGAACACAGCAGGCATGGGACAAGTTTATGCCTATCTCAAGCAACTTAATTAAATCTCTTCTAACACACTAAGTAAATTTATTATGACATCGCAGGGGTACATGAAAATTACTACCTTTGCAATTTAGAGAAGAAAACAATGAGCAGAATTTTAGTTCTTGCAAAGTCTGGCTTTGGTAAGACTTTTAGCATGGGTAAGGTAGAAGAGTTGAACCATGTTGGTCTCGACCCTAAGGAAACCTATGTCATTAGTGTTACCTCAAAGCCATTGACATTCCCTGGAAGTAGAGAGTTGTATAAGACCACACCTATTAACAATATGAGTGGTGGTAATAGGGTTATCACCAATAACCCTGAGCAGGTTGCTTACGCCATTGAGCAACTCCTACAGAGTCCCTTTAAGAACATTGTGGTTGATGATTTTAACTATCTGATGCAGGACTATTACATGGACAATGCACTCAAGGGTGGTTGGGATACTCCCAAGAAGATTGGTTACTTCATGGGTAAGATATTCTCAGCCATTGAGAAGTATGGCGATTCTGACAAGAACATCATAGTGCTTGCACATGGAGAAGAAGTCCCCCAACAGGATAGTAGAGTCTATCTAAAGATGAAGACCACAGGAAAGATGGTTGATGAATACGTAACGCCAGAAGGTAAGTTTGATGTTACTCTTGTGGGCAGAAGTAGGTTTGACACTGCCTCCAAGAAGGTAATCAAAGAGTTCATCACCAATGAGGACGAGTTCACGTCCTCTCCAAAATCTCCTTATGGTATGTTTGACAACCTTTACATCCCCAATGACTTGGGTATAGTAGTAGAAAAGGTGAACAAGTACTATAATGGATAACCAACACACAACATTTTATATACATTAACATTATGAAGAAAGAATTTTCTAAGTTTTTCGTTGCTAGTCTGAAAAGGACTGCACAGAATGTTTCTCCCCTTGTAAGAAGGAAGCAGAAACTTAAGGCAGAGATTGCCGACAGAGAAGAAGAATTGAAGTCTATTCAGGTGCAGCTTGACACCTATGAGGCTCCTATCAAGGAGGCTACTGGTGGTTACGGCACTGAAGACCTCGTAGTAAGGACTGTTGAAGTCACTGGTAAGGTTGACAAGAATGGCAAACCTGTAAAAGTGACCAAGTGGAACCTTAAGTACCCTGAGACCATAGTTCCTGTAGAAGAGGATGTAGCAGAACTCACTAATGAAGCTCCTGAAGCTGACACAGTAGAGGCTCCTGCTGAAACTCTTGAACCCGAAATTGAAACTCCCACTTTGTAATCATGGCATTTGGACAAGGACAAGTAAGTTCTGAGGGTGGTAGCATTAAGAGATACATTGGTGTAGCTAGTGTATTTGTACTTGCTGTAAACCCCCTCAAAGAAGAGTTAGAGAAGCTTTATGGTAGAACTCTGGAGAATGCTCCTGAGTATATTGGTGAGGCAGAAGTTGGTGATACTAAGGTTCCTCAGATAAGACTTGACTTTATTGTCAAGGCTGACCCTGAGAAGTACCTTGATGCCAACAATCAGCCTCTCAACTTTGTAAGTAAGGTTTCTCTCTTTATAAGGAGAGCTTATAGGTATAACAGGGACAGCACCAAGGTTCAGGTTATTGACAAGTATGGTAGAACTGCATGGGTAACTATTGAGCAGGCTAAGGCTCACGAGATTCCTGTGTATAGCAATGGTCCTGCCAACATTGACAAGGATTACAGACCTGCATACGTTGGTGAAGAGGAGCTTATTAAGTTCCTTATTGCATACCTTAACATTCCTCCCTGTCAGAGATATGTTGATGGTAAGTGGGTAATGAATGATGCTGACAAGCTTTCTGATAGTGAGGCTTCACTGGAGCACATTGAAGATTACTTCAAGGGTGATGTAAGTGAGCTTAGAACTATCATTGGCTATCAGCCCAACAATAAGGTTAAGGTTCTCTTTGGTATAAGAAACACAGATGATAACAGGCAGTATCAGACTGTGTACACAAGGATGTTCCTTAAGAACGGTGTATCTGACTACAGCAAGCTTGACAGGGATGTTAAGCAGACTCAGGAATCTGGTGCTATGTCTAACTCAGAGTTTGACTGCACTGAGCTTCATGAGTATGTAGTTGAAGGTACAGACCTTGCTGCTGGAGGTGGTGGTGATATGCCATTCCCCCCTGCTGGAGGTGCAACCCCTTGGGGTCAAAACTAAGAACTCATAAAACATAAGTAAGATGGCATTCAGTACAGGAAAAGACTCTGTATCCTTTGAAGACATCAAGAGCAAAGTGAGTGATGCTGACTTGGTTTCCTATTATCTAGGAGTGACTGAGATTCCATGCTTTATTCACAGCCCATTAAGGAAGGACACCAATCCTTCATTCGGTCTTTATTCAAGGGATGGTAATAGGATTTACTGGACTGACCTTGCTACAAGAGAGGGAGGAGGTATCTATGACCTCCTCTCCCTTATGTGGCATTGCAGTTATAAAGAAGTCCTAAAAAGAATACAACAAGACATGAAAAGGTTTGCTGGAGGAGCTAAAGTAGGTACATACACTCCATGTGCTATAAGGAACATCACTTCTCATCAAAGTGATAGTGACTTACAGTGCAAAGTCAGAGAATGGAGGCAGTATGATATTGACTATTGGGCTTCCTATGGTGTACCTTTGGAGTGGCTTGAGTATGCAGATGTTTATCCTATTTCTCATAAGATAGTAATATCAAAGGGAAAGAAATATGTATTTAGTGCTGATAAACTTGCTTATGCCTTTGTGGAAAGAAAAGAGGGAAGAGTAACATTAAAAATATATCAACCTCACAATAAAGCAGGCAGAAAGTGGGCAAATAAGCATGACAGAAGTGTCATTAGTCTTTGGACTAAGATTCCTGAGACAGGGGACAAAGTTTGCATTTGCTCCTCATTAAAGGATGCCTTATGCCTTTGGGCAAATACTGGTATTCCTTCTGTCGCTGTTCAAGGTGAGGGCTATGGTATGAGTGATACTGCAATATCTGAGTTGAGGAGAAGATATAAACAAGTCTATGTACTCTTTGACAATGATGAAGCAGGTCTTGCAAATGGTGAAAAGCTATGTAGGAAGACTGGATTCACAAATGTTGTTCTCCCTAAATTTGACGGTGGTAAGGATGTGTCAGACCTCTTCAAGAGTGTGGGAAAAGAGAAGTTCTGTGATGTATTCAACAGCCTTTTTAGACCTGTAGAGGAGAAAGAAGACGAGGATGACCCATTTAGATTGCCGTTCTAACAAAATAAAAAAAAAAACAAAAAACAAAAAACAAACATTATGTCGAGAAAAGAATTATATGCTAAGATAAAAGAGCTGGGTGCAGCTGATGCCATCAAGACAAAGTTCGGTGACAACTACACTAGAGTGTCTAATGCTAACCTAGAAGATTTCTTAAGAGGCTTTGGTAAGAAGACTCCTAAGAAGAGAGCTGCTTCTAAGAAGGTAAATAAAGAAGCTATGGTTAAGCTGCTTAGTACCCTTCAGGCTAAGAGAGTACTTACAGCCAAAGAAGCTGAAGAAGTTGCTGCCCTGCTTTAGTTAAACACTAACTATGAGGGAGGGATGAAAGTCTCTCCCTCTTTTTTTGTTGTACAACATGATATTAAATACAAAATTAAGTCACGATGCAGAGTATTTAGGTGATGTCCAAGAAAATAGGGTTGGTATAGACAAAAGCAACATAGACTTTATCACCACTCTTTTAACATCTAATCTGTATTCAAAACCTTTAGAGTCCTTCCTTAGGGAAACTGTGGCTAATGCCTATGATTCTCATGTGGAGGCTGGCACTAATGAGCACATTTTAATACTTATACAAGACACTAATCAATACAAGACATATAGAATTTCAGTCAGAGACTATGGAACTGGAGTAAGCCCAGAAAGGTTTGATAAGATTTACAAGAACATAGGTAGTTCTACTAAGAGACAGAGCAATGACTTCATTGGCATGTTTGGCATAGGAAGATTCAGTTGTCTTTCCTGTGCAGATGTAGCACAAATTACCTCTTATTATAATGGTAAGAAGTATTCTTATGTGATGTATAAGAATGGTGGAGGAATCAACATAGACCAACTCTCGGTCATAGAAGGTGATTTTAAGAATGGCTTGGAGGTCTCAATTGAAAAGTACATTTACAATCACAACGACCTTATTAACGCTATAAGAAAACTATGCCTATTTGACAGATTACACATTTCTTACAAGGGTAATAACAGCGTTATCTCTTCCAAGGTTGCAGATTTCAACGATAGGAAGGTTACTCACTTCAATACATTCTCTCGGTGCTCATGGCTACAGGATAATAACTTCTTTAAGGTAGGCAACGTAATCTATGACTATGATAAGTACTGGCTTAACACCCGTGATGGTCTTATTATTGACCTTCCTATGGGCTCTGTGGACATTACTCCTAATAGAGAAGCTCTTCAGTTCACTGATTTCACTAACAATAACATCAAGGCAAGAATTGCTGATGTCAAGCAGGAGCTTCAGGACATAGTAAACTCACGCATAAATGGCAATATGACCTTATCCAAGTTCTGTGACAGCTTTGTATTCTCAAGCTCTTATGTTGTTACAGAGAAGGATGAGCAGATTTCTATAGACAAAGATGATGTTCAGGTTGATTTCAACCTTATAACATTGGATGGTGAGAAGCTGCCTGAGGGTTATGTAAAGTTCCTTAACTCTGCCAAGTATCTAGGAATAGACAAGACTTTCATTCATAAGTTTATAAACAAGAGTTATAGGAACAGAAGAGTATTCAATAGAACATTCTGCCCGACTTTCAAGGATTTGCTTTTGGACAAGTTTGACCTGATAGACAAGGCTGACAAAGTAACCAAGCAAGTAACCTCTAAATATACTACAGAGAATACCACAAAGACCGCAGTTATCCTTGTATATGGTGGCTTGGATTCATTCAAGAACTCCATAGAGGACTATGTGACCAAAGACCTTGATAAGTCCGACAATGTGAATGTAAGAGAGTGCATTGATTTCACCTTTAGGCGTATCCCTATTAAGGTTATGTCCAATGACTCTGTTCCCTATAGCTATGTGGAAGCCTATAAAGCAGAACAGAGGAACAAGAGGAATAAGAGGAAGAAGGTCAATACAGGTGAGGTTCCTATGAGAAAATACCACACCTATGGTTATAGTATTAAACGTCTTAGTGACCTACCAAACAAGGGCTTAGTGGTATATTCCACTCATACTCAGGATGACTACACTCTTAAACAGATTGCAGACCTTGTACCCTGTACTTCAGGTTTAGCTTGTGTTATTACAGTCAAGTCTGAGTATATCAAGCTGCTTGAAGGAAACAAGAGGTTTATGACTGTGGAGAACTTCATGTTCCTCAGGAACTCTATACTTTCCAAGATTGTAACTGCTCTGATTATCAGGAGAAATTTCTATGAGGTAAGCTCAAAGTATGACATAAATCTCACAGAAATGCCTATCTATAGGGAGTTTGTCAAGAAGTACAAGGAGCAAATCCAGTGTCTGGGTTATTGGAGTAGTAGTGAAACTAAAACTAGTATATTCAGGTACTATGAGAGTAGGAACTGGGTTAATCAATGTGACATTGCCTACTTCTCCTTGACAGAGAAGGAAGCAGAGAGTTACAAAGGTTGGAAGGACTTGGAAGAACATAAGTATGACATAGTAAGGCAAATAGCCTACAAGAAATACGGAAGATTACCAAAAATAGGGCTTACACCAAGTATAGCCCCTAAATTAACATAACAATGAAAGTATTAAGAAGAAAAAACTATCTCCAGATTGATTTCACTGATGGTAGCTTCTACAGTACTAGTGAATGTACTGATGAAATATGGAAGTTCCTACAGGAGAATCAGGAGAATGAGGATGCTGTTAAGAAGAAGTTTATGACTGAGCTTTACCAAGGCAGAGAGCTTATGAAGAAGGTGGAAGAATCTAAGATTCTAACCCTCAGAGGACAATCTGTGTATATGCTTGGTGTGTCTGAACTCAGCATCCCTGAGGACTTCGTGTCCAAGATTATTGAGGCAGAGGAGAGAGGCGATGAAGTGGAATTAAGAAAGTTCAAGAACTTTTGGACTCTTGTATCTCTCAACCCTGACTCTAGAGTAAGAAACAACCTCTTCTGGTTTATCAGGAAGTGGGACATGCAGATTACTGAGTCTGGTCTCCTTATTGCCTATAGAAATGCAGACATAAAGGAAGAGGCTAAGTACACTACTGACCAAGTAAAGGCAGTTATCAATGCCTATTATAAGGAAAAGTACATTAACCACAATGACCCTTATCAGGAAGTATTCTTTATTGGTGAGAGAAGGGTCAATCTTGGTGAAGTCTATGATGAGATTGTAAATGGAGGGGGCTCCCCAGTTTATACAGACCAGTATAGCCACTCTACAGAGATAAGGCTTGGTCATCCTGTAAGCATTCCTAGAGAGGAATGTGATGCAGACCAAGAACATAGCTGTAGTAGAGGTCTTCATACTGGTGCTAAGGGTTGGCTCAAACAGAACTATTATGGTAAGGTTGGACTCATGGTTCTTGTTAATCCTGCTAATGTAGTAGCTGTGCCTACTAGTGACAGCTATGGTAAGATGAGAACTTGTGAGTATTTCCCAATTGCCATCATAGACTTTAATGAGAGTGGTGACATTGTAGAAAGCTCCTATAGTCTGCATGATGATGTAGCTTACCTTAAGGAATTGAGGTATGAAGGCACTATCAACAATGTAGATGTAGATGGCTATGAGATAAGCCATACTCATGCCAACAGAGAGGAAATGTATGAAAGCATATTGAGGAGTCTTAATGCAACCGGAT
>JGI24503J29689_10029665_pt1 | contig 11290 bp, 9 predicted proteins | sample BioPla3RNA2_FD_29689 | JGI IMG/M metagenome (IMG submission 29689)
CTTAAAGAAGGAATGAATCGAGTAGGAAAATTATATGAGGATAAACAATATTTTATAGCAGATTTGATTATGGCAGGCTTAATATTCAAAGAGGTCTTAAAATTAGATAAAATGACAGCCCAATTTCATAACGACAATAGCAAAAAAATGGGAAAACTGCTAATTGGGACTGTAAAAGGAGACTTACATGATATAGGTAAAGATATATTTAGGGGAATGATGGAAGCAAATCACTTTGATGTCATTGACCTTGGAGTAGATGTATCCAAAGAATCGTTTATACAAGGTGTTCAAAAATATGATCCCCATATTATAGGTTTAAGCGGAGTATTGAATTTTACCATAGAGCCTATGAGGGAAACGGTATCTGCATTAAAGGAAGCCGGCTTGAGAGACGATCTACTGGTTATTTTAGGAGGGAACCATCTCACAAAAGAAGCATGTGAATATGTAGGCGCTGATTTTTATACAAATGATGCATCAATTGGAGTAAAATATTGCAAAAATTGGATAACAAGTAAATATCAAACAAGGAGTAATAATAATGGGATTACCAATTTATCTTCAAATTGTTGAGGATATAAAAGAAAAAATAAATACAGGAGAATTGAAACCCGGTGATGCCATATACTCTGAAAATACTTTATGCAAGACTTACGGCGCAAGTCGCATGACAGTGAGAAAAGGCCTGGCTATTTTAGCCGGTGAAGGCTATATTTATTCCATTCCGGGTAAGGGAAACTTTGTTCAAGAGCCTGACAGCAGCATATATACACTTTATTATGATGAAATGAACAATCTTGTAAACAGTGTGGACAAAACCAAACTATTGGAAGTCAATATTATTATGCCACCATATAAATTAATGAACAGCTTACAGATAACTAAAAATAAAAAAGTTATAATGATTCGAAGACTGTTCTATACTGACGGAGAACCAGTAGCCTATGATGTGAAATATCTACCTTATTATAAAGGAATGCCCATTGTTGAAAAGGAAATACGATATGCCACATTTCCTGAGATGGTTTCCAAAAGCACATCACTTTTTGCAATAAAGAAGGAACTGGTCATCTCGGCCCAAATGCCGGATGAAGAAATTGGCAAACATTTAAATATATATAATGAACTACCATTAATAGTAGTAGAGCAAAAACTTTATGACATCGAAAAAAAACCTATGGGATTAGGGATAACCTACTTCAGAGCGGATTACTGCAAGCTGTATGCTGAAGCATCCTTTAGTGATAAAACAGCACAAGAATGAGGTCATAACTTTTTGTACAACCAAAGTATGTTCTAAACCTTTGCAGCGATAAAAAGCAAAGGTTTTTTTACGAAAAAAAGAGGACAACCCATTATATTTGTAGAATACTAAAAACATACTATAGTTTCGACGGAGGGAGAATATATGAGGTGTAAAGGAACGAAAAAAATAACCATAGCATTATTGACAACACTGTTTTTTATAGCCTTCAGTGCAGCACAGGTCATGGCTGCCGGTTTCACGGACATAACCCCGTCAAGGTATGATTGGGTCAGGCCATACATAGAGAAAATGAATTTGGCAGGGGTTGTAAAAGGCATGACAGATACCACTTATGGCCCCGATGATTCAGTTACCAGGGAACAACTTATTGCTATGTTGGTTAGACTAATGGGATGGGAAAACCAAACAAGTGGTAAGACCTTGCCTTCAACTTTTCCGAAGGCCGGTTCGGTAATGCCTTGGGCAAGAGGGTATGTAGCCGTGGCTGTGGAAAAGGGTATAGTTTCAGGGAAAGATTTTGAAGACTTTAGACCGGCGGATGCTGCAAAAAGATCTGAGGTAGCGGTTTTTGCAGTAAAGGCTGTCGGTCTCGGCTCAGAAGCTGAAAGCCGTAAAAATGTTAGTGTATCCCTGGGTTTTATTGATGGATATAATATTGAACCGGAGGACAGACCCTATATAGAAATAGCTGTTGAAAAGGGTATTATGAAAGGGTTTCCCGACAACAGTTTTAAGCCCAACGACAAGTTTACCCGAGCCCAAATGGCTACGGTGCTCCATAATCTGTCGAAACTTACGAGTGCCCATAATATCATAAATGGCGTAGTACAGGATGTAGATAGCACATTACTGCCTTCTATTGATATAAAACTGGCTGACGGCAGTCAAAGGTTGTACACCGTTGAATTAAGCGAAACTTTAATTTATAAAGAAGATGTGAACGGCAATCTAGCTAAGGCCGAACTAAAAGACATAAAGTATGGTGACTATGTTAACATAATTGCAAACAAAAATGAAGCTCAGTATGTTGATGTCGTATCTAAAACAGAGGTTCCTGTCATCAATGGTGATTCAGTGGAAGGGACCATAAAGGAAATAGATCTTATTCGAAGCCTATTGACAATCAAGGCAAGTGACAACAAAGAAAAGGCTTACAACATAAAAAATCAAACCAAGGTCTATATTGATGGCAAAGCGGCTACCTTATATGAATTGACAGTCGGCCAATCGGTGAAATTGGCAGTTTCCGGCACCGATGCGGAAAGAATCGATGCAAAAGGTGTAGACAAAGTGGTAAAAGGGATCATTCGAGCGGTCAATACATCTACGAATATTTTGACCATAGAAAATGAAGATAATGATAAATACGAGAGCTATACTATAGCATCTGGTGCCAGGGTATATCGGGGCGACAAACTTTCCGATATTTATCAGCTGAGAATAGGAGACATGGCAACTGTCACCGTATCCGGCAGCAGAGTAGAAAAAATTGAAGCTGAAAGTGCTGCAAAAGAAGTTACAGGTATAATAATCGATATCAATTTTACGGCCAAAAATCCCGTAATCGCCATTGAAGATGACGACGGTGAGGAAAATGACTATGAACTGGATAAAAACGTAACCATAAGAAAAAACAGCAAGCGTGCAGACGTCAGTGATCTTAAAAAAGGTGATGAGGTAACCCTTTCTTTGGAATACAATGTAGCAGTAAGTGTTGTTGCCAAGAGCGTAAAACGGGATATAAGTGGCAGCGTGAAGGCCATTACATTTTCCGATACAACCAGTGTTACCATCATAGATGATAAAGACAAAGAACACACAATTAAAATAACCCGAGATACGGAAATAACCAAAGACAGAAAGCGAATAGAGGCAACGGATATTCGCACTGGCAACTACTTGGACATTGAAGTTGAAAACGATGAGGCCGTGAGTATCAAGGTCACCGCTCAGAAAGCCAAAGAGACCTTGCAAGGTAAGGTGGTCAATATAAACGACAAGTATGGGGTTATGATAATAAGTGTAAAAAGGTATGATGGTACAAAAGAAGACCGGCAAATACACTACACCAGTGATACCCTAATACTCAAAAATAACAAGGATATCAGTATAAGAAGGATTGATGAGGGTAATGAGGTTTCAGTTATAGGCCAATACGAGGACGGTGTGTTTGTGGCAGAAACCATCAATGACATTACTATTTCTGACTAACCTTAGATATGCTAAGGACTGATAACAATGAAAAAAAAGATATGTATTTTAACAATAATTTTCATACTGTTCTTCACAGGCCTGGCCCAAGGGCAAGGCCTTAATTTTAACAATGAACTAAACCGCCCCAAGTCCCTCGCCTCTATGGGCGGCGGGGATCAAAGAGCGGCTAAGTCCAGTATAGACTCGATTAACATTGAGAGGGGGCAAAATTCCCTTCTCAATGAAGTCTCGTTCAATGTAAATGCAAGCATGAGTGAAGCCTTGAAATCCATTAATGTGGATACATTTCGAAAGCAATACGGAGCTGACGGCACCGGAGTTAAAATAGCCGTAATTGATACTGGCATTGATGTGAGCCATCCTGACCTGCAAAAAACTCCCCAGGGGAAGGTAAAGGTTATCGATTACATTGACTTTACCGATGAAGGGTATGTTAATACCAAAATCACCGCTGTGCCTGAGAAAAGCTCCGTAGTTATCGAAGGACAAAGATACAATGCTACAGGTATTCGCACAAGGTGCGGAGCCTTCCATTTGGGAATTTTTGGGGAGAGTCAACTGGACAAAAACAGCCCTGTAGGACAGGATGTTAATCGCAATGGAACAAATGACGATGTTTTCGGCGTTTTAGTAACCGATTCGGTTTTATCTGGAATTTATGATACAGTGTACGTAGATACCAACCAAAACTTTGACTTTTCCGATGAAAAACCGCTGAAGATATACTCGAGAAATCATGAATGGGCAGCCTTCGGCAAAGATAACCCTGCAGCTGAATATGTTGAAGAGTCTAGCTTTGTGGTTTCATGTATTGATATAGACGGCAGCTTTGTAAAATTGAGTTTTGACGGAAACGGTCATGGTACCCATGTAGCCGGTACAATTGGAGCCAACGGTAAGCTCTCGGGAACAGCTCCGGGAGCCCAGATAATCGCCATAAAGGCTATGGGGTCCTCCGGAGAAGGTAATTGGGAGGATATATTCAAAGCCATTGATTACGCAGGAAAACAGGGAGCTAACATTATAAATGTCAGCATTGGCAACCTTGTTTCATCCAATGAAGGACACAGGGCCCAGCTCAGGCTTTTGAAAAACATATCTCTTGAAAGCAATGCGCTGATAGTTATTGCTGCGGGAAACAGCGGGCCGGGCTTGGCTACGGCCTATGATATCGAAGGTAATGAAAACATTATCACTGTCGGGGCTTATATGTCTCCCAAGCTTTGGGACATGAACTACAATGTAAACATTCCCTATGAAACTCTTTGGTATTATACCGGCGTTGGGCACGGGCCCTCCAGACCTACGGTGGTAGCGCCGTCAAGTGTAATCTCAGCAACTTGCCGCTGGGACAGCGGCGGTTATTTTTTGATGGATGGGACTAGCATGGCATCACCCTTTGTTTCCGGAAGTTGTGCACTGCTCCTCGAACAAGCAAAAAAAGAAAATCTTTCTGTATCAGCCCGGAGTTTAAAAAGGTCCTTAGGAGCCGGAGCTCGAAAAATCGAAGGTTACCTTGATATCGAACAAGGGAGCGGTCTTTTGGATGTTTTAAAGAGCTGGAAAATTTTAAAGCATTCGGGGAAGGATTTATTACAACCCTCGAAGATAGCGGTTAGCCTGCAGGATGAAGAGGGGTCCGTTGAAGGCATTACTTTCAGAGAACAATTAAAAGCTCAGATTAAACTCCTACTTACAAATATGTCTGGTTCTCCACAGGTGATTAAGCTTGAATCCGATCAAGAATGGTTAAGCATGGAAGACAATATAAATGAACTTGTAATCTCTCAAGATAAACCTCAAAATATAATGCTTTCATATAAATTCCCTCAACGGCCGGGATTTTATACCGCTCGAACAGTAGGATACACCATAGGAAGTCAAAGACCGGTTGTGGATTTTATGACAACTGCGGTTGTGCCTTATGACCTTGGGAAAACCGGCAGCATATCTATAAATGGTGAACTTTTGCCATCACGGTGGGAACGTCATTTTTTCAAGACGGTGCCAGGGATGTCACAGCTTGATATTACCTTTTCGGTCCTTGAGAAAGATAAATCCAGAGGCAGGGCCTTGATTTTCATTTATGACCCTGAAGGCCGAAAAGTGTATGAAGATATAGTGGGATCGGACTATATTTTACCAAAAAGAAGCAGCAGTTTTAGCACACCTAAACCCAAACCCGGCATTTGGGAGGTGGTAGTGGCTTCAGATTATAATCTATCGGATTTCGGTGCGGATACAACTATTTATAAAATGACCGCCCAAGCCTTGGGAGTTTTTACGGATGTAAAGGAGCTGGCCTTTTCCGCGAAAAAAGGCGAAGGGTATATTTCCCGGGAAATTATGTTAAAAAATGGCAACAAACCCTTTAACGGACGCCTTGAAGGTATGGGTCTAGCTGAGAAAAATGAGTGCATCTCCTTTACAAAGGTACAGGTAAAAGACGGCGAGTTTTCAAAAGGACTGGTAATACAGGTGCCTAAAAACACAATGAGTTTAAAAATTGATTTAATCCCTCCAAATAACTGTGAGGGGGATGTGGATTTATATGTATATAGAAAGAATCCTGCTACTGAGCTATATGAAGAAACTGCGCATTCCACAAAAATTGATGTACTACAAGAAAGTGTATACCTTACAAGACCTGAACCGGGAGAATATGCCGTATATATAGACGGATTCTCAATACCGGACGGTGTTGCTCAGTTTCAAGTAAAGACTCAAGTTTTAAGAGATAAAATGGACGTATACATACAGGATGTTTACGGAGAATTAGAACCGGGTAAGCAATGGAAGACACGAATGTACGTCAATGTCCCCTCAATTGGATCTGAGTTTACAGGATATATTGCCATTAAAAACGAGCTGAATGAAGAAATCTCACAAATACCCCTTGAACTAGTAGTAGGAAAAAAACCGTTGACGGTGGAAATACTTCCTGACGGTACTGTTGCTGTAAGGGAAAAAGACACAAACAATCCAGTTAACACCAATATCCTTGTAAATGGTATCCAATACCCAGTTGTAGGAGGAAAAACTCTTATTCCTGTTGAAACTGTTATAGAATCTATAGAAATTCACGATGACCGATATGCCCCCTTTTTATTGAGAAAAACATAATAAAAGCCTAAAATTGAGCAATTATATAAAAAGAAGGACAATCTCAACTAATATAGAATATACATTATTAAGACTATTGCAAATTTCTGCTAAGACGGAATAAAGGAGTTAAAAATGCTTAAGTTCATTAATTTTAAAGTCAGCATCTTTTTTTGGGCAGGGGAAATCCTATGCAAAATAATAAAGTGCTAATTGTTGATGACCAGTATTGGATTAAAATAATGCTGAAGGAAGTATTGACAAACTCAGGTTTCACCGCTTTTGTCGCCTCAAATCACGTGGAAGCCCTTGAAATAGCCAAAAACGAACAACCTGATATAGTTGTACTGGATGTAAACCTGCCTGGTATTGACGGCCTTAGCCTTTTATCAAGCCTAAAAAAGGTTAAACCCAGTATAAGAGCGGTGTTTATTTCCGCTTCTTCGGATACAGACTATGTTAGTAGGGCTATGACTGAGGGCGCTCTTGGGTTTTTCTTTAAACCCTTTGATATATTTGAATTCACAACCTTCTTAGTTAAAATATCAACATCAGGAATGGCTTCGAGAGGAGAAGGTAAATGGGAGATGGACGGTGGCCCACCAGCGCAAAAAACATCGTGAGGTCAATTAAGCATTATTATGATTATTTAATAAAAAACACTTATACCATTGAGCGAGATTCTCCTTTATACGTAAAAGAAGGCAGTCATCGTATTCTGATTGATTATCAGGATAAAGAGAAAGATAACCATATTCATGCATTTGATGTGAACTTTTCAGTTATTGAAGATTCAAAAGGATTGTTAGGCTGTCTTGTCACATATGAAGATGTAATTGAATTGGAGGAAATGCGTAACAAAAAAGCCCAATATGAAAGCCTATTAGCCGAAAAGGAGCTGGCGGCCAGTTATGTTCACGAGATAAAAAATCCAATATTCTCCATCAGGGGTTTTTTACAGATATTACAGCAAAGCTTCAATGAAGATGATAAAAGAAAAGAATATACTGATATAATAATAAATGAATTGGATCGGATGAACAACCTGCTTAATGAGTTTTTATCCAAATATCGAGAACATACTTCAACTAAGGTTCAAAACGACAAGGGTGTATCAATCAAACTGGCTATAGAAGAAATAATCGCTTTTTTTCAATATAGTTTGGAACTTAAGGGTATAAATTATAAACTGGATCTTGATGATGAACTTTTTGTATCAATTGACAGAGATCAGTTGATGCAAATTTTCATCAATCTTATCCAAAACTCCATTGAAGCCATGAAAGAAGGCGGACATTTAACCATAAAAGCATATGGAAAAGATGACAGAATATACATAGAAATAAAAGACGAAGGAGTAGGAATAAAACAAGATCAAGTGGACAAAATCTTCAAGCCCTTTTTCAGCACCAAAGAAAAAGGGACAGGCTTGGGCTTATATATTACCAAGAGAATTGTAGACAACTACGGTGGGAGTATGTCTTTGAAGTCCACAGAAGGAAAAGGGACTACGTGTTATCTGGAGTTTCCCATGAAAAGTTAATTAAGTAAAAAAATTGGTGGTGTCAATGATAGACGCAAGTTTTTTAGTAGCCCTATTTAAAGACAATGAAAATATCGATATAAGACATATCAACCTTTTTCAAAAATATGAAAAAAGCCCCCTTAAAGTGTCACGTCATAAAAAAGTAATAAAAATAAAAATATACTGTGATGAATGCAAAGAAGAAAACAGGTACAACATACCCCTTAAATTATTAACTAGGCCGGGAGGTCATCATGTGTACTGCTGCGGATGCGGCTATGAATTAGGATATCTCGGATCAAAAACCGATGTGGAAGCTGTGGTAACTAAACATCGGCGACAGGTAGAATTGCTGATACACGAAATGGGCTTGGATGAATATTTTACCAATCCTCTTGTCGTATTTGAATTGATAAACTATATTCATGATATGGCTGAAAACAAAAAGATATACTGTCAATGCAGCAGTCAGGATGTAGCGGCTAGCCTTAGCTCTGACAAGATTGAGCTTACCTGTAAAAAATGTGGAGCTACGTATATTGTAAAAGCCGGGGACCGTAAGGATTTAGAAGCGGTTAAAAAAATGGGCTCTATTATAATTAAATCCAAATCTTGTGATAAGCTTATCAAATATTGACGCTGCAACATATAAATGGTATAATATCTAACAAAAGGCAAATCCTCCTCGGTGCATCTATAAAAAGGGGGCCCTGTTAGGGTCTCTTTTTTTAAGCATAGCCTACTTGCAATCTTCCATTACTGATGAATATTTTTCCTACCATTGCACATAATTTTTCATAGAACCGTTTTTCCCATATATATCCTCCCCTTAAGACATTCTTGTGTTTTGATTTTTCAAAGTGTCTGTTTTATCCCCAAATTCAAAGAACAGATATTGTGTATTTGCACAAAATAGTTATTAACAAAATAGTTTAAGGAGTGAAATTTTGCTTATAACGGAACTAGAAAAAAAGACCATAGCACAGCTTCATGAAATCGCAAAAGAAAAGAAACTACCAGGGTACTATAAATACCGGAAACGTGAACTTATTATTAAGATAATGGAAACCGCAAGGAAGCAGGGTCATGCAATGGCAGAGGGAGTGTTGGAGGTTTTGCCTGATGGGTATGGTTTTTTAAGAATCGAAAACTACTTACCTTCCGATCAGGATATATATATATCTCCATCCCAGATTCGACGCTTTCATTTGAGAACCGGGGATATGATTTCAGGAAATATAAGGCCTCCCAAGGAAGGTGAAAAGTATAGGGCTGTACTTCAGATTTCGGCGGTTAACGGTTTGGATCCTGAACACGCTGTTCGTCGATATCATTTTGATTCTTTAACTCCAATATTCCCAAAGCCCCGTTTCATTATGGAACATGATTCCCAAGAGCTTTCCACACGAATTATTGATATCATCTCCCCCATAGGAAAAGGCCAAAGGGCTCTCGTCGTATCACCTCCAAAAGCCGGTAAAACCATGATGCTTAAAAACATTGCCAACAGCCTAACGAAGAATCACCCGGATGTTCAACTCATAGTGCTTTTAATTGATGAAAGGCCCGAAGAGGTAACGGATATAAGACGTTCGGTAGACGGTGAGGTCGTCAGCTCTACCTTTGATGAACTGCCGGAAAACCATTTAAGGGTGGCCGATATGGTGCTAGAAAGAGCACAGCGCCTAGTAGAAAGCCGAAAAGATGTGGTTATTCTCTTGGACAGTATAACCCGTCTAGCCCGAGCCAACAACTTGGTGGTACCCCCCACAGGCAGAACACTTTCCGGCGGTCTCGACCCCAGCGCCCTTCACAAGCCAAAGCGTTTTTTCGGTTCCGCTCGCAACATAGAAGAAGGCGGCAGCCTTACCATTATAGCCACAGCTTTGGTGGAAACAGGCAGTAGAATGGATGATGTAATTTATGAAGAGTTCAAGGGAACGGGAAACATGGAGATACACCTTGACAGAAAGCTGGCAGAGCGCAGGATTTATCCGGCTATCGAGATAAAAAAATCGGGTACGCGCCGGGAAGAACTGCTTCTATCCAAAGAAGAATTAGAAGCAGTATGGGTTTTGAGAAAAGCCTTGGCTTCACTGGATACTGTCGAAGCTGCATCTACTTTGATTAACAAATTAAAGAAAACCAAAACAAACAGGGAATTTTACGAAGGCCTAGCGGCAATGATTAATGATATGCAAAATAACAAAGGGGCATTTTAATTCCCATCATGAGATGGGATTACCCGATAAGTCCCCACCTCTAAGCGTTAGCGTAGGTGGTGGGAGAATGTCGCCTACTTTATATATCCTTTTGCCTTTAGTTTTGCTATGTGTTGTTTTAGCTTTTGTCTAAGGTCGATATCATAATTTTCCTCAAGTACAAACATCATTGAGACGGCCACTTGAGCAACATCAAGAAGTTCTTGAGCCATCCTGTCAACCGCTTTTTCTTCATCCATCCTTATGGCTTCACCACTCTGACCGCGAAACTTTCCTATGGCTTGAGCAAGTTCACCGGCTTCTTCCATTAGCTTTAAAGCTGTTGATTCAAGAGTAGGAGTCAGACCGTTTAGCTTAGGCAAACTAATAACTTTATAATCATTATCTTCGGTTGAATTCATTCTGTAACCACCTCACTTGAATCCGTAAGCAGCGAAGTATCGTGTCTAATCCATCGGGAAGCAAGAAAAGTGAAGACTGTGGCTACTGCTAATCTGGTGACTAAAAGAAGCAGGCCGTTAACTCCAAAGGCCATAAAAATGGCAGTATCTTCAAAAACGGCGTGAGCTGCCACCAGAAAATATGTCAACAAATAAAGATCACGGCGGGTGAGCTTATCTTCTTTTGCCGACTGAATGATAACACCGGCTCCGTAAGATAATCCGATGACAATACCGATAACCAGGGGAAATCCCGCCTCTTTTTTCATACCGAATATTTTAACCAGTGGGGAGAAAAGTCGGGCGATACTGTCCAGTATTCCCATATCCTTTAAAATCTCCATGAATATCATTAGAGGAATCACAATAAAAGCGATCTGTTTGATGGAATTAAAACTGCCCAAAGCAGCCTCTTGTAAAATACTAAGCATAAGCTACCTCCAATACTGTTATAAAAGAAAGTTAAATGCAAGTCCCGATACTACAGCTAAGGCCACTCGTACTGCAATTACCTTTA
>JGI24503J29689_10004215_pt1 | contig 11285 bp, 6 predicted proteins | sample BioPla3RNA2_FD_29689 | JGI IMG/M metagenome (IMG submission 29689)
ACGGCCAGAGGTGATACTATTGCCGAGATGAGAGACCTGCGCAATACGGTGGGGCTCACTCACTACGGTTATACAAACCTGCGCAACTACGTGTATTACAAAGAGCCACCGGTGAAGGACCGTCTCTTCTTTGATGCCTCTTTGCAATATTATACGCGCTATTTTGAAGAGGGCAGCCACGATATGTTGCACGAGCCCTTCCTGCGCAGCAGCTACGGCAATAGCAGCATCACCGTCCCACACAAGAAAGACCTCAGCTACTGGGGCCACTTCCACCTGGACAGAGTGGACCCCGATATCTCCATGAAGCTGCGTGCCCGCTGGGGCAAAAACTTCAAGCTCGGCTTTATGAACTACAGCGGCAAAGGCGAGAAGGGGATACAACACAAGACGGCTGAGGAGATCATCAAGGATTCCAAATACTATGCCGGCTATGAAAATACCGAGCTGCCGCTGCTGGACAACACCAGGCTGAAGCTGTATCTGGGCCATTACAGGGCTACCTTCGGCGAAGGCTTGGTGATGGAAAATACAGATTTCTACAGCGCCAGGAAGACGGGATTTGGCTTTAGCAAACGCATCTTGGGCATTACGCCAGACCTCTCCAAAACGCAGGAATATGCGCTGCGGGGAGCGGCGCTGGAGCTCTCGCATCCGCTTGTCAACGTGAGTGTCTGGGCTTCCGATGATGAAAAAGACGCCATCGTCTATGTGGATGAAAATGGCGACACCGTGCAGCAAAACGGCAAGAGCAAGGTCTTCAGCTATGTGGTGCCGACCGTCCGCTTTGACAATGACAAGCTGCGTGAGGCGGAAGCCAAGTTCAACGCTGAGCTCGCCTCGGGAACCGCCTATGCCGTGCCCTATATCAACCTCGCCTATCGCAAGGATGCCTTCAGGGAAAAGCTCTGGGGCACTCATATTCAGGTAAATCCCTGGCTGGGAACACGGCTGGGATTCACCACCTATACGGCATTGTATGACGATGCACACTTTGTGGTGCCGGGCTACAACGATCTGCGCTCGCTCTTGATCCGGGATAGCTATTACTACCCCAAATTCAAGATGTTGGATGCCGAGATCGCCGGCCTTTACAGCACTTACAAACCGGGTCAATATGAGAGAAACTACCGCAGAGTGATCGGCTTTGACGGTGGAACGGTGATCGGCAATACCAGCATCCAGGGCGAATATGCCGAGCTGAGCGTGAATGGCAAAGACCACAAGCTGGGCGATGACCCTTCCGCACTGTTGGTCAGCGCTCACACGCTGTTTGAAAACCTCTATCTCATCACGCTCTACCGGGATTATGATATAGGTTTTGACAACCCTTACAGCAACGCCTTCAGCGAGCATGAGAAGTTTGACGATACCATATTGGAGAAAAACGTCTACACGCTCACCAATACGCTGCTTTCAGATATCTACCTGGGCAGCACGCAGGCGCAACCGGAGCGCGGAGTCTACTTTGAAACCAGATACAAGTTTAATAGATTCTTCACCTTAGGGCGCAGCTATCTCGACCTCTTTGAACGCAAGACCGACGGACGCAGAACCGCCAGATTCCAAAGCGAACTGGAGTTCAGGCCGCTCTATCAGCTTGCACTGCGCCTCAGATATAAAAACCAGGTGAACCGGATGGACGATATGGCCGAAAGAGGAGTATCCAAAACCAACGAATACACACTCGTGGCCAGGACTTATCTCTCCAACCGGGACTTCCTGGAATTTGAGTATCGCTACAACACGGTGCTCAGCCCGCCCTACACTTCGCTCACCAATCCGGCGCAACCGGGGAATAACTCCATGGCTGCCGCGATGACACTGATGACCGGAGACTACGTAGGCGTCAATTATACGCACAACTTCAACGACAATCTGAAGCTGCAAGGTTCTTTCATCTATTGGTTTGGCCATGGTATCTCGCACTGGGATTGGGAAGACATGGAGATCGACTTTATGGGCGACAAGGGCGCAAAAGCCTGGATCGCACTGCATAGCCGCATTTCAGACAACATGAACCTCAGCATCAAATTCCGCAATAAAACCTATCAAACACAAGAATACTCCATCCGCAAATACAACGTTCCCGTGGATGGAGAAAGCTACTTCCCAAGAGTGGAACGCAAAGAAAACACTATCCGTCTATCCTTGGATTACCGCTTCTAATGGAGGAATAATGCGTAACCATAAATATCTCAAACACCTGATGCTTGCCCTGCTCATAGCTTTAGCGGCTGTGCAGATGCCGGCAAACTCTATCACCGATGATTATTTTGGCAACCCGGTCGATGGCTATGATGCCCGCTTCTTTGGCATGGGATCTGCGGGTGCTTTCAACGACCTGCGCCCCTTTGGCATCGCGGTAAACCCCGCCAACCTCACACTGATGAAAACCAGGGTGGGATTCACTGCATCACTGCTGATGGACCGCAATGAAGACAACCGCCATATACCACTGTACAACTCCTTCGATAGCTATATAGATGACGCTGTCTATGCCTCCAATATCGATATCTACGACAACTACGCAGCGGCGGGATTTGGAGCTGTGAAACTGGGCGGTGTCCGCCTGGGATTGGGCGCATTCTATGCACCCATGCTCAGCTTCGACGGAGATTACATCGAGGAAATCCGCAACAACCGCAATACGGATAACGATGGCTATCCCCAAAAGCTGGCGACAAACCGCATCGAAAACAGAGGCACGCTGGATCAGGCAGCCGGTATCCTCAGCATTGGCTATGATTTTGATGAGATTACCCAGCTCAATTTCGGCTTTCAATTTGGTATGCTGGAAGGTAAGCAGGAATTTGCCAAGACCATCCGCTGGAGCCAGTGGGCAATAGATACCTTCGCCGCGGCGACAGGCAATGATCCCAACAAAGTGCTGCCAAACTACAGCCTCACCACAGATGCTGAGCTGGAAGGGGCATATGCTAAAATGGGTATGGCGATGAGAGTGAACGAACGCTTTGGCATTGCAGCCACCTGGGCGCCGAAAGCGGTGTTGGACAGAACCGGCAACACCCTCGAACACAGGGACGCCTATCGCAATACGGCCGAGCTCAACAATCTCGTAGATATAGATGAAGACTACATCCTGCCCTCAAACTACAGGATGGGCCTGCTCTATCAGCCTCGCAATATCATGCGCACCTGGCTCAACCTGGACCTCGAATATGTGCAATTCAGCGAGATTTCAGACCACTACAACGATCAATTCAACTTCTACGCCGGCGTGGAGCACTGGGTGGAAAACCGCCTGCCGCTGCGCATCGGCTTCTCCGCCACCAATAGCTACCTCAGAGAAGTGGAAGCGGATGGCAGCTTGATCGTGAAACGTATCCTCACCCCCAAAGTCTCTGCCGGCAGTGGCTTTGCCATCACCAAATGCCTGGGCGTGGACCTCGGTTTTGGCTATGGCTGGCGTGAATATGAGGCTCAAGACCTCTTTAAAGATTCCTATTACAACGACAAAATTTACAGCGGCAGCTCCTCCTATGCCCTGTGGCCAAACTCCTACATCAACCTGGCAGACAGGGATTGGAGCAATCCGGATAAGATCAGAGAAAACGATATCACACTCAGAGCCGCTCTTACATTTACCTGGTAAGCAATCATGAAACACTTACATCTCATCCTCATCCTGTGCCTGGTCTTTCCCGTGTTTGCGCACGCGGAAAACCTCAGGCTGGATATCATGTTTACAAACGACATTCATGGAGGTATAGACCGAACCAAGGCCACCTTCATGAACCCGGAATTTCCGCCGCAACTGGGGGGAGCTGCTTCCGCAGCAACGCTGATCCGGCACGTACGCTCACTGGCAAATGAGACCAGAGACAACCTGCTCCTGGACTCCGGTGACTTCTTCCAGGGCCGCCCCGTGGGAACGGTGACCAACGGCGCAGCGGTGATCGAATATATGAACGCCATCGGATATGAAGGCCTGGCGCTGGGAAACCACGAGTTTGACATCTCAAGCGAAGAACTGGTCGAGACCCTGCGCTTGGCAGACTTTCCCCTCCTGAGCTGCAATATCATCGATAAACGCACCGGCGAAATCCCCTGGTTCCTCTATCCCTACTACCTCTACGACCGTATGGGAGTGCGCATCGCCGTGGTTGGATATACCACCACGGATACCAAGCTGATGAGCTTTCCGGAGAATATCAAGAACTTTGACTTTGTGGAAGGTGCAGAAGTGCTGCAGCACTGGGTGGATGTGGTGCGCACCGAGGAAAAGGCGGATGTGGTGATCGTGCTCGGCCATGCAGGCATCCCTTACGATCCCGTGGAAGGCTACCTGAGCCGCTACGATGCCAAAGGCACACCGCTCTTTGAGGAACGCAACGCCGTCTGGGGTTACGACGCCCAGGAACTGGCCCGCGAAGTGAGCGGGATCGACTTTTTCATCGCCGGCCATATCCATAAAGGCTTTCCCGGCCCTTGGATAGACCCCTATACACACACCATGGTGGTGCAAGGATATGCAAATGGCACAAACCTCGGCTGGATCACATTGCTCATCGATCCCGAGACTCGCACCGTCTGCGGCTATGAATTGCCGGCGCTGCGGGAAGGGATGATGATCACGCTCTTTGAAGACCAGTTTATCCCCGATCCTGAAATCAACGCCACCATCGAAGCGCAAGTGGCCATCGCCGAAGCAGGTATGGATGAGGTGGTGGGACACAGCGCCGTCTACCTCTCCAGGGTAAACGTGGATGCGCAAAGCCTCATGGGAAACACGATTACAGATGCCATGCGCCATGAAGTGGATGCAGACTTTGCCTTCCTCAATCTGGGTGGAGTGCGCTCAGATATCAAGAGCGGCCCCGTCACCTACCGCAATATCTTTGAAGTGATGCCCTTCGATAATATGCTGGTGTCCTTCAGATGCACGGGAGAGTTTTTGCGCAGGATTATCGAAACCCGCGTGGAAGGCAGCCGTCACGGCCTGGTCGTCTCCGGCGTGAACGTGGTTTATAGCAAGAAGCGTCCCAATTTCGACAGAGTCACCTCCCTCAAAATAGGCGGTGAACTTTGGGATAAAAACAAGATCTACACCTGCGTTACTACAGACTTCCTCCTGCAGGGAAACGCCGGGCTTACGCTGCTCACACAGGTGCCGGAAGTGGATATCATCCGCCATGAGATAAACCTGCGGGATGCCATCGTAAATTACTTCCGCAAGAATAGCCCGATCAAGACCAAGATCGACGATAGATGGCAGAGAAAAGACAGCGCTCAGCCTACCGCGGAGATGCTGCAATAAATACCTTTTGGACTATATAAAGCATGAGCTGAAGAGAAGGGCCCCGCTCTTCTCTTTGGCTTTGTAAAACAGTGTGCAGGGAATGTGCGCCGGAAGTGTAATATAGGTAACAGGGCCTTGGCCCGGATTCATAACAATAGATAGGGAAACAAATGAAAAAGTATGTCTTTCTCCTTGCCTTAGTGGCAATTAGCATCAGCTTGAGCGCTCAACAGGGCCTCTTTGATATCTCGTATGACGATCCCGTGAATAAAGCGGACTCGCTGCTCATGCAGTTTAGCTTTAAAGCGGCTATGATAGATGGCTATATGGTGAAATATTATGCCAAAAACGATCCCATGGTGGAAGCGGTGATCCTCTTTATCAAACCCGATACCAAAACGGTGGCCGGCTGGTTTGTGAAACATTGGGCCAGCAATACCGATGAGATGGACGAGATCGTGGTGCGCAGGATGTATCAGATGCACAGGGAACCCACCATGTATGATGAGGATACAGACCAGATGATCTGGGCCTTCAACCTGGATCGCAGCGCCCACCTGCTCTTCGTGGGGGATGGCAGCCTCTGCGTACTCTATGCGGATAGCAGATACAACGAACTGTTCCAGGTGGATCAGTGGCAGCAGGATTTGCAGGAAGAATCGGAGGTGCCGGCCGAAACAGAGGGGCAAAAGGGAGCACCGCCTGAGACAGAAGGACAAGGCGCACCGCCGCCGGAGTTTAATCCTCCGCCTACCGGGCAGTAACAGCTTTTCAAAAACGGGATGCGTCCCGTTTTTTTTGTGTCTTTGGGGATTTGTCTGAAGCGTGTGGCTGCTACAGGATTCTCATCACCAAAATCAAGAACCCCCAGCCACACAGTCCCAAAAAGATCATCCAGAGGTAGAAGCCCACGGTTCGCTTGGTGCGCGGGATATTCAGCTTATCGTGGCAGTGGTTGATGTACTTTTGGACGGGGATCATCACCACCAGGAAGCTGATCGCCGAGACAAACAAGGTGGGGACAATGAAGGCCGAGATCGTGAGCCACACCATCAGGAGAGCAGTCAAAATCAGGATGGTCCAGAGGATGAAGATGCCCACAAAGGAGTTTGAGGGCACCAGCACTTCGTTGAGCGTCTTGTGGTTTTCTATTCCCTTGATCACGTTCAGGAAAGGATTTCCCATAGCAAAGCGCTTGAACAAGCTGGATTTGCTGCTGTCGGCGTCCACCACCTGGTAGAGATAGCGGTTTTGCACCACCAACCAATAGGAGCCAAACAACCCCAAAGTGATCAGCTGCCAAAAGATTAGCTCGGCTATGCTGAAGTAGACAAAAGGCTGCTGCTCGTGCTTCATTTGCATACCCAGCTCTTCTTCAAACTGCTGGATGTCGATGTCTTGAAAGTAGTGTCCCTGCACGGGCTTGTGCACCAGGTCCATGATCTCTTTGATCTCACGGATGCGCTTCCAGAGCTGCGTCTTGGTGCAGAGCACGTAGTCGTCCAGCTCCAGCTCATGATTCAGCACCTTGTTGGCTATCTTCTTGCTGTTCAAGGGGCCTATGTTGCGTCCATCTTTTGAATAAATCCAAGGGCTCATACTAAATACCTCCCTTATTTGCCTATGCAAAAGTTTGAGAATATGCGGTTTAAAAGGTCGTCCGGACTCACCAGTCCGATGATTTCTTCCAGAGCGGCACTGGCAGCGATCAGGTCAAAAGCCACAAATTCAAAGCCCAGCTGCTGCTTCAGCGCTGCCTGCGCCTTGCCGAGCGATCCTGCACATACCTGCAAAGCAGCCAAGTGACGGGTGTTGGTCACCAAAGGCGTATCGCCGTCTTCTTTATTGTGTTCCAAGCGGGAAAGGATAGTGGCGTAGAGCTCGTCCAGGCCTCCTTCTTCCATCACGCTGGCAGCCGCGGCATCATGCGGGATCTTGTCTTTCAGCTCTTGAAGCCTGGCTTTGTCCACCAAGTCCGCTTTGCTGAGCACGATCAGGGTTTTATCTGGGCTTTCAAGCTCAGGCAGGTCTTCATATGTGCTTGCATCAATGAGATATAGCACCAAGTCTGCCTCGCTCATCAGCTGCTTGCTCAGCCTTATTCCTTCCTTCTCGATCAGGTCTGTGCTCTCCCTGAGCCCGGCTGTGTCAAAGAGGATGACCCAATATCCTTCCAGCGAGATGCTTTCTTCCAGATAGTCTCTGGTGGTGCCGGGATGCGGCGTTACGATGGCGCGGTTTTGCTTGAGGAAGGCGTTGAAGAGAGAGCTTTTGCCGCTGTTTGGGGCGCCGGCGAGGCAGATGCGAAAGCCTTCGCGGATGAGGCGTCCGTGCGCCGCTGAGGCTATCATCTGCTGCAATCTGTGATGCAGGGAAGCCAAGTCCTGCGCCAAGGCCTGTTCGTCAATAGGCGGAAGGTCTTGATCTGCAAAGTCTATGCCCAGCTCACAGCGCATCCTGAGGTTGATGATCTGCTCCAGGAGTTCGTTGATGGTATCGGAAAGGTCGCCTTGGAGTTGCGACAGAGCAGCCGCTTCGCTTTTGCGGGTGGGGGCGTTGATCAGGTCGTTCACGGCTTCTGCCTGGATCAGGTCCAGCTTGCCGTTGTGCAGCGCTCTCAGCGTGAATTCGCCCGGCTTGGCCATGCGTGCACTCAGCAGCAGTGTCTTGAGGATGCGGGCCGCCAGACGCGGGTTTCCATGACAGGAAAGCTCCACCGTGTCGTCGCCGGTATAGCTCTTGGGCGCTCGGAAGACATACAGCAGCACCTCATCTATCGGCTCACCCTCTTCATCCAGGAAGTAGCCATGCAGGATGCTGTTGCCGGGGGCCTGGATGAGCTTGTCTGCCTGGCTGAAGTGCTTGGCCACCAGTGGGATGCAGTCTTTGCCACTGATGCGGATCACGGCAATGGCGGCTGTGCCGGAGGGCGTGATTTGAGCCACGATGGGCTCGCTGAGGCTGTAGCTCATGGCTTTATCTGCTTTAATATCCTCTTGCTGAGTGCTTCTGCGGTGAAGCCTATCTCTTGGTTGAGCAGCTCAATCTTGCCATGCGGGATGAAGCGATCCGGATAGCCGAAGTTGGTAACCCTGCAGGTTTTATCGCTTAGGAGCTGAGTGATTCTGGAGCCTGCTCCACCGATCACGGCTCCCGTTTCGAAACTAAAGATATGCGTGCATTCCTCTGCCAGGGTGTGGAGCAGCTCTTCATCCATGGGCTTGATGCTGCGCAGGTCTATGATGCGGGCTTTCACCTTGTCCTCAGCCAAAATCTCGTGGATTTCTCTCACCATCGTGAGTGTATCGCCCACCGAGATCAGCGCTATATCTCCTTCGGGTTCCAAGACGTGTGCCTTGCCCGGTTTGAAGGGCATAATAGCTTCATTGGCAGAATGTACCATCCCCCTGGGATAGCGGATGCTCACCGGGCCCTGCTTGTACATGGCGGCCCAATTCATCATGCTTCTCAGCTCTTCCGCGCTGGAGGGCGCAAGCATCACGAGGTTTGGCACGCTCAAAAGATAAGCGATGTCAAATGCGCCCTGATGCGTGGCGCCGTCTTCGCCCACGATGCCGGCTCTATCGATGCAAAAGACCACCGGCAGGCGCGGCAGGGCCACGTCATGGATCACCTGATCCAGGGCTCTTTGCAGGAAGGTGCTATAGACCGCCACGAAGGGTTTGATGCCTTTGCAAGCCATTCCTGCCGCCAAAGTGACAGCGTGCTGCTCCGCGATGCCCACGTCATAAAACCGCTCCGGATATTGCTCTTCAAACTTGCTCAGGCCCGTGCCGGCGCTCATGGCCGCGGTGATGGCCACGATGTCTTGATTCTTCACCGCCAGGTGGCAGAGCTGCTCGCCAAACACCTCGCTCCAGCCTTTTTTGTGGTTATTGGTCGGTTTGCCGCTCTTAAATTCAAAGGGCCCCACTCCATGGAAGAGCGCAGCGTCCTTTTCGGCGGGTTTGTAGCCCTTTCCTTTTTGCGTGACGACGTGCACCAAAACGGGCCCCACCATATTGTCTCTCACTCTTCTGAAGATGGAATTGAGTCCTTTGAGGTTGTGCCCGTCGATCGGGCCCACATATTTGAGGCCCAGGTCTTCAAAGAGGATATTGGGCACGAGGATGTTCATCATGGATTCTTCCAGCTTTTGCGCTCCGTAGATGAAGCGGCGGCGGATGGAATCCGGCAGTGTGCCACTCAGCGTCCAAATCTGCTGCTTGAGCGTATTATAAGAGCGTGATGCCATCAGCGTTGCCATATGTTTCTGCAGTCCGCCCACGTTTTTGCTGATGCTCATGGCGTTGTCGTTGAGCACCACGATAAAGCGGTCCATTTGCAGATGGCCGGCGTGGTTGAGCGCTTCAAAGCTGATGCCTCCGGTGAGGGCTCCATCCCCGATCACGGCGATGTGATGCGCATCCTCTTCGCCCTTCATTTCCGCAGCGCAAGCCAGGCCCAAAGCAGCCGAAATAGACGTGCTGCTATGTCCGGTGGTAAAGGCATCGTAAGGGCTTTCGTCTCTGTTTGTAAAGCCGCTGATGCCGCCCAGGCTGCGCAGTGTGTCAAAGCGGTCGTTCCGATCGGTAAGTATCTTCCAGGCATAGCTTTGGTGCCCCACATCCCACACTATTCTGTCCACCAGGGGATCGAAGGTATAGAGCAGCGAGATGGTGAGCTCCACGGTTCCCAGGCTCGGCGCTATATGCCCGCCCGTTTTGGACACCACTTCTATCATGCGCTTGCGCACGTCTGTGGCCAGCCTCTTCAGTTCGGCAGGCGTCAGCTCCTTGATTTGCAGGGGATCGTTTATATATTCGAGCATTTTATCATTGTCCTTGCTGGTCTGCAGCTTTAAATTCTGAGCTTTTGATGATGATGATCTCTATCAGAAAGAGGATCAAGGCCGCCATCAAAAGGTATTTCCAGATGTCATGACCCAATCTGGAGAGGAATATCTGCTTTGTCCAGTCTTTTTTCATGGTTTTGATGTATTTGAGTTTGCTAAAGTCTTGGCGTTCATTGCGGCTCTCGCCGGCGTCTGCATCCACGGCATAAGCATTGATGGAAGCGCCTTGAGTGCTGAAGTAGATGCCGGGGCTGTTGATTCTGTGGCTGCGATTGCCGCTTTTGATCTTGCTTCCATCCGGCAGCGTGAGCTCTTCTCCCTCGATCAGGTCGCCCACTTTGAGCTTATTTCCCTCCGCGCTGCTCTGGCTGCTATATTCCAGGGCGCGGTAGCTCAGCAGCGGGAAGATGGGCCCCAAAAAGAGGTTGTTCATCTGCTTGGCAGGATCAAAGCTGAAGAGCACGTTTTTGTCTTTACTCAAGACCAGCGCTTCACTGCCGGAAGACACCAGCGCTACAGCCTGATTGGCTTTGAGCGGGAAGAAGTGGCTGCTTCTCCTGTTTGCCAGGTCTTTGTTGCCGATCAGCGAGCTCACGTAGTGATGGTTGTTGAAGCTGCTCAAATCCTTATATCCGGTGTGGAAGGCGCCAATCTTGCAGCTGAAGACGCTCTCCCAGAGGTTGCGCACGCCGGCAGACATATGTTCGTTGAGGATGACCAGTGCGCCCTGATTCTGCGCTTTGAGCGCAGTGAAGAAGTCCTGAATCTTGGCTGCGGATGAGCCCGGATCATAAAAGACAAAGTGTGAGTAGCTCTCGGAATCCGCCAGCCGCAAGGCATCCGGATGGATGAGCTTGTAGCGTCCCGTTCCGCCGGCAAAGACGCTCAGGGCGCTATCCAGGTAGAAGGGCAGCGCCTGCCGCGTGGAAACCACCGCCAGCTTGGGCGAGAGGCTGTGCGGGAAGGCAAAGTAGCTGCGGTTATCGTGCAGCAGCCGCTCTTCCACCACCTCCACGTATCCCGTCTGCCAACCATCTTCCATCAGTTCGATGGTGATGCTTTCCTGCTTCTGTTGCCCCGCAGGCAGGTCGATAAACTTCTCGCTCACTCTCTGATCCTTGAGTATAGCCCGGATGAGCAGGTCTTTCACATCCTCCGAGCCGTGGT
>JGI24503J29689_10030335_pt1 | contig 11273 bp, 11 predicted proteins | sample BioPla3RNA2_FD_29689 | JGI IMG/M metagenome (IMG submission 29689)
ATTTTTCTTTAGCATTCAATAAAATATTAAAAATAAGTTAAAAGAAAGTCAATACGTAATTTTTGTGATTTATTTTGTTTATTTCTCGATATAGCGGTAAATGTATCGTCAATGTTGTTATTTCGATTTGGTTGTGGTTATATGTAAACATATTGTTCAGTGGAACGGCACAGTTGTGTTAGCAGTAAGGATATACGGTATTCCTTACTATCCATCTTTATATACTATTATATTTTTTGTATTTGTATTTTTACATGAAGATGGTGGCATAGTCGATATTAATTTTTAATATCGATACGTATAGATTATATATCTTATAGATATATAGTACGCATTGGTGTATATTAGATACCCCAATAATATTAATATCGATACTTATAGATTATATATCTATGAGATATATAGTACGCATTGGTGTATATTAGATACCCAATAATATTAATATCGATACTTATAGATTATATATCTATGAGATATATAGTACGCATTGGTGTATATTAGATACCCAATAAATAATATGTAGTTGTATGGCGTAGTATTACATATTACATTGTTCATTGATTAAAAATAAATAAAATTATATTTAAATATGTTATAATTACATTACATTACCCTTATACCCATATATATATATATATATATAATAGTATTAGAGATATTCGTTGTTCTTTTTTAAGTTATATGAAAGGAGGCAGAGATAGTATAGATGATCTAATTCAAATTATTGAAGAATCAAACAAAGAATGGGAGAAGAATAAGGATAAGGATGTAGAGTTTCGCGAATTTTCTAAAAAAAAAAAAGGTTTTAGAAATGACGTGAAACGTGTGTTAGTTCACGAAAGTAAAAAAGTATTTCATGAAATTATAACAGAAGATGAAGCTTCTGGGAAGAAAGTGAAATATTCGGAATTTTGTGAAGCAGAACGTGTATTAAATATACTGAAATATGCACAATTTCGAAAAATTGAAACAGAAGATAATGAAGAAGATTGGGAATATACCGAAGTTATAGTAGGAGATCCAGCAGAGGAATTCGAAGATGCGGAATATCGCGAAATTCCTCTAGAAGGTTCAGGAAAGGTAGTGGAAGATGCGGAATATCGCGAAATTCCTCTAGAAGGTTCAGGAAAGGTAGTGGAAGATGCGGAATATCGCGAAATGGACCTTCCAGAAAGGGATAGTGGCAAAGGCAAAGTTTCGTCTAACTCTTCTCTAGTAGATCTTTTAATTAATACACTTTCGGTAGTGGAAAAAGAAACACAAAATAGGTATTCTCGTGGAAAAAAACATATATATAGTTATGATAAAAATAAAGGTCGTGGTGGAGTACAACATAGCAAAGATAATAATAATTATAAATATATATACAATAAACCTTATTGGCAAAAAAAAAAAAAAGATGGAGGAATGCGTCAGAGGATTGCTGAGCGCGAGGAAGCATTTAAAATTCTAAAAAAATATGCAAAAAAAGGCAGAGAGAAGAGAGGTATACAACGTAATGGTAAAAATAAAAGGAACGCATTATTTGTCCATAAGGTAAAAAAAAAAAAAAAAAGTACAGAAAAAATTTTATCAATTTTTCTCTCGTTATGTATCTAAGCAAAGTGTTAAACCAAGTAAAAAATTTTTAACTCGAGAATTATTAAAGAAGTACAGCAATTTTTTTTTTTCTAAAGTTAAATCAAAATCTAAAGATAAAAGAAAATATGCTTTAGCATTACTCCAACAAAAGATAAAATTATATTATTTACATGCAATAGTCCAATATATTTTTCAACAAAAATTAAAAAAAAGAAATTTCAAAAATTTACCAGATTTATTACAATTAGAAGAAATAACAGATGTACCAATTTTATTAGAAAAATTACGAGAGAAAAAAAAAAAGCAAGAAGAAAAAAAAAGTAAGCAAGAGGAAAAAAGTAAACAAGAAAAAAAAAGTAAGCAAGAGGAACAAAGTAAGCAAGAAGAAGAAAAAAAAAAAAGAAGAATAAAAAGAGCGCATATGTATGTTATACATACTATTCGTAGAAAGATATATAAATATTTAAAACAGTTACCATTTTCGGATGCTTATTTTCCAGTAGAAGGGTACATTAATCTTTATACATTGTTTGATTTTTTTTTTGAAAAGCATATTAATATACGTCTGAGAGATGTTAAAAGTATATTTTATAGATATTGGAAAGAATGGTTACGAGTAGCTGCGCGTGTTACAGTTGTTGATATGATGAAATATGTTAAAGCTATTGCATTAGTGCGTCGTATGGTTGATAAATTTTTTTATAATAAGATCGTACATGCAAATCTAGTAGTCAAGAATACATATATGAATACTTTTTTGACTTTGATGTATCAGGGTAGACGCGTGATCTATCAAGATACTGCTGGTAGGTGGGATATTTCTCGCAGAGTGCGATATAAACCTTTTGTCGGTTTTGTATTAGCTCGAAAACTTGTCGGCTTATTAGATTGGTTACGTCGAACAAATAGATTTAATATTATTAATATCGATATACGTGGATTACGCATATATACTAGATCTATATACAATAAATTACGTGGTTACAGAAGGTATTTAATGAAATCTTTACGCTATTATAATTATTTATTTATCGGTCAAGAATTAAAGCGTGCACGTATTATTATAAAGATTTTTCCTAAAAAATTTAAATGGACAAATGTACAAAAACAAAACTATGATAATATTAAAGGGCAATGTTTTTATTTTACTTCGAGATACTATCACATTGGATGTATGATTCGTAGGACAAAGAAGCCATTTAATGGTTGTCGTATGTTACCTGTGAAAATGAAGCGAAGTAATAAAGGTAAAGGACGAAAAAAAAAGAAGAAGTAACAGTAAGTTTTTTTTAAATTATAATAATATTCGTACCTTCTATGTATCGTTGTTTTTTTGTAAAGATTTATGCAAATAATGATGTTTTTATTGCTTCTTGTTTTATGTAATATGTTAATATATAGTGTGTTAAGTATCCCACTATATAGAATAATCTGTACTACTTCTTCTGTAAGTGTGGGGGTTTTTGGAAGAGAGGAGTCCCTTTTAGGTACGGTGTCTGCCATATATGCGGTTACCTATAGTATTTATTTTTTTATACATACATTTATTTCTGATGTTAGCGGTGCTTGCAGTTTTTTAGCTGTTAATTGTTTTATATTTGAGATTTTACATACTTGGGAGCAGTTTATATTGCAGGTTATTAATAGTATTGGTGCTGTTGAATTTGAACGAGCGATCCCTACGTATCTAATACATATGAGTATGATGGATGGGGGAATTTGCAATACAAATTTTGTATCTGTGTATTTAACTGTACTTGACTGTCAGGCAACAGTTTTTTCTTCAGATACTACAGATGTACCATATGTCGATTATGTTTTTTATAAATTAAATATTTTAGTATATAATAATAACATCTTACTTGTCGACAGTAATAAAATTTATGAAGTTTTTTTTTTAACCAGATGTAGCACAAAAGGAGTTGTGGAATTTTATGCATTACAGCAGCGTGTATTTGTAATTGCTGGGGAAACCACGTTAGTTTTTTTTAGAGTGCATAATCCAACATCCTATAATATTTCTTGTTTTACAGTATATTTTTTGTATCCAGATTATTTATCTATTTATTTTTATAAACTTCAGTGTTTTTGTTTTGAGATACTTCATATGGAATCTAATGAAATCTTAGATTTACCTGTACTTTTTTATATTTCTCATGATATAGCAGCAGATGTACGATTTTGTAGTAAATTTATTGTATATTATGTGTTATTTCCAGTAGAAAAAATAAAACATTGAGTGGCCGTAAATTGTATTTTTCGTATATGATTGTTTATTATATATAAGATGTATTAGTAATATATACAATTTTGAAAATAATAGTATACAAATATTCCATGACTAGAACTTTATCTAACGCGATTGCTAATATTAATTTTGGATGCATTACAAATGCACGTTCGGTTACTATTAAATATAGTAAACATACCCATGAATTGTGTAAAATATTGTATGATAATGGAGTAATACAGGGATACTCCAGTATACAAACAATTGGTAATAAATTAGGTATTAAGCATCAAGTAATCCGTGTAGAATTTAAATTCCGAGCGGATACTACCTTTTTAAAAGGTATTCGTAGAATATCTAGACCGGGAGGTCGTGCATATTGGAATTTGTATGCATTAAATAGACGAATAGGACAATATAATAATATTGTAATAGTTTCTACGAGTAGAGGAATGATGACTTTAAAGGATGCAGTATTGAATAATATAGGAGGTGAGGCGATTTGCATACTATATATGCGTGGAGCATAAAAATGGGTTATTGTTAACTCATGTGTATACTTCATTTTTTTACAACTAGTGGCGGCAATTTGTGCTGTTATTTTTTATATTTTTTTAGTTTTTATATGTTTTTTTTTTTTTTATATAAAGATATGTTGCAGTACTTATATTCTATTTTGTATTTTGTGGAAGGTTTTATTTTTTTGCTTGTTGCAATTGCATATTTAACTTTAGTAGAAAGAAAGATGTTGGGAAGCGTGCAACGCCGGCGTGGGCCAAATGTGCACGGTTTTTTTGGGTTAATACAACCATTTGCTGATGGTGTAAAATTATTAATTAAAGAAATTGTGTTTCCATCTAATGCAAACGTGATTGTTTTTTTATTATCTCCATTATTTACTTTTTTTTGTACTATTATGATATGGTATACAATACCAATTTTACCTGAATATATAGCATTAGATATGCCATTTTCAATCTTATTTATTTTAGCGATATCTTCGTTAAGTGTGTTAGGTATTATTTTTGCTGGATGGTCGAGTAACTCTAAGTATGCGTTTTTGGGTGGAATACGATCTGCATCACAGATGATTTCATATGAGTTATGTCTTAGTTCTATTTTTATATCTATGATATTAATATCTGGTGATTGTACTTTATCAAAATTAGTTTATTGTCAAAGTAATATATGGTACATATTCCCATTATTTCCTTTTTGGATGTTGTTTGTAGTTGTTTCATTAGCAGAAACAAACCGAGCACCATTTGATCTTCCTGAAGCGGAAGCTGAATTGGTTGCAGGGTACAATGTTGAGTATTCCGCAATTATATTTGCAATGTTTTTTTTAGCAGAATATGGAAATATGTTAATTATGTCTTTCTTGTCTACTATTTTTTTTTTTGGTGGGTGGTTGCCTATAAAAATATTCTTTCTTAAATTTTCTGGAACAATGTCGTTTGTAATTAAAGCTATTTTGAATGTTTCTATTTTTGTATGGGTGCGTGCAACATTACCACGATATCGCTATGATCATCTTATGAAACTCGGTTGGAAGGTATTACTTCCAATTGCACTAGGTTTGCTATTACTGCAATCTGCAGTGATGTTGACTTTTAATATTTTTAATTTATAATTGTGAAGTATTATGTATTTTTTTTTTTCTTCATTTTTTTATGAAGTAGACAACACTTTGTATTGTATATTAATTATATAGTATTTTATATAGGTAAAGATATGATGTTATATACTCGTAATAGTCATAGAGCATCTAAGACTCGTGTACATGGTCTTGAAAAAACTTTAAAACATAGACAAAAGAAATATTTTAATCTATTATCTCGACGTAAATGTCGTAGTGCACAATTATTAGTTTTGCAATATATACATCTTGCAAAATTTCGAAATTTTCTTCGCAGAAAATCAAAACGTGCACGTCGTCGTATAGTACGTTATTATGCTAAAATGACATCGAGCTTTCGTAAATGGAAAAAGTTAAAAAAATCTATGCCGATGGAAGTAGAGACGTCTAAAAAAGTACGTAGATATAAAAAAAGACTTCGTCAATATAAAAAAAAATATAAGTTTTATATGCGTAAATTACGTAAAAATCGAAGAATTGTAAAACGCACTAAGAAAAAATTATGGAAAACGATGTCTGAGATAAAATATATTGTTCGTTATATACAAAATCAAGTACGTAATGTATTATCTGTGCAGACATCATATGCAATGGGTTACATGCTGTTTACTGATTTTGTATTTAATAAATTTATTAATTTATGTATGCGTGATGGTCGTAAACATGTAGTTATACGACAAGTTATTAAAGCATTAAAATTTTTGAAACGTACGTATAAGGTAAACCCTATTGCGATAGTAAGGCATGTCCTACTTAGTCATGAGCAGTTCTTTGATTATCGTATTGTTCGAGTTGGTAGACATAAGACCATTATTGTTCCTAGTTTTGTAGAAGGTAATCTACGTATGTTAAAACCTTTACGTATGATCTTAGATACCGTACGAAATTCTATGTTAGATTCGGAGTTACTTCTAGAAGTAGAAGAAAAAAATACGGAAAAAGAAAAGAAGATGACGGATAAGAAAGATAAGTCTTTAGATGTTAAAAGAGAAAAGAAAAAAAAAAAATTGCCATTTTTTATGCATCTTGCATATACTATGTTATATTATATAAAAAATCCACATATATTTCAGGAAAAATCTTTAGAATTCACACGTATCGCCCATGAGAATAAGCGTAATATTGTCAATACGATGGCAATACGTATAAGGAAACGAGGTGAGAAATATAGTAAACATAGCTTATTATGGAATTGGTCAAAATCGCGAAGTTATAGTGGCATCGAAACCCACTATTATAAACGTGCATTGAAACCAGTACCTTTACATCTTAGCAAACGTCTATTGAAGTAGTTTAGTTTATTAATAATATTAATCTTCTGTTGTATATTTTATTATTTTTAAAATTCATATTGTGTATTTATTAATATGCACTGTATAGTTTTTATATATCTATTATTTTTTATGTATAATACTACATGAAGCGTCGTTTGATTAAACATTTTACTTTAAATTTTGGACCACAACATCCTTCTGCGCATGGGGTGTTACGATTAATATTAGAATTAGATGGAGAAGTTATAATTTCCGCAGACCCGCACATAGGGTTATTACATCGCGGTACAGAAAAATTAATAGAATACAAAATGTATTTACAAGCATTGCCATACTTTGATCGTTTAGATTATGTGTCCATGATGTCACAAGAGCACGTTTTTTGTTTAGCGGTAGAACGTTTATTGAATCGTACGGAACATATTCCACCTCGTGCAAAATATATACGTGTTATTTTTTTGGAAATAACACGTATGCTAAATCATTTATTATCTATTACTACGCATGCCTTAGATGTAGGTGCACTTACGCCGATGTTATGGGCATTTGAAGAAAGAGAAAAATTAATGGAGTTCTATGAACGGGTGTCTGGAGCACGTATGCATGCAAATTATATACGGCCTGGTGGGGTATTATATGATTTACCTTTGGGGTTGCTAGATGATATTTATACATTTTGTTCACAGTTTGCAGCACGTTTGGATGAAATGGAAGAGTTATTAACAAATAATCGTATTTGGAAGCAACGTCTTGTAGGTATTGGAAAGGTTAATTATAGAGAAGCGCTTGATTTGGGGTTTAGCGGAGTACTGATTCGCGGGTCTGGTGTACCAATTGATGTTCGTCGTACAGAGCCATATGAAGTATATGATAATTTGGCTTTTAGTATTCCAGTTGGAATAAATGGTGACTGTTATGATCGATATTTAATTCGTGTATATGAGTTGCGTCAGAGTTTAAAAATTATATTTCAATGTTTAAATTTAATGCCTGGTGGTTTAGTGCGACTAGATGATCATAAGATATCACCGCCGTATCGTGATATGATGAAAAATTCAATGGAATCATTAATACATCATTTTAAATTATTTAGTGAAGGGTTTTATGTACCAAAAGGACATATCTATAGTGCTGTGGAGGCACCGAAAGGTGAAACAGGTGTATTTTTGATTTCGAAAGGAGAACCTAAGCCGTACCGTTGTAGAATACGTGCCCCTGGGTTTATGCATTTACAAGCATTGCATTATATGACAAAAGGTCATATGCTTGCTGATTTGGTAACTATTATTGGTACCTTAGATATTGTATTTGGTGAAGTAGATAGATAATAAATACTCACTCCACATTCGTTTTATTTATTGTATTCATGTTATAAATTAAATTGTTTTTATATTTATATATTCATAATAAATATAAATATTATATTGTATTGTCTGTGTTTTTTTTAAAATATTTTCCATACAAAGCGTATGTGGTACTTGTGGATAGTACCAATTTTTTTATAAAAATATATGAAAATGAAAAAAAAAAATTTTTTTTTATATTCTATTGGTATATACGCAGAGTTATTTATGCGTGAAATATTAAAAGGATTATTTCTTATATTAAGTAATATAAATAAACCGAAAGTTACATTAATATATCCGTTTGAGAAAGGACCAATCAGTACTCGTTTTCGTGGTGAACATGCTCTTCGTCGATATACCACAGGGGAAGAACGTTGTATTGCATGTAAGTTATGTGAAGCTATTTGTCCTGCACTTGCAATAACAATAGAGGGGTATGAAACACTGAATGGCCGTAGGCGTGCATTAATATACGATTTAGATATGACAAAATGTATTTATTGTGGCCTTTGCCAAGAGGCTTGCCCTGTGGATGCTATTGTGGAAGGAGGTAATTTTGAATTTGCTACAGAGACACATGATGAATTATTATATAGTAAAGAAAAATTATTATTAAATGGCGATAGGTGGGAAACGGAGTTATTTTATAATATTTATGTAGAATCGGTATATCGATGATCTATATACCATATATATTTTTTTAAATACATTAGTATGTTCTTACACAGATCTTCAATTCGAAATAAAGATTATCTTATAGTTTCGACATTTTTAGAACGACTTTTTATACGTCATCTTTCTACATTTGTGTCGAATATTGGAGAGTTATTTGTTATTTTACAAAATGCAATTTTGTTACGTAGCAAATATACAACGATGCGTTGTGTGTTTACATATTTTGCATATAGGCAAATACAAAATAAAATATGTAAAAACGTGCGAAAAAAAAAAATTTTAAAACAATTCGTGTTAGTTATCATGGCGAATATACGTAAATTCCTATGCATTAGAATATTACGTACTTATTTTAAATATTCGCGTATTAATAATATAGGTATTTATTTAAAGTTATGTAATATTGGTAAGTTTGTATCAAATATAAATTTTTTTTTTTACCCGTTGGAGTGTAAACAGATCATACGGTCCTTAATTTTGTACACGAAGTTTGTAAATATACTTAAGAGATATGCATATATTTATACTATTTTTTATTGTTATTGGCGTCACGGGTTTGCTTCTCTTCCAAAAAAACGAGAGCAATATACTTTATTAAGGTCACCGCACACAGATAAAAAAAGTAGAGAACAATTTAAATTTGAGTATCGTCGTAAGTTAAAAACATTTCCGTCATTTATATCAATCCTAACTGCACGATTTATAGCAGATCGTGTTATTGCAGGAGTGGGAATTACAACAAGGAGTACTTCATTAATTTGTTTGTGAATGTGTGCTTATAGTTTTTATAGTGATGTATAGTTTTTATATATTATAATATAAATATTACGTTAGATCTTTATGTATTTATTAATTATATACTTACCGTTTTTATCATTTATTATTTTAGGATTATTTGGTCGTTTTCTTGGTTATCGCGGAAGTTTGTATTTTTCAGTAGTATGTATGTTGTTCGCGAATTTACTTTCGTATTTTATTTGTTATGAAGTATGTATTCTTGAAACTACTTCAATAATACAATTGGCTACATGGTTAAATTTTGATATTATGCAGCTCCATTTTGGTTTCTTTTTTGATAATCTAACAAGTATTATGTTAGTTGTAGTAACATTTATTTCTTTAGTTGCACATATATATTCTGTTGAATATATGAATAACGATCCGCATCGTATACGTTTTATTTGTTATTTATCATTATTTACGTTTTTTATGTTGATTTTAGTTACAGCATCCAATTTAGTTCAGTTATTTATTGGATGGGAGGGTGTCGGTATTTGTTCGTATTTACTTATTAATTTTTGGTTCAGTCGTATACAAGCAAATAAATCTGCAATTATGGCAGTAGTAGTTAATAAAATTTCAGATTTGGCATTGTTGTGTGCTTTTGCTGCAGTTTTTTATTATAATAAGAGTTTTGATCTTACTGTGTTGTCTGGTGTAACGACATTAATATATGATGGGTACATTCTTTCTGATACTTATAATGCTATTCATTATTGGGTTTGTTTATTATTTATTATAGGTGCCGTTGGTAAATCTGCACAAATTGGGTTACATATTTGGTTACCTGAAGCCATGGAGGGACCTACACCAGTTTCTTCTTTAATACATGCTGCTACCATGGTTACTGCTGGTATTTTTTTATTGTGTCGTTTTCATTTTTTTTATACTTTTTTTCCTGCTTTATTAATACTTATTGTATTAATTGGGGCACTTACTGCATTTTTTGGTGCTACAGTTGGAATTTTTGTTACGGATTTGAAAAAAGTAATAGCATATTCAACATGTAGTCAATTAGGATATATGTTTTTTGCGTGTGGTTTATTACAATTTACAAGTGCTATGTATCATTTATTTATACATGCATTCTTTAAGGCTTTGTTGTTTTTATGTGCTGGATATTTAATTCATGCTTGTCAAGAGGAGCAGGATTTACGTAAGTATGGAGGTTTGTATAAGATGTTACCTTCTCAGTATGTAATGGTTACTATTGGCTCTATATCATTAATGGGACTTCCGTTTTTTTCTGGTTTTTTCTCTAAGGAGCGCATAGTTGAATCTGTATATGGTTATAGTGCATTTAGTAGTATAGGTATATATAATTATATATATTTTGCTGAATTTTTAGTTTCCATTGTTGTTATTTGTAGTGTCATATATAGTATGCGTTTAATTGCATATGTATTTTTTAATAGCTTTGGTGGATTTAGACAACAGATTATGAATATACATTATGCATCTACTATAACAATCTTTGCATTGACCGTTTTAGCAATTGCAAGTATTTGTTGTGGTTATTTTACTGAAGTATTCTTTTATGATATTTCTATTTTGTAACAATAATAATATTATTTATTATTATATATATACTTAAATTGAAGATAGTTTTTATTTTCTTTTTTTTATATGTTTTTTTACTTTTTAATACTAATAGTTGTAGCATATTCTATTGCACATGTTTTTAGGTGTTGTATAAAATCCTTTTGTTTTTGTAGTATAATGTTTGTTTATATTTATATATTGTGCCG
>JGI24503J29689_10028977_pt1 | contig 11259 bp, 9 predicted proteins | sample BioPla3RNA2_FD_29689 | JGI IMG/M metagenome (IMG submission 29689)
GAAAATAGAAAGGGGAAATGCCTATGCAATGTGTATTCGCGGAGAGGTTAACAAGATAAACCGAAACGATTTCATCCTGTCCTAATAACCATGCTTTCTGCAGAAATGCACGGAATGCGGGCGGATCGTGCAGGAACACAAGAGAAACCGTAAAATGTATTTCAAAAAATTGAAGATGGTACGGAGAAAGGAGTTGGATATGAGCATACAAATTGATTTGAAAGGGAGAGCCGCCGTTGTGGCAGGTGGCGGGCGCGGCTTGGGTCAGGCTATCGCCCTGACACTGGCTAAAGCCGGCGCCGACGTATTTATCGGTAATCGGAAGGAAGAGGAAGGTCTGGCAGTAGTAAAAGAGATCGAAGCCTTGGGTGTAAAAGGCGCTTACCACTTTCTGGATGTGGCAAAAGATGAAACCGTGCAGGAATTTTTCAAACAGGCTCTGCAGTTTGCCGATAACAAGATTGATATTGTCGTAAACAATGCGGGCATCATCGAAACCCGGGCCATGATGGACATTGCCGGGGAAGAAGCCCATAAAGTGTACGAAGTGAACGCCATGGGACTGGCCAATGTAGTGCGTGCGGCACTGAAACAGATGATTGTCCAGGAGGAAGGAAAAATCGTTACGATTTCCTCTATCGCGGGCATTTCCGCCATGGGGATGTTGGAGCATTACAGCGCCAGTAAATACGCGGCGGTGGCCTTGACCAAGAATGCGGCCATTCAGGCGGCAAAATACCATATAAATGTAAACGCTGTGGCACCGGGTATTATCCGCACGAAAATGTGGGAAGAAATTTTGGACATGATGACGGATGCATCGGAAGAAACAAGAAAACGAGACGATACCTTTGATAACGCCATTAAAGACATCGTTCCGTTCGGCGTACCCCAAACGGAGCAGGATATTGCCAATGCGGTGCTGTTTTTAGTCAGCGATCTGGCAAAGGAGATAACAGGACAGGTACTGGCCGTAGACGGCGGTACAACAATTTAAAAGGAGGCATATATGAAACTGTCAGATGATCAACTGCGGAGCATGTTAAAGACCATGCTTACCATTCGCCACTTTGAGTACGAGGCGCAAAGTCAATTTGCCATGGGCGTGATCCCCGGCTTCGTACACTTGTATATCGGCGAAGAAGCGGTGGCCACAGGCGCTTGTGCCGCGCTGAACGAAGATGATTACATTACTTCCACGCACAGAGGCCACGGACATATTATCGCCAAAGGCGGCGATGTAAAGTATATGATGGCGGAACTGTTCGGTAAAGAAACGGGTTATTGCAAGGGCAAAGGTGGCTCCATGCACATCGCGGACGCATCCAAGGGGATTTTGGGTGCCAACGGTATCGTTGGCGCAGGACATAATATCGCGGCCGGCGCCGGTCTATCCATCCAGTACCGGGGTACCGATCAGGTATGTGTCTGCTTCTTTGGCGACGCATCCACCAATCAGTCCACTTTCCACGAAGCCTTGAACCTGGCTTCCGTATGGAAACTGCCGGTGGTCTTTGTCTGTGAAAACAACGGCTACGGCATTTCCGTATCGCAAGAGCGCCATCAGAATATTACCGATATTTCCGTGCGCGCCCAGTCCTACAATATACCCGGTGTGACCATTGACGGAAACGACGTGCTGGCGGTATATGAAACGATCACCGAAGCGGTTGCCCATGCCAGGGATAAAAAAGGGCCGACCCTGGTGGAATGCAAAACCTATCGACACAGAGGACACTTTGAGGGAGACGCCACGGTATATCGCACCGACGAAGAATTGCAGGATTGGATAAAGAAGGATCCCATTCCCCGACTTAAAACCTATCTGACGGAAAATGAAATTATGACCACGGAAGAGATTGACGAAATGGAAACCGCGATAAAACAGGAAATTGCCGATGCGGTTGCCTTTGCGAAAGAATCGCCGGTGGCGGATCCCGCCACGGTGGTGCACGATGTATATACGGATATAGTAGAGGAGGCCAGAGTCCGATGACAACTATGACATATGCGGAAGCCATTCGCGCCGGTATGAGCCAAACCATGCGCGACGATGATACGGTATTTCTGTTCGGCGAAGACGTGGGGCCTTTTGGCGGCTGCTTTGGTGTTTCGGCGGGCATGCATGATGAGTTCGGCGAAATGCGCGTACGCGATACCCCGATTTCAGAAGGGGTTATCGTAGGGGCGGCGGTCGGTGCTGCGGCAACGGGCGTCCGGCCGATTGCAGAGCTGATGTTTACCGACTTTATGACAGTCGGGATGGATCAGCTGGTGAACCAGGCGGCCAAAATGCGCTATATGTTTGGCGGTCACTTGAAACTGCCCATGGTTGTGCGTCTGCCTGCAGGCGGCGGAATCGGGGCGGCGGCGCAACACTCGCAGTCGCTGGAAAAATGGGTAGCGGGGATCCCCGGCCTGAAAGTCGTGTATCCGTCCAATGCAGAAGACGCCTATGGCCTGTTGTTAAGTGCTGTGGCAGATGACAATCCCGTCGTGTATTTTGAACACAAAGCCATGTATGGTGTGCCGTTTGAAGTACCCGAAAAAATGGAAGCGGTCCCCATTGGAAAAGCCCGGGTGGCAAAAGAAGGTGAAGACGTCAGTATTATTACCTATGGAAAACAAGTATTGGATGCGCTGGAAGCAGCCGAAACCCTGGCCAATGAGGGTGTCAATGCGGAAGTAATCGACTTACGCTCTCTCTACCCTTGGGATAAAGAAGCGGTTTTAGCCTCGGTGGAAAAAACCGGGAAAGCCGTCCTGGTTTCGGAAGAAACCAAGCGTGGCGCCTATATCGCAGAAATTGCCTCGGTGATTGCGGAAGAAGGCTTCTACAATCTGGATGCGCCGGTTATGCGTGTCGGTGCGCTGGATACACCGGTCCCGTTTGCCCCGGATCTGGAGCAGACGATGCTTCCCAATGCGACAGATATTGTAAATGCCGTAAAAGAGATTTCGTAAACCCATAAGGAGACAAGTATGAGCGCAATCGGTATCATCGCCAACCCGATGTCGGGAAAAGATATTCGCCGTCTGGTTTCGCACGCCACGGTGATCGACAACAACGAGAAGATCAATATTATCGAACGGGTCGTGATCGGCGCACAAAAAATGGGGGTCGATACCATTGTTCTGATGCCCGAATCGCATAATATGGCGTATCGCGCCGTGAATTTGCTCATACAAAACGGCGAGCTTGATTGCGAAGTGGAAGTGCAGGACTTCTACATTTACGGAACCGTGGAAGACACCATGAAAGCGGCGCGGCTGATGGAAGAAGACGAACGCATCGGTTGTATCGTTTCGCTGGGAGGCGACGGCACAAACCGCGCCATTGCAAAAGAAATCGTACACACGCCGATGATCTCCCTGTCAACGGGCACCAACAATGTGTATCCGGACTGGGTGGAAGGGACGGCCGCAGGTATTGCGGCCGGTCTGACGGCGACCAAAGCCTGCGACTGCAAGGATTTTATAGTGCGGCAAAAACGGATTGAAATCACAAAGAACGGCGTACCGACAGACATCGCTCTGATCGATGCGGTTTTGTCCAATGATCCGGTGATCGGCTCCAAAGCCATCTGGAATACGAAGAGCATACTGGGTGTTGTGGTATCCCGTTGCCATCCGGCTACGATCGGGTTTTCCGCCATCGCCGGTGTGCGAAAGATTATTACAAACCGGGACCGATACGGCGGCGTGGTGTTTTTGGGAAAAGGCTATGATGAAGTTCTGGCGCCGGTCGCACCCGGTACGCTCGAATCCATCGGGGTAAGCCCCATGACCACATTGCCTCTGGGGCAGCCCTACCGATGGGAAGCGACCCAGCGCGGCACGATTGCTTTGGACGGCGAGAGGGAGATATACGTAAAACCGCATGATATCCTGCATTTTACTGTAACGGATGCAGGACCCCTGAAAGTACATGTGCGTGAAACGATCGAACAGGCGCAGAAAGAAGGGAAATTCAAACTAACAGAAGGGAAGCGAAACTAATGGCTGATTATATCGTCATGCCCAAATTAGGCCTGACAATGACTGAAGGGATGATACGGGACTGGTCGGTAAAAGAGGGCGACAGCATTGCCCGCGGTGACCTGATCTTTGAAATAGAAACCGATAAGATAACCAAGAAATTTGAATCGGCACAAGACGGCGTTTTGCTGAAGATTTTAGTGCCCGAAGGAACAGTAAAGGTACAGGACCCCGTGGCAATTATCGGGGCGGCCGGAGAAGACTATTCCGCTTTGGAACAAGAAGCGGGCGGGGCGCAGCAAGCACCTGCAGAAGAAAAGAAGACGGAGAAAGAGCGGGCTCCCCAAACGGCAGCCAAAAAGCCCGGCGGCAAAGTAAAAATCAGTCCGAAAGCCAAAAAACTGGCTAAGGAATTAGGTGTCGATTACGAAACCCTCACAGGCACCGGACCCGGCGGCGCGATCTCGGCAGAAGACATAGAAGAAGCGGCCAAAGCGCCCAAGTCGACCCCGATGGCAGCCATTGCGGCACAAAAACTGGGTGTTGACCTAAAAGATGTGCCGGCGGACGGCCGGATCCGGGCCGCCGATGTACACGGCTTTGCCGCAGCAGGCGAAGAAGCCCGCCCGGAACGGGAGACCATGTCCCGCATGCGCCGCATCATTGCCACTCGCATGAAAGAAAGCCAGGACACTTCCGCTTCCATCAATCTGACCGTCAGTGTCGATATGACGGAAGTCACCCGTTTGCGGGAGAATCTGAAAGCGACGAAGAAAGTTTCTTTCAACGATATTCTCGTTTTACTGACAGCGCGCACGCTGAAAGACTATCCGCTGCTGAATTCCAGTACGGAAGAAGACGAAATCCTGTATCATCCCCATGTGCATATGGGCGTGGCCGTCGCGGTGGACAATGGCTTGATGGTGCCTGTAATCCGCCATGCAGACAGCCTGTCATTGGCGGAAATTTCCGACGAAACGGCCCGGCTGGCCGAAGGATGCCGCGATATGTCGATCAATCCGGACGATCTGGAAGGGTCTACCTTCTCGGTTACGAATTTAGGCATGTACGGAGTGGAAGCCTTTACTCCCATTATCAATCAGCCGAATATGGGCATACTGGGGATTAACGCCATACAGAAAAAGCCGGTCGTGGTAGACGACGAGATTGTCATCCGACCGATGATGAATCTGAGCCTGACGGTCGATCACCGCATTGTGGACGGTGCGGTTGCCGCGGCATTTTTGCGCACGCTGAAACAGCGGATCGAAATGCCGGCGCTGCTGCTCTTATAGGTGACGGGTATGAAGATACTCATCATCGGGGGCGGGATCGGCGGGTATGTCTGCGCGATCCGCGCGGCACAACTGGGAGCCGATGTCACCCTGGCCGAACGCAAACACCTGGGCGGTACCTGCTTAAACGAAGGTTGTATTCCCACAAAAGCCCTTTTGGAATCCGCACAGATCCTGGATGATCTGAAGCAGGCGGAAAGCCTGGGGATCGAAGGCATCGCAGGCGGTAAAGCAAATATGGTCCGCATGCAGGCGCGCAAACAGGAGATTGTCGATCAGCTGGTGCATGGCGTCGGTCTGCTATTGGAGAAAGGAAATATCGCCCATCTGACGGCCGATGTCCGGCTGGTGGACGGAAAAACCGTACAGATAGACGGAGAAGAAAAAACCTTTGATGCCGTCATACTGGCAACCGGATCGGAACCGGTGGTTCTTCCTTTGCCGGGTATGGATCTGGATGGAGTGATCGACAGTACCGATGCGCTCTCCATGGAAGAAATTCCTGACACGATGGCGATCATCGGCGGCGGTGTTATCGGGACGGAATTTGCATCCCTGTATACCTCGCTTGGCACAAAGGTCAGCATTATTGAAATGATGGACCGTATCGTACCGCCGATGGATCCCGCCATTTCCGAAATGCTCGGTATGACGCTGCAAGCCCGGGGTATTCGCGTCCACACCGGTGCTGCGGTAAAAGAAGTGGTGGAAAAAGACGGCTTGACTGTTGTTTTTGAAAAAAACGGCCAGACACAAGAGGTGTCTGCGCAAAAGGTATTGGTTGCCACCGGCCGGCGCCCGGTTACCGATGTATTGGAAGGGGCAAAAGTTCAGGTCGCTATGGACCGGCGCTTTGTCCGTATCGACCAAATGATGCGCACTAATGTCGAGGGCTTGTATGCCATCGGCGATGTAACCGGCAAGAGCATGCTGGCACATACCGCCATGGAACAGGGAATCCGCTGCGCGGAAGCGATCATGGGCAAAAAGACCCGTCCGATCGAATACGGAAAAATCCCCTCGTGTCTGTATACACAGCCAGAGGCGGCTTCCTGCGGTATGACCGAGCCTGTGGCACAGGAGAAAGGGCTGGCGATCGAGGTCGGCATATTCCCGCTGTTTAACAATGCCCGCACGCTGATTGCCGATCAGGCCGACAATACCTTTGTAAAGATTATCGCCGCAAAAGATACAGGCGAACTGCTGGGAGCGCATATTTTCGGACCCTATGCAACCGAAATGATCGGGGAAATTGCGCTGGCCCTCGAACTGGAATGTACCGCAAAAGAGCTGATCGACACGATTCACCCGCATCCGACCGTAAGTGAAGGCTTAAAGGAAGGCGCTGGCAGTGTCTACGGTGAGGCGATCCACTCCTTGTAATCGGATGTTTTGACGCCGGGAGAATTCTCTTCCGGCGTTTTATGGGCAAATTGCTTGACGCAAATTCTGTCTTTTGATACACTGTCTCGTAAGTACGTTACCGTACAAATGATAAAAAGCTATGAAGAGAAGAGTACGCAGGGAAAAAACCACACAGAGAGCCCGGCCGGTGGGAAAGGGCAGGAAAGATCTTTGCGGAAGATGGCCTCGGAGCTGCGCGGTCAAACGCGCCGGGTTTGCCCGTCACAGCAATAGCCTATCGGCCTGCACGGCCCGTATGCGAATGAAGGTTTGCGCACATTGCTGCAAACGAAGTAGGGTGGTACCACGAAGCACAGCTCTCGTCCCTGGTATACAGGGGCGGGAGTTTTTTTATTGGAAAGAGGAGAGTCGTATGAAAGTTCACGAACAGAGTGCATTGCCTTCCTATTCGTTTGAGGTATTTCCTCCAAAACGGGATGGCGACAAAAAACAGATTTATGAAACCTTGGAAGCGATCGCCGTACATAATCCGGATTTTATTTCGGTGACCTTCGGTGCGGCCGGTTCGGACTGCGGCAAAGAAACGCTGGATATGTGCACCCATATCAAAGACAATCTGGGCATCCGTCCGCTCATGCACCTGACCTGTGTCGGTGCGGATACCCAATCCATAAGCCATACTTTTGATGCCATGGAAGAAAAGGGGATCTCTTCCACCTTACTGATGCGCGGAGACAAAAAAGAAGGCGCCAGTGATGCGGAACAGTTCTCCGACTTTCGCTATGCTAAAGACCTGATCGACTATGCGGTTAAAAACCGGGATTTTTCGATCGGAGCGGCCTGTTATCCGGAAGGACATATCGAATCAAGCAGTCTGACACAGGATCTCATGCATTTGCGCGACAAAGTGAAAAGCGGCGTGGACTTCCTGATCACCCAGTTCTTTTTTGACAACGATAAGTTCTATCATTTTAAGGAACAGGCGCGCAGTATCGACATCGACGTGCCGATCTATGCAGGGATCATGCCGGTGTTGAACAAAAGCCAGATCAAGAAGATGGTGGCCTTGAGCGGCGCTTCCTTACCGCCGAAGTTTGTACGCATACTCGACAATTATGAGTTTAATCCCGAAGCCCTGCAGGATGCCGGTATTGCTTATGCATCGGAACAGATCATCGATCTTCTTTCATCCGGGGTAGACGGCATTCATTTATACGTGATGAACAAACCGGAAGTGGCCCGACGGGTGACCGAGAATATTGCATCGATCGTAAAAGAATTAAAGGAGCGCCCCAAAATTGCGTAAAGCGCTGGCGCCGTGGATCGACAAGGCGGATATCTACCGCTTTTTGCACGTGCACGGTGAACCACCCGAGGACCTGCAGCTTGCCGTGGAACAAGGGCTGGAAGAAGTCTTTGCAGCAGCGGTGTTTCGCTTTGTGCAAAAAGAAGCTGTGCTGATACGGCAAAACGGCGGGATTTCTCTGGACGGAGAAATCCCTTTGCCCTATCCGTCTTTGGAAAAACTGTTTCAAAACAGCCGAACCGTATACGTTATTGCCTGTACAATCGGCCCGGAGATTATGCGCCGTATAAAAAGAGCCCTCCTGACCGATGCCGCCAACGGCGTGATTATCGACGCCTGCGCATCAGTTGTGGCGGATGCTTATGCGGCGTATTTGCAAAGCGAGCTCCCCGGGGAAACAACCATGCGCTTCAGTCCCGGTTACGGCGATGTCCCCTTGCATCTGCAGCGGGATTTGTTTGCGTATCTGGATATAACAAAGCGGATCGGGATCTATTTAAGCAAGGGCGATTTAATGATCCCGGAAAAATCGGTTGTTTTTATGGCGGGCGATGGCGTGTGTGAAACCGAAGAGGCACACAGCCTTTGCGCAAACTGCACCAATGACTGTGCCTACAGAAAGGAGGCCCAATGAATTTCCAAGAGTTTATGAAAAACCGTACCATTGTGTTCGACGGCGCCATGGGCACACAGATACAGGCGCGGATGGATCTGAAAGGCACACCGCCGGATCATTTGTCGATCACACATCCGGAAATGATCACAGCGATCCATCTGGATTATCTGCGCGCAGGAGCCGATGTGATTATCACCAACACCTTTGGCGCCAATCGCCTGAAAGCAAAAGAGATAGCGCCGGATGCTTTGATCCGTGCAGCGGTTGTGTGTGCAAAAGAAGCAAAAGCCTCCTATGCAAAAGAAAACGACCGCCCGGTTTTTATTGCGCTCGACCTCGGCCCGATCGGCACCTTGCTGGAACCTTCGGGTTCTCTCACGCTGGAGGACGCCTACGATCTATACAAAGAGCAGGTGCTCACAGGCGTCGATGCGGGGGTAGATCTGCTATTGGTTGAAACACAGACCGATCTGGTGGAGGCAAAGTGTGCACTTCTGGCCTGCCGGGAAAATGCCGATTTGCCCGTTTTTGTCACCATGAGCTATGAAGACAATGGCCGTACCTTTACCGGTACAGACCCTGTGTCAATGGCTGTCACATTGGAGGGTATGGGACCGGACGCCATCGGGTTCAACTGTTCTTTCGGAACCCGGCAGATGCTTCCTTTGGTAGAAGAGCTGCTGCAGGCAACCCGCCTGCCCGTTATGGTACAGCCCAATGCCGGACTCCCCGATGCATCCGGTCACGCACAAACCGACGCCGCCTTTGCGGCCGACTTGCGTGCATTTGTAGAAAAAGGCGTGCAGATGATCGGCGGCTGCTGCGGAACCGGGCCGGCAACGATCCGCGCTTTACGGAAAGTGGCGGATACGACCGGGAGAAAAAGGACGGTTCCTGCTCCGCAAACGAGGATTGCCTCCTTTGCCAAAACCGTCATCGTGGAAGACGACCCCGTTATTGTGGGCGAGCGGATCAATCCGACAGGAAAAAAAGCCTTTCAGGCAGAACTCCGGGAGGGCAGGGTTGACACCCTACTCAGAGAAGCCGTATTGCAAACCGAAGAAGGCGCCCGCATCCTGGATGTAAATACCGGGGCCGCCGGAGTGGATGAAGCGCTCATGCTTCCCATGGCCATCAAAGAAATACAGGCGATACTGGATACGCCGCTCATGCTGGACTCATCCAATACGGAAGCGCTCGAAAAAGCCGCGCGGGCCTATAACGGAAAACCGCTGATCAATTCCGTAAACGGAAAAGAAGAAAGTCTGGCAGCAGTTTTACCGGTCGTAAAAAAGTACGGCGCCTGTGTTCTGGCTCTTACGCTCGACGATGACGGAATTCCCGACACGGCCGACAAACGCGTGGAGATTGCCGGAAAAATACTCTCCCGTGCCCTTGCGCTCGGCATCCCGAAAGAGAATATCATCGTAGACTGTCTGACCATGACCGTCAGCACAGGGCAGGACAATGCGCGGATTACCGCAGAGGCCGTGCGGCGCGTACAGCAGGAGCTCGGTCTGAAAACGGCTTTGGGCGTCAGCAATGTGAGCTTCGGCCTGCCGAACCGGGCCGCGGTCAACCGGACTTTTTTGCAAATGGCATTGGAAGCGGGCCTGCATTTGCCCATTATCAACCCCGGAGACCGGCAGATGACGGAAACGGTCGCCAGCTATCGCGTGCTTTACGGAAAAGACAAAGAAGCATCCGACTTTATTGCAAAATACGCACAGATGAAAAACGCAGCCCCTGCGGCAACTCAAAAGGAAACGACTCTGTACAGCGCCATCGCCGGCGGATTACGCACAGAAACCGAACAGTTGACCCGCGCGCTACTGGAAGAAAAAGAGCCGCTGGCTATTATAGAAGAAGATCTGATCCCCGTACTGAACGAGATCGGTAAGAAATTTGAAACCGGGGAATTGTATCTTCCGCAGCTGATCCGGGCCTCGGAAACAGTAAAGGGTGCGTTTGATCTGGTAAAAGAAAAACTGCAACAAGAAGGCACAGGCGTCAGCAAGGGAAAAATCGTTCTGGCAACAGTCCAGCATGATGTGCATGATATCGGCAAGAATATTGTAAAAATCGTACTGGAAAACTACGGCTATGACGTGTATGATTTGGGTAAGGATGTCGCGCCGGAGACGGTGCTTGCGGCCTGCCGGGAACAAGATGCAAATTTTGTCGGTTTAAGCGCACTCATGACGACGACTGTGGTGTCGATGCAAAAGACGATTGCCCTTTTGAAACAGGAGATCCCGGATGTGGGCGTTGTGGTGGGAGGTGCAGTTCTGAATGAACGCTTTGCCAAAGAGATCGGAGCCGACTACTACGGCAAACACCCCACTGACACAGCAAACGCAGCCCAAAAGCACTTCCGGAACAGGCGCACTCCTTTATAGGGAGAGATTATGACGCTACGTACTGCAAATCCACATGCCCTGAACGGGGCGCAACTAAAAGCCATTGCCATGGTGACCATGCTGATCGATCACATGGCGGTGGTTTTTCTTGAACAGCTGTATCCGTATGTTGTGGATATGGCTGTTTTTGATACACAGACCATCGTATATATTACCATGCGCCTGATCGGACGCCTGGCTTTTCCGATTTTTGCGTATTTGCTGGTCGTGGGTTTCTATCATACAAAGAATATAAAAAAATATGCATTCAGGCTGGGCGTGTTTGCTCTCATTTCGGAA
>JGI24503J29689_10057186_pt1 | contig 11226 bp, 20 predicted proteins | sample BioPla3RNA2_FD_29689 | JGI IMG/M metagenome (IMG submission 29689)
CGCGTTGTGACAAGTTCTTTAACGAAGGAAAAACCATGGAAAAAATCAGGTTAAAGCTAAAAGCTTACGACCATAGAGTTTTAGACAGAACAGTTGCGGCAATCGTAGAAGCCGTCAAAAGAACAGGTGCGGATGTTAGAGGTCCAGTGCCACTACCTACAAAAATCAAACGCTATACAGTTTTGAAATCACCACACGTTAACAAAGATTCAAGAGAGCAGTTTGAGATAAGAATTCACACTCGTATGCTTGATATCGTAGCAGCGACTCCAGAGACAGTTGATTCATTAACTAAACTAGACTTAGCTCCAGAAGTTAATGTTGAAGTTCGTGCGATGGGTAAATAAGGGGTAATTTATGGAATATATTGTAGAAAAAATAGGTATGAGCAGGACTATTGGAAGCACTAGCGTACCAGTAACTCTGCTAAAAGTTGTAAATGCTAAAGTTTGTGAGATTGGCGAAGATAAAAAAGCTATCGTAGCTTACTCAAAAGGCAAATCAAACAACAAAGCGGTAGCGGGACAACAAAAAAAATATAACTTAAGTAAAGAATTTAACAAATTTGCAACTTTAGAGGTAGCAAATGAAGAAGTTGGCGACCAAGATACAACTCCACTAAGCGAAGCAAAAGTATTAAAAGTAAGTTTTAATACTAAAGGTAAAGGCTTTCAGGGTGTTGTTAAAAGATACGGATTTGCAGGTGGACCACAAAGCCACGGTAGTAGATTCCACAGAAGAATCGGCTCTATCGGTAACGCTGAGTTCCCAGGAAGAGTTCAGCCAGGTACAAAAATGCCAGGTCAAACAGGAAACGTTAAAGTAAGTGTTAAAAACGAAGTTGTTAGCTATGATGCAGATAACGGCGTTTTAGCAGTTAAAGGTTCAGTTCCTGGATTTAACGGTGCAATGGGCAGAATAAGGATAGTAAAATGAGTAAAGTAGTAGTTTTAAACGATAAATTTGAAAAAGCAAGTGAGATAGATTTACCTGCAAGTTACGCAGAAGTTAATCCTCACAACCTATATTTATATGTAAAGTCATACCTTAGCTCAGTTCGCTCAAACACAGCTCATACAAAAAACAGAGCAGAAGTAAGCGGTGGTGGTAAAAAACCATGGAGACAAAAAGGTCGTGGTGGTGCAAGAGCTGGTTCAACTAGAACAAACGTTTGGGTTGGCGGTGGAGTTGCTTTTGGACCAACAAATGAGAAAAACTATTTCCAAAAAGTTAATAAAAAACAAAAAAGATTAGCACTTGAAAGAGCTTTGGCTGATAAAGCAAATGAAGGTAAAATTTACGCGGTTGATAGCGTAGAAGTAAGCTCAGGTAAAACAAAAGACGCAGCTAGCGTTATCAAAAACCTAGGCGTTAGAGATGCTTTAATAGTTGCAGATCTTGGAAATTTAGAGAGCATCGAGCAAGCAACAGCGGTTCAAAATACGTTCTTAGCGTATAGAAACTTATCAAACTGCTACGTTGTAGATGTAAGTGAAGTAAATGCATACTTAGTTGCAGTATATAGTGCAGTTATTATCGAAAAATCAGCACTTGAAACAATTATAAAAGAGGGTTAAAATGGCGGATATAACAGATATAAAAACAATTGTTTATACAGAGAAAACTTTAAACCTTCAAGAAGATGGGGTTGTTGTTATCCAAACATCACCTGATATGACTAAAAATAGGTTAAAAGCGATTTTAAAAGAGTACTTTGGCATCACTCCTTTAAGAGTTAACTCTTTAAGAATGGATGGAAAAGTTAAGAGATTTAAGGGAGTTGTAGGACAGAGAAATAATTTCAAAAAATTCTATGTTCAACTTCCAGAGGGTGAAACCCTAGAAAACATAGGAGCGTAAGATGGCAGTAAAACATTATAAACCATATACTCCAAGTAGAAGGTATATGAGTGGATTAGAAAGTAGCGATATCACAGCTAAAGCTAGTGTTAGAAGTCTTCTTAAAAAACTACCATCAGCAGCGGGAAGAAACAACAATGGTAGAATAACTTCACGCCATAAAGAAGCAGGTGCTAAGAAACTATATAGAATTATTGACTTCAAAAGAAGAAAATACGGCATCGAAGGCAAAGTTGAAGCTATCGAGTATGACCCATACAGAAACTGTAGAATTGCTCTAATTAGCTATAAAGATGGCGAGAAAAGATATATTCTTAGACCAAGTGGTTTAAATGTTGGCGATGTTATCGCTGCTGATGAAGGCGGACTTGATATAAAACCAGGTAACGCAATGAAACTTAAAAACATCCCACTAGGTACAATTATTCACAACATTGAGCTAAAACCAGGTAAAGGTGGTCAAATAGCAAGAAGTGCTGGTGGATATGCACAATTAATGGGTAAAGAAGAAAAATACGTAGCTATTAGACTTCCAAGCGGCGAGATGAGAAGAGTGCTAGCTGAGTGTATGGCAACGATTGGCGAGGTTGGAAGTGAAGACTGGGCAAACGTTGTAATTGGAAAAGCTGGTAGAAACAGGCATAGAGGTATCAGACCACAAACTAGAGGTTCTGCGATGAACCCAGTAGATCACCCGCACGGTGGTGGTGAAGGTAAGAAAAACTCAGGTCGTCATCCTGTTACTCCATGGGGACAACCAACTAAAGGTCTTAAAACTAGACGTAAAAAAGCTAGTGATAAGCTTATAATTTCAAGAAGGAAAGGAAAATAAATATGGCTAGATCGCTAAAAAAAGGACCTTTCGTTGATGATCATGTGATGAAAAAAGTTCAAGCTGCAAAAGCTTCAAAAGATAATAAACCTATCAAAACATGGTCAAGAAGAAGCACAATAGTGCCTGATATGATAGGTCTAACATTCAATGTTCATAACGGCAAGAGCTTTATCCCTGTATATGTTACAGAACATCACATCGGATATAAATTAGGTGAGTTTGCTCCAACTAGAACTTTTAAAGGCCACAGAGGCTCAGTTCAAAAGAAAATCGGTAAATAAGGGGTAGAATATGAGTAGATCAGTTATTAAATTTGTTCGCCTTTCGCCGACAAAAGCAAGACTTATAGCTAGACAAATTCAAGGCATGAACGCTGAGTTCGCACTTGCAACTTTAGAGTTTACACCAAACAAAGGTGCAAAATATATAGCAAATGCAATTTCGAGTGCAGTTGCAAATGGTGGATATGAGCCTGAAGAGGTTGTGGTAACATCATGCAGAGTGGATGCTGGTCCAGTTCTAAAAAGATTTAGACCAAAAGCTAGAGGCTCAGCTGGAAGAATTAGAAAACCAACTTCGCACATTATGGTAGAAGTTGCAAAAGAAACAAAGAAGGATAAGTAAAATGGGACAAAAAGCCAATCCAATAGGACTAAGACTAGGAATTAACAAAAACTGGGAGTCTAGATGGTTTCCTTCTAAAGAGAGTCTACCTGAAAATATAGCTGAAGACTATAAGATAAGAAAACATCTTAAGAAAAAACTTTATTATGCAGGTATCGCTCAAATTATCATTGAGAGAACTGCGAAAAGAATTCGCATAACAATAGTAGCAGCAAGACCAGGTGTAATCATCGGTAAAAAAGGTAGCGAGGTTGAAAACCTAAAAAATGAAGTTGCTAAACTAATCGGTAAAGATGTTAGCATCAACATTAGAGAAGTTAGAAGACCAGGTGCTTCAGCTCAACTAGCTGCTGAAAACGTTGCTACACAGCTAGAAAGAAGGGTTGCATTTAGAAGAGCTATGAAAAAAGTTATTCAAAATGCTCAAAAAGCAGGAGCTAAAGGTATAAAAGTTGTGGTTTCTGGAAGACTTGGTGGTGCTGAAATGGCAAGAACTGAGTGGTATCTAGAAGGAAGAGTTCCACTTCATACTTTTAGAGCAAAGATTGATTATGGTGTTGCAGAAGCACATACAACTTATGGAAACATAGGTGTAAAAGTATGGATTTTCCAAGGTGAAGTACTTCAAAAAGGTATTGAGCCAGAAAAAACAGAAGAAGCTCCAAAGAAACAAAGAAGACAAAGAAGGAGTAGATAACCATGTTAATGCCAAAAAGAACTAAATATAGAAAAATGATGAAAGGTAGAAACCGTGGTTATGCAACAAGAGGAACGCAATTAACATACGGAACCATCGGCATAAAAGCGGTTGAAGCAGGTAGAATTAACTCACGCCAAATCGAAGCAGCACGTATCGCGATGACAAGAAGAGTTCAAAGACAAGCTAAAATTTGGATTTGTGTTTTCCCTGACAAGCCTTTAACTAAAAAACCACTTGAAACAAGAATGGGTAAAGGTAAAGGTGCGGTTGAAGAGTGGGTTATGAATATTAAACCAGGTAGAATTATTTTTGAAATGGCAGGACCAAGTGAAGCACTTGCAAGAGAAGCTCTTACTTTGTCAATGCACAAACTACCGTTTAAGACAAAAATAGTAACAAGAGAGAGTGAAAATGAACTATACTGAGTTAAAGGAAAAGAGCGTTTCTGAGTTAAACGAGCTATTAAAAGAGAAAAAGGTACTTCTTTTTACACTTAGACAAAAGTTAAGAACTATGCAGCTTACTAACCCTAATGAAATCGGTGAAGTTAGAAAAGATATCGCTAGGATTAATACTGCACTTAATGAGCTAAAAAGGGAGAGTAAATAATGACTTCAAAAAGAGTAATCCAAGGCGTAGTGCTTAAAAAAGCTGGAGATAAAACAGCTACAGTTTTAGTTGAAAGAAGGGTTATGCACCCAAGATATAGAAAAATCGTAAAAAGATTTAAAAAATATCTAGTGCATGATGAAAATAACACTGCAAATGTGGGTGATACGATTTCTGCGATTGAGTGCAGACCTCTTAGCAAACATAAATCATTCCGCTTAAAAGCAGTCCTTCAAAGAGGAGTTGAGTAATGATACAAAGCTTTACAAGACTTGCAGTTGCTGATAACAGCGGTGCAAAAGAGATAATGTGTATAAAAGTTTTAGGTGGAAGTAAAAGAAGATACGCAACTGTTGGCGATATCATCGTTTGTTCAGTTAAAAAAGCTCTACCTAATGGCAAGATAAAAAAAGGTCAAGTTGTAAAAGCAGTTGTTGTTAGAACCAAAAAAGAAATCCAAAGAAGAGATGGTTCTTTAATTAGATTTGACGAAAACGCAGCTGTTATCCTTGATGCGAAAAAAGAGCCAGTTGGAACGAGAATTTTCGGCCCAGTTGGAAGAGAAGTAAGATATAGTGGATTTATGAAAATAGTTTCACTTGCTCCGGAGGTTTTATAATGATAGTAAAGTATAAAATTAAAAAAGGCGATACTGTTAGAGTTATAACAGGTGAAGACAAAGGCAAAACTGGCGTTGTTAAAGCTGTTCTTGCAAAAAAAGGTCAAGTTATCGTTGAGGGTTGCAAGGTAGTTAAAAAGGCAGTTAAGCCAAGTGAGAAATTTCCAAACGGTGGTTTTATATCTGAAGAAAAGCCAATGGACATCTCAAACGTAGCAAAGGTAGAGGAGTAAGATATGAATAGACTTAGAGCTAGATACCAAGATGAAATAAAAGCAAATTTGGTTAAAGAACTTGATATCAAAAATCCTATGTTAATACCAGCTATAGAAAAAGTTGTTATCAGTGTTGGTGCAGGAGAAGCTGCAAAAGACCAAAAAGTATTCCAAAATATGATAGACACTATCTCTTTAATATCAGGACAAAAAGCATTAGGCGTTAATGCTAAAAAATCAGTTGCTGGTTTTAAAGTAAGAGAGGGCTATCCTGTAGGTATAAAAGTTACTTTAAGAAAAGAGAATATGTTTGTATTTTTAGACAAACTTATCTCAGTTGCACTTCCAAGAGTTAAGGACTTTAGAGGTCTTCCAACAAACGGATTTGACGGTAGAGGTAACTATAACTTTGGTCTAGATGAGCAGTTGATGTTCCCAGAAGTTGAGTATGATAAAATTCTTAGAACTCACGGTATGAACATTGCGATTGTAACAACAACAAATAGCGATAAAGAGGCATTTAAACTTTTAGAGTTAATCGGTCTGCCTTTCGCAAAAGGAAATTAAGATGGCAAAAAAATCAATGGTAGTAAAGGCTAGAAGAAAGCCAAAATTTAGCAGTAGAGCTTACACAAGATGTAACATCTGTGGACGCCCTCACTCTGTTTATAGAGATTTTGGAATTTGTAGAGTTTGTTTAAGAAAAATGGCAAACGAAGGCTTAATCCCAGGTCTTAAGAAATCAAGCTGGTAAGGAGAAGAATATGTTAAACGATTTAATATCAGACGCACTAACTAGAATTAGAAACGCTGCTCTTAGAAGACTTGACACAACTACTCTTCTTCACTCAAGATCAGTTGAGGAAATAGCTAGAATTCTAACTGAAAAAGAGTATCTTGAGAGCTATAACGTTGTAGAAGACGGTAATAAGAAATTTATAAATGTTGTGTTAAAATACGACGAAAATGGCAGAAGCGTTATTAATGAACTAAAAAGAGTTTCAAAACCAAGTAGAAGATTTTATCAAAAAAAAGATGAAATTAAAAGATTCAAATATGGTTATGGAACAGTTATAGTTTCAACTAGCCAAGGAATTATGGCTGGTGTAGATGCTAGTAAAAAAGGCATAGGCGGCGAAGTTCTTTGTACCGTATGGTAAGAAGAACTTTTTAATTCTGCTTTTTATGGTATTGTGGTATCCATTCGTAAAAGTAGACATACCCTAGACAAGTAAAAAGGATAAAAATGTCAAGAATAGGCAAACAGCCGATATCTATCCCAAGTGGTTTAGATGTAAAATTGGAAAATGGTGTTTTAAAGTTTTCTAAAGGTAATTTAAAAGAAGAACTTACTGTAGAAGGCTTTGTAGATGTTGAGCTAAAAGATGGTGCTTTAACTTTTGCTCCAAAAGGTGACGATAGACAAAGTAGAGCATACTGGGGAACATTTAGATCTTTAGCTAACAACATCGTTGTAGGCTTAACGGAAGGCTTTTCAAGAAAACTTGAAGTAAACGGCGTTGGCTATAGAGCAGCGGTTAAAGGAAATGTGTTGGAGCTAATTTTAGGTTTTTCACACCCTATTAACTATGAACTACCACAAGGTGTTTCAGCAGCTGTTGAGAAAAACGTTATTACTATTTCAGGACATAACAAACAAGCTGTTGGTCAAGTAGCAGCTGAAGTTAGAGGATTTAGACCGCCAGAGCCATATAAAGGTAAAGGTATTAAATACGTTGAAGAGCGTATTATTAGAAAAGCTGGAAAAACATCTAAGAAGTAAGGGATAGAAAATGAGAGCAAATATTTTAAGAAAAAAACTATCTCTAAGAGATAAGAGAAAAAAAAGAGTTAGAGCTAAAATTTCAGGTTCGTCTTTAACTCCAAGAGTTTGTATTTTTAAATCAAACAGACACATCTATGCTCAAGCTATAGATGATATTGCTGGAACTACACTTTGTGCAAGTGATGGAAAAGTGTTAGGTATAAAAGCAAACAAAGATGGTGCTGCAACTCTTGCAAATGATTTAGCTAGTAAGCTAAAAGAAAAAGGCATTAGTGAAGTTGTTTTTGATAGAAACGGTTATTTGTATCACGGTGTTATAGCATCATTTGCAGAGACACTAAGAAATAATGAAATCAAGTTATAGGAAATAAAAATGCAAACATATAATAGAGAAGAATTTGAAGAAGTAATCGTTGATATCAGTAGGGTAGCTAAGGTTGTAAAAGGTGGTAGAAGATTTAGATTTACAGCTTTAGTTGTTATAGGAAACAGAAAAGGTTTAGTAGGATATGGGTTTGGAAAGAGCAAAGAAGTTCCAGACGCTATCAAAAAAGCAGTTGATGATGCATTCAAAAACATCACAGAAGTTAAACTAAATGGAACAACTATACCTCACGATATTGAAGTTAAATTTAACGCAAGTAGAGTTCTTTTAAAACCAGCAAGTGAAGGTACGGGAGTTATCGCGGGTGGTTCAACTAGACCAGTTTTAGAACTAGCTGGAATTCAAGATATCCTAACAAAATCACTTGGTTCAAACAACTCATCAAACGTTGTAAGAGCAACTATTAAAGCTCTTAGCATGCTGAAAGGATAAGAATATGGGATTAGAGAATTTACAAAAAGCACCTGGTTCAACTCACTCTTTAAAAAGAGTTGGAAGAGGTAGAGGAACAGGCTGGGGAAAAACAGCTGGCAGAGGTCAAAAAGGTCAAGGCTCAAGAACTGGTAGTGGAGAAAAAAGAGGTTTTGAGGGTGGACAACAACCACTTCAAAGAAGACTTCCAAAAATCGGCTTCACATCAAGAGTTGTAAAACCTTATGTTATCAACGTTGAGAGAATTTCAGAGATTAAAAATCTAGATGAGATAACATTTGAAAGCATTAGATCAGTTCATAAATTTTCAAACAGTGTAACTAAGATTAAATTGATTGGTGCTAGTGCAAGAGAGCTTGCCCCAAAAATTAAAGACGAAAACATAACAACTAGCGGACAGTAAAATGAGCAAGTCACTTCGTAATAAAATCTTTATAACTTTTGGGTTTTTGTTGGTTTACAGAATACTAGCGTATGTGCCAGTTCCAGGTGTTAATACCGATGTTATTAAAGACTTTTTTACAACAAATAGTGATAATGCATTCGGTATGTTTAATATGTTTAGTGGAAATGCCGCTGAGAGACTTAGTATCATCTCTCTAGGCATTATGCCTTACATCACAGCTTCTATCATTATGGAGCTTTTAGCAGCAACTTTCCCTAAACTAGCACAGATGAAAAAAGACCGCGATGGAATGCAGCAATATATGCAAATCATTCGCTACTCAACTGTTTTAATAACCATTGTTCAAGCAATTGGTGTGAGTATCGGACTTTTCCATATGAATAGTGGTGGTCAGAGTGCTATTTTAATAAATCAAAATTTATTCATCGCAATAGCTTGTGTTTCTATGCTAACTGGAACTATGCTTTTAATGTGGATAGGTGAGCAAATCACTCAAAACGGTATAGGAAACGGTATAAGTTTAATTATCTTTGCAGGTATTGTTAGTGCACTTCCATCTGGAATAGTTGGAGCATTTAACTTAGTAAATACAGGCGAGATGAACTTCTTAGTTCTGCTTTTAATTATAGCTATTATTTTAGCAACAGTTGGGTTTGTTATTTATGTAGAACTAGGCGAGAGAAGAGTTCCTGTTTCATACTCTAGAAAAGTTATGATGCAAAATCAACATAAAAGAATTATGAACTATATCCCTGTAAAAGTAAACTTAAGTGGAGTTATTCCTGCGATTTTTGCTAGTGCGATTTTAATGTTTCCACTTACTATTTTTCAAGCAAGCACAAACCCAATCGTTCTTAAAATAAACGACTTTTTAAGCCCAAATGGTTATGTGTTTAACTTTTTAACGTTCTTATTGGTTGTATTTTTTGCATATTTTTACGCTTCGATTGCGTTTAACTCAAAAGATATTAGTGAGAATTTAAAAAAGCAAGGTGGATTTATACCAGGGGTTAGACCTGGAGCAAGTACAGCTACATACTTAAACGATGTTGCAAGTAGGCTTACGTTTTGGGGTTCTATTTATTTAGGACTTATAACTACGCTTCCGTGGTTGTTAGTTAAATTTATGGGAGTTCCGTTTGCATTTGGTGGAACTTCAGTTCTAATTGTTGTCTCAGTTGCCCTAGATACTATGAGAAAAATTGAGTCTGAAATTTATATGAGTAAATATCAAACTCTAAGTGCGGTAGGACTATAATGGCGATATCTTTGAAGAACGCTAAAGATATTGAAGGGTTAAGGGTAGCGAACAGAATCGTCGCCCAAACCCTTGATTATGCAGCTGAGTTTTTAAAGCCAGGGATGACTCTTTTGGAAGTTGATAAAAAAATAGATGATTTTATCACTTCAAAAGGTGCCTATCCAGCTTTTAAAGGCTTATATGACTTCCCAAATGCAGCATGCCTTTCACTAAATGAAGTTTGTATTCACGGTATCCCAGATAGTACTGTTTTAAAAGAGGGTGATATTTTAGGTGTTGATATCGGCTCAAGGATAGATGGCTATTATGGGGATAGTGCAAGAACTTTTCCAATAGGTCAAATTTCAAAAACAGATGAAGAGTTAATCGCTTGTAGCAAAGACGCACTTTATTATGCAATCAATGAGATAAAAGTAGGCATGCACTTTAAAGAGTTAAGTTTTTTAATAGAGCAGTTTATACTTGAGAGAGGTTATAAGCCACTGATTGGATATTGTGGTCACGGTATCGGTAAAAAGCCACATGAAGAACCAGAAATTCCAAACTATCTACTAGGCGGAAAGCCAAAACAAGGTCCAAAGATAAGAAATGGAATGGTGTTTTGCATAGAGCCGATGATTTGTCAAAAAGATGGAACGCCAGTTTTAGCAGCAGATGGCTGGGCAGTAACTAGCAAAGATGGTCTTAGAACAAGCCATTATGAACACTGCGTCGCTATCGTAGATAACAAAGTAGAAATTTTAAGTATCGCATAAAAAATTATAAATTTATAACTTTTTAATGATATAATGCCTACTAAAAAAGGCAAATTTATGCGAATTATATTTTTAATTTTCAGTTTTATAATATCACTAAATGCCTATGAGTGCAAAAACTGTGAAAACTTAGGCAAGGTAGAAAAAGTTTACGTGGCAAATGCAACTACTCTCTATCAGCTTTATGCTATTGATAAAAGCAGGGTTGCTGGGCTTTTGTTTGAGTTTTGGGATATAGAAAAAGAGTATTTAGACCCAGAGTTTGTAAATTTGCCAGTCGTTGGTGGATTTATGGGGCAGGGAAGAACGCCAAATATGGAACAAGTTTTAGCTCTAAAACCAGACCTTATAATCGCTGGTACAAAAACAACGCAAACTTACAGAGATATCTTTGATAAAACTAAAATTCCAACTCTCTATATCGACTCTACAACACTAGATGAAAGCATGAACTCATTTAAGGTAATAAGTGAGATTCTAGATGTTAAAGAAAAAGGCGATACTCTTTATGATTACGCTCTAAATTCACTAAATTTAGCAAAAGAGGTAAGCTCTAGAGCGACCAAAAAACCGCGAATTTACTACGCTTACGGTGATAATGGACTCTCAACAGATTGCCAAAACTCAAGTGTTGGAAATTTAGTAAGCTTAGCTGGCGGAGAGCTAGTTCACAAATGCGACAAAGATAGAGCCAACCTAAACTTTGAGCAAGTTCTAGCCTATAATCCTGATAAAATTA
>JGI24503J29689_10031009_pt1 | contig 11186 bp, 12 predicted proteins | sample BioPla3RNA2_FD_29689 | JGI IMG/M metagenome (IMG submission 29689)
TAAATATAGAGGTGGATAACATGAAATTATCTGTGGCAATATTAATATTTAATTACGAAAAACATATTGAGCGTACTCTTAAGTCGATTAAAGATTGGGCAGATGAAATAGTTATGATTGATAGCTATAGTAGTGATAATACAGCCGATATTGCATCAAAATACGGTACTGTATATAAAGAGGAGTGGAAAGGTGATGGTCCACAGTATAAAAGCGTTGTTGCTAAATGTAAAGGGGAATGGATTCTTTTAATTGATCAAGATGAAGTAGTAACTGATAAACTAAAAAAAGAAATCAGTGATATAGTTAATAATGGTAGTAAATACGATGTTTTTAAATTACGTTTTCTTAATAATAGTTTTGGTAAAACACTTAAATTTGGAAATAAATTTTATAGAAAATCTTTTTTTAGAAATGGATTTATGGATTTTGAAGATCGTCCACTTCATGCAGCTTTTTTAAGTAAAGGAAAATTAGGAAATTTAAAAAATTGTGTAATTAATTATAACTATGAAAATCTTGAAGAATATTTTAAAAAGTTTCAAATTTATACAACAGAGGGTGCGGAAACTAGATTTAAAAAAGGCAAAAGGGGAAGTATAATTAAAATATTAATGAATCCAATATTTAGATTTATAAAAAGATATATATTTCAATTAGGGTTTTTAGATGGATTTTATGGATTTTTAGATGCAGTACTTTCATCTTTTTATACTTTTACAATTTATTCAAAGTTAAGATTATTAAATATTGAAAATGAAAAAATAAAAAAGAACGAGTGATATTATGAAAAACTTTAAAATTAAATATTTTGATACTGATAAAAAAACATGGTCAATTGATGATATTAGAGAAATCATGACGACAAAGGGGAAAATTTTAAAAAATAATAGAAGAAGTTTTGTAAAAAAAGTAGAAATAAAAAACAAAACTATAATTTATAAAATCCCTACAGAAAAAAATATCTCAAATTGGATTAGACTGTTAACATTATTTAGAAAAAGCGAAGCACAAGTTGTATTAGAATCAATGGTCATATTAAATGAAAAAAATATATATACGAATAAACCAATAGCATATGGTGAAAAACGAAAATTTGGGATGGTAGTAGATTCGTTTATGATTTACGAATATCTAAATGGAACAACTGTAACTGAAGAAAATTCCAAAGAAGTAATTCTTTTATTAAAACAAATACATGCACTGGGCTACCTACATAATGATTCGCAAATTGAAAATTTTTTAAAAAATGGTGATAATATATATGTTATCGATGCAAAACTAAAGAGAAAGAAATTTGGTAAAATATCTGAAAATTCTGAATATATTAAATTTGCCTCTAATGCAGAAAAAGCATATGATTATATAGATACAAAATCTATCTATTTTAAAATTGCTATGTTTTTTTATAAATTATTTAAATTCAAAAGAAAAATTAGAAAACAGATGAAAAATAGAAAAATAAAAAAAGATAATAAAAAGTAAAGAAATATCTTATTAAAGAAAAGTTTAAAATTATAGTTAATGAATAAATATATTAAATATTATGAAATAAAGATAAAATTATAAATATATCTGCAATAAATAAACTAAAGATAGAATAAAGATAATTTATTTGAGGATAGTTAACTCTAAAGTAAGTTATAAATATATATTTAACTATTATAATAGTAGTGCATATATGGTAGGGAAAATGAAAGGAACAGGAGAGTATTATAGCTCCATAAATATAATAAAAAACCATGATAGAAAAAATCTATTAAAATTATATTTTTTTAATCTAAATTTAGGTATAAATATTAAATCCATGGGTAAATTTTATAAAAGATTATTTTCAGATTTAAATTTTTTTACATTTAAGACCTTCAATTTTTAATAACTTTATAATATATTTAAAATTAAAATCAATAATCATAAATAATAAAAATAGGTGAGATTATAATGAAAGATTTTAAAATAAAATTTTTTAATAGTGAAAATATAAATTGGTCTATTGAAGATATTAAAGAAGTTATAACTAGAGATGGAGAAGTTTTAAAAAATGATGAAAGAAGTTTTGTAAAAAAAATGGAAATAAAAAATAAAAAAATAATCTACAAAGTTCCTAATCAAAAAAACAATTCAAAAAGAACTAGATTTTTATCACTTTTTAGAAAAAGCCAAGTAGAAGTTGTGTTAGAATCAATGGAGATATTAAATAAAAATAGAATATATACTAATCAACCAATAGTCTTTGGAGAAAAACGAAAATTTGGGATGGTCATTGATTCGTTTATGATTTATGAATATATAAAAGGAATCGAAATAACCTAAGAAAATACTAAAGAAATATTGGATAGTTTAAAAAAATCCATAATATTGGTTATTTACATTTCGATCCATATAAGTGGAACTTTTTAAAAATGGAAAACGAGATATATGTTATTGATGCAAAATTAAAAAAAGGTAATTGGAAAAATTTATGAAAATACTGAATATATTAGATTTGCAAGAGATGTAGAAAAAGCATATGAGTATATAGATAAAGAATCTATCTGCTATAAAATTGTATCGATTTTTTATAAATTTAATAAATGGAAAAGAACAATGAAAGCCGAGAGAAAAAAAGAAAATAAATAAAAATAAAGAATAAAAAGGTGGTGAAAAATAAGATTTTAATCTTATAAAAAAAATGAAAATACCTTTTGGAACATTAAAAAGACAATACGATATGCACAAGGATGAATATGAAAATGCCGTATTAGAATCTATGAGAAGTGGTTGGTATATATTAGGGGAAAAAGTATCTGCATTTGAAGAGGCATTTGCTTCTTATACAGGAACGAACTATTCTATAGGGGTAGGAAATGGACTAGATGCATTAATAATTTCTATACGTGCATTAGATATAGGTATAGGTGATGAGGTTATTGTACCTGCAAATACATTTATAGCAAGTGTAATGGGAGTTACAATAAATGGAGCAACTCCTATTTTTGTAGATTGTGATAAATATAGTTTAATAGATGTAGATAAAATAGAGGAGAAAATCACAGCTAAAACAAAAGCTATATTACCTGTACATCTTTATGGGCAATCTTGTAATATGGAAAAAATAATGGAAATTGCTAAAAAAAATAATTTATATGTAATAGAAGATTGTGCACAGTCACATGGAGCAACATTTAAAGATGAAAAAACAGGAACTTTTGGGGATATATCTTGCTTTAGTTTTTATCCAGGTAAAAACTTAGGTTGTTTTGGAGATGGAGGAGCTATTAATACTTCCGACGAAAAATTGTATAATAGAATAAAAATGTTAAGAAATTATGGAAGCGAAAAAAAGTATCATAACAAAGAAGTAGGATATAATTCTAGATTAGATGAGATACAAGCTGCCATTCTATTAGTAAAATTAAGATATTTAGAGGAATTAACAATTGAAAGAGAAAATATTGCAAAAAAATATTTAGAAAATATTAATAATGAAAATATAAAATTACCAGAAATCAGTAAAAATTGTAGACATGTTTGGCATCTTTTTGTAATTGAAGTGGAAAATCGTGATAAATTTCAAAATTATATGCAATCTAAAAATATTGACACAATGATCCATTATCCAATACCACCATATTTATCAGAAGCATATAGTTACTTAAATATAAAAAGAGGAATTTATACAAATACAGAAAAATTATCAGAAAGAATAGTAAGTTTACCAATTTATAATGGTATGACTAATGAGGAAATTTTCTATGTTATAGAATCTATAAATAATTATAAATAGTATTTATAAGGAGTAAAAAATGGATAGAGGGCAAATAAGAATTGTATATATAAATCAAATCGAAGATAGAACTGCAAATCTATGTTTTATGGAATATGAATCTATGATCCCGTTTTTAGTCAAAAGGGTATATTATGTACATGACATAAAAACCGATGCAAAACGAGGATTTCATGCACATAAAGAGCTTCATCAGTTTATGTTTTGCCCTTATGGGGAGATAGAATTAGAACTAGATACAGGTCATGAAAAAGTAATTGTAAATTTAGATAAACCAAATAAGGGATTAATACTAAAACCAGGCGTATGGAGAGAATTTAAAAGTAAAAAAGAGGGATCTGTTTTATGTGTCTTAGCTTCTGAAAAATACGAGATTGACGACTATGTAAGAGAGTATAGTGAATTTAAAGATATGGTAAAAAATGGATTTTGGGACAATATATAAAATGGAGTTAATAATATGAAAAAAATAATTTTTTTTAATAGCTGTAAAGTCTGGGGTGGAGGCGAAAAATGGCATTTAGAAATGGCAACTGAAATTGCCAAAAAAGACTATGATGTTGTAATTTTTGGTTACAAAAATTCTGAACTTATACAGAAAGCAAAACAAAATGGTTTGAAAACAAAAGAGATTAAAATATCAAATCTTAGTTTTTTAAATATTTTCAAAATGTTTAGATTAAAAAGAGAGTTAAGAAATGAAAATGCCGATATATTAATTATGAATTTACCGTCAGATGTAAAAACAGCTGGAGTTATGTGTAGAATTAATAAAAAAACTAAAATAATATACAGACGAGGAAGTGCAATTCCGATAAAAAATAGTATATTAAATAGATTTATATTCAATAATGTTATTGATTATATAATTGCCAATTCAGAAGAAACTAAAAAAACAGTATTAAAAAATCAAATTTTTAAAGAAGATAAAATTATTACTATATATAATGGGATAAATATAGATAAATATAATAATAGAAATTATGAATTGCTGTATAAACGGGAAAATAATGAACTTATTATAGGAAATGCAGGAAGATTATCATATCAAAAAAATCAATTTTTTTTGCTTGATTTGGCTGATGAATTAAAGAAAAATTTTATTAATTTTAAAATATTAATTGCAGGAGACGGAGAATTAAAAGAAAAATTATTAAATGAGATAAAAAAAAGAAATTTAGACAATAATATTATATTTTTAGGATTTGTAGAAAATATTAAAAGCTTTATGAAGTCAATTGATATTTTTATATTACCATCTCATTGGGAAGGGTTTGGATATGTTATGGTAGAAGCAATGTTATCTAAAAAACTTGTAATTGCCTTTAATAAAAGTTCAAATTCAGAAATTGTAGAAAATAACAAAACCGGATATCTCGTAAATTACAATAATATTTATGAAACTTATGATAAAATAATAGATTTTATAAAGATAGATGAAAATATAAAAGAAAATATGGGAAATTATGCAAAATTATATTGCGAAGAGAAATTTTCGCTAGAAAAATCAGTAGAAAAATTTGAAAAATTTATTAATAGCATTTAAATTGATATAATAATAAAAAGGGGGGGTGAAAATTTATTAGTAATATAATATTATTAATAAATTCCTTTAATGAGAGTATTGTTAATACAATTAAAACAGATAGGAGATGTGCTAATAACGTCATCAATGTGCGGTAACATTAAAAAAAATTATCCTAATGCAAAAGTAGATATATTGGTATATGAACATTGTGCTGGGGTAATAGAAAATAATCCATATATAGATAATATTATAACATTAACTAAAAAAGAGAGAAAAAATCCTTTTTTATATCTAAAAAAAATATTGTCTATTAAAAAAAATCGATATGATTATACTATTGATTTATTAGCTGATATGGCAAGCGGAATAATAACTTTTTTAGTGAAATCAGAGTATAGAATAGCTAATAGAAGTAAGAAATTTAGAAATAATTTTTTTTATAATATTAGATTAGAAAATCCATATTTAAATACTGTAAAAAGAAGAAATCACTTATTATTAGGGATAAATCAGGATATAAAATTAGAAAATAATGTTAAAATATATTTAGATAATAACGAAATTCAAAATTTAAAAAAACGGATGGAAGAAAATGGAGTTAAATTTAATAAAAAGATAGCAGCAATTGGTATAAATAGTCGCAGACATTACAAAATATGGAAAATGGAATATTTTATCACTTTAATTGATTATTTAATAGATAAATATGATATTCAAGTGATATTATACAGTAATGATGCAGAACGTGATTATGCATTATTAGCAAAAAGTAAAATAAAAAATCAAAATAATGTTTTTACAGATATTTATACTAAAAATATACGAGAATTAGCTGCTCTACTTAAAAATTGTGATATTTTCATAGGAAATGAAGGTGGGCCTCGTCATATTGCAGAAAGTGTCGGAATACCGACATTTGTAATGGCATCAATTACACATATTGATGACGCGTGGAAATTAGATGAAAAAACTTTTGGAACAAAACATATAATTATAAAACCTATTTTGAGTAAAATTATGAATGAGAAAGAATTTTCTCAATATAGAAAAAAACTACTTAAAAATAGAGATCAAGAACGAAGAATATTTGATGAATTAAAACCGGAAATTGTTATTGAAAAGCTAGAAGAGATGTTATTACAATCTAAAATTATAAAAAGGAATGGGGATTAATTATGAATATAGGTGTAATAGGAACAGGATATGTTGGATTAGTATCAGGTACATGTTTATCTGAAGTGGGACATAATGTAATTTGCATGGATATAGATGATAGAAAAATTGATATGTTATTAAAAGGGATAATGCCAATATATGAAAATGATTTAGAAAAATTAGTATTAAAAAATATAGATGAAGAGAGGTTACAATTTACCACAAGTATAGAAAAAACAGTAAAAGAAAGTGATGTAATATTTATAGCTGTGGGAACACCTCCAAAAGATGATGGAAGTGCTGATTTACAGTATGTACTTGAAGTAGCTAAAAATATTGGTAAAAATATTAATAATTATAAAGTTATAGTAAACAAATCTACAGTACCAGTGGGTACAGGAAAATTAGTATATGATAAAATAAAAAAAGAGATAAAAAAAAGGGGAATAGATATTGAATTTAGCGTAGTATCTAATCCAGAATTTTTAAGAGAAGGGAAAGCTGTTTATGATTTCTTAAATCCAGATAGAATAGTTGTAGGTGTAAACGATAGTAGAGCTAAAGAGGTAATTAAAAAAGTATATAATTATTTTATAAAAAAGAATACACAAATTATGTATACAAATATAGAAACATCAGAGATGATAAAATATGCTTCAAATGCATTTTTAGCAGTAAAAATAAGTTTTATTAATGAGATGGCGCTTTTAGCAGAAAAAGTTGGTGCAAATATAGAAGATATTGCAAAAGGAATGGGACAAGATAGTAGAATTAGTCCTAAATTTTTAAATGCAGGTGCTGGATATGGGGGAAGTTGTTTTCCAAAAGATACGAAGGCAATTGTAGATATTGCAAAACAATATAATGAAGAATTTTATATAATTGATTCAGCAATAAAAGCAAATGAAAAGCAAAAACGTAAAATGGTAGAAAAAATAGTAAATAATATGAATGGCGTTGAGGGAAAAACTATATGTATATTAGGGCTTAGTTTTAAACCGGAAACTGATGATGTAAGAGATGCGCCATCAATAGATATTATTAAAGGATTAGTACAAAATGGTGCTAAAATACATGCTTTTTGTCCAGAAGGGATAAGAGAATCAAAATGGAGATTAGAAGAGATTAAATCAGAAATAACATATTTTGATAATAAGTACGATGCTATAAAGGAATCAAATGCTGTAGTAGTTGTTACTGAATGGGATGAATTTAAGGAACTAGATATAAATCGATTAAAAGAGATAATGACAGAGGACTATTTTTTTGATTTAAGAAATATTTATTCAAATAATGAAGTATTTAGAAAAGAATTTAAATACTTTGGGGTAGGTGTTCTTTAAGATTGAAAATAAGTGGATTTAGCATGATAAAAAATTCAAGTAAATTATATTATCCGATACAAGAATCTATACGTTCAATACTTCCAATAGTTGATGAATTTGTTGTTGCTGTTGGTGATTGTGATAAAGATGATAACACAAGAGAATTAATAGAGGGTATTAATTCAGATAAAATTAAAATAATAGATACTGTGTGGGATTTAGAAAAATATCCATATGGTATGGAAAATGCACATCAAACTGATATCGCAAAAGCAGCATGTACAGGGGATTGGTTGTTTTATTTACAAGCAGATGAGGTTGTACATGAAAAATATTTAGAAAAGATTGTAGAAAGTTGTAAAAAATATTTAAATGATAAAGAAGTTGAAGGTTTTTTATTTAAGTATATCCATTTTTGGGGTGATTATAATCACTATCATAAATCACACTCTTGGTATCCAAAAGAGATAAGAATTATAAGAAATGATAAAGAGATACATTCATGGGAATCTGCACAATCTTTTAGAAGAATACCTAATTTTAATGGGATTAACTATAGACAACAGGAAAATACATATAAATTAAAAGTTGTGGAGTTAGATGCATATGTGTTTCATTATGGATGGGTTAGACCACCGGAATATATGCAGTCAAAGAAAAAAGCTCTTGATAAAATTCATAGTAACGAAGTGGAGAAAATATATAAAAATTTACCTGTTGAATTTGATTACGGACCATTAGATAAAATTGAAAAATTTTTTGAGACACATCCAAAAGTTATGACAAATTGGATAAGTAAATTTAATTGGGAAAAAAAATTGCAGTATAGTGGTAAAATAAATCCAAATAGAAAAAAACATAAACATGAGAGATTAAAATATAAGTTCATATCATTTTTAGAACAAAAGCTCTTATTTGGAAATCATATTGGAGGATTTAAAAATTATATTAAACTAAAAAAATAAGGTTGTGACTAAATAATGAAGATATTAATAATACATACAGCATTTATCGGGGATATTATTTTATCAACTCCGTTTATAAAAAAAATAAAGTCCACATATAAAGATGCAAAAATAGATTATTTAACAACTCCACTTGGTGCTGAAATCTTAAAAAATAACCCTTTATTAGATAAAATTATTGTTTACGATAAAAAAAACAAAGATAGGGGCATAATAGGTTTTTTTAGAGTTGTAAATAAATTAAGAAAAGAAAAATATAATACTACATATATACTTCATAGATATTTAAGAAGTACTTTAATTGGATTTTTCTCAAATATAAAAAATAGAGTTGGTTATAATTTAGCTACTGGAAAAATTTTATTAAATAAAAAAGTTATATATAATAAGGATGCTCATGAAGTGGATAGAATATTAGCTTTTGTAGATAATGCTTTATTTACTGAAAAAAAAATAGAGCTTTATCCTGGAATAACAGAAGTAGATAGTATTGATGAGATATTTAATAAGAATCAAATTTTAAAGAGTAATAAAATAGTTGTAATAGCACCAGGAAGTAAATGGAAAACCAAAATGTGGCCAATAGAAAGATATAATGAGTTAATTAAATCAATCACAGAACATCAAAAAGAAACTAAAATTATTGTTATTGGTGGAAAAGATGAGGAAAAACTTGATATTGTAAAACATAAAAATATAATAAATCTAGTAGGTAAAACAAGTTTATTAGAAACAGCAGAGATTATAAAAAGATCAGATGTTATAGTGACTAATGACAGTTCTCCAATACACATAGCATCTGCGTTTGATACTTATATAATTGCAATATTTGGTGCTACAGTGAAAGAATTAGGATTTTATCCTTGGAGTAAAAATAGTATTGTTGTAGAGAATAAAAATATTAATTGTAGACCATGTGGATTACATGGTGGAAATAGATGTAAGTATGGACATTTTAGATGTATGATGGATATATCTGTGGAAAAAGTATATAAAATTGTGGAAAATAGGGTGAAAATATGAAGGTGTTATTTATAAGATTTAGCTCAATTGGTGATATTATCTTGACTACCCCAGTTTTAACCGAATTTAAGAAAAAATTTCCCGATGCAGAAGTTGATTTTTTAACATTTACACATTTTCAAGATGCAATAAGTGGAAATAAGAATATAGATAATCTAATTTGCTTTGAAAAAGATAAATATAAAGGTTTTTTTGGAATTAAAAAATTTGTAAAGGAAAATCTTAAAAATAATAATTATGATATTGTAATTGATTTACACTCTAAAATTAGATCAAAATTAATAAGTTTATTTTTAAATAAAAAAACTTATACCTATAATAAACGGAATTTTTTTAAAACAATTCTAGTAAAGTTAAGATTATCTAAATATACGCCATGTGATACAATTGTAAAACGTTATTTTAACGCATTAGAAAAGTTTGATATTAAATATAGTGGGGAAAATCTGGAATTTAATTATTTTTTTAAAGATAAGAAGAAAGTAGATAAATACAGAGGTTCAATTGTATTAGGAGTCGGAGCATCAAAAGAGACAAAAAAATGGAAAAAAGAATATTTTTCTAAATTGTCTGAATTATTAAATAATTACTATAAAAGAGATATTGTAATCGTAGGAAGTAAAAGCGAGTATGAAGAGATACAATTTATTTGTAATGAAAATAAAGGTTACTGTTATAATTTAGCTGGAGAATTGACATTAAAAGAAACTGCTGCACTAATGAGTGAATCACTATTTACAGTAGTGAACGATTCAGGACCTTTTCATATTTCCAGAGGGGTAAAGGCAAAAACTTTTGTTATTTTCGGAGCTACATCTCCTAAAATGTTTGACTTTACAAATAATTCTACGCTTATTTACAGTAATGAGATATGCTCTCCTTGCTCGTTACACGGAGATAAAGCATGTCCAAAAGGGCACTTTAATTGCATGAATAATCTTACGCCGGAGATAGTATTTGAAAAAATATATAGAAATGTATAAAATAAAATTCGGCATGTTTTTAGACAACGTGCCGAATTTTATTTAAATAATTGTAATTGAAACCGTAATTATGCATTTAGTATTTTAGCTAATTTTGGGCTAAGTGTAGCTTCATTTTTTTTCAAAATTTTAACAAGCGTATCTTCATTTGCCCCTTTTATAGTTTTTAATACTTTAGTACAAACTTTAATTTGAACAGTTTGCCCTTTTAATGAAATTTTTGTTGATTGAAGATTTGGTTTCCAAATTCTTTTTGTTAGTCTATGAGAGTGGCTCACAAGATTACCAGTAACAGTACCTTTTCCACTAATTTCACATCTTCTCAAGTTATTCACCTCCTAAAAAATTAACGAATTGTATTTTACCATAAAAATGAAGAATATTCAAGTGTTTTTTTGGAATTAATAATAAATTAATAAAAAAAATTTAAAATTTAAAAAT
>JGI24503J29689_10033155_pt1 | contig 11131 bp, 5 predicted proteins | sample BioPla3RNA2_FD_29689 | JGI IMG/M metagenome (IMG submission 29689)
CTATCATAAAAAGTCTGAGGCCAAATACAACAAATGGAAGGAAAAATTTCTGTTGACTACTAGTTTTTGCTGTGATATCATAGTACATTGCCACGCAAAGTAGTTTGTTGTCAATACAAGGAGTGATGAATATGCCACAACCCGTTCAAATCGGTAAAAAAACCAGGATGAGCTACTCGAGAATTCAGGAAGTAGCCCCTATGCCAAATCTGATCCAGATCCAAAAAGATTCTTACGATTGGTTTATCAAAGAAGGTTTGAAAGAGGTCTTCGAAGACATATCTCCTATCAGGGATTACGCAGACAATCTTGTCCTTGAATTTATTGACCATTCTATCAACGACGAGCCCAAGTACAATCAGGAAGAGTGTAAAGAAAGAGACGCATCTTATTGTGCTCCCTTGAAAGTCAAGGTCAGATTGGTAAATAAAGAAACCGGTGAAGTAAAGGAGCAAGAGGTTTTCATGGGAGATTTTCCTCTCATGACCGAAAAAGGCACCTTTATTTATAACGGGGCGGAGCGTGTTGTCGTCACTCAGTTGGTTCGGTCACCCGGACCTTATTATGATGTTACCACAGATAAATCCAACAACAAGCTCTATTCAGCGCAGATTATTCCCAATCGCGGCGCATGGCTGGAGTACGAAACGGATTCCAACGAAGTGATTTCCGTGCGTGTGGATCGCACCAGAAAGCAGACCATCACCACCCTCTTGAGAGCCCTTGCATATAAATCCGTGGAAGAAAAAGAACTAATTGAGAAAAGGAAGAACCCGGATATTTCTGATGCTGACCTGCAGAAAAAGATCCGCAGATATAATGAGTTCTGCAGTGAAATCGCAAAGCAGCTCTATGAGGGAACCAATGAAGAAATCCTTAAAATCTTCGGCGAGAACGACCGTTTGGAGAAAACCTTAGCCAAAGATGTAGCAGTGAATTACGAAGAAGGGCTTAAGGAGATATATAAAAAACTGAGGCCGGGTGAACCGGCCACATTTGAGAGCGCCTATGATCTCGTGGAAGCGCTGTTCTTTGATACTAAGAGATACGACCTGGCAAAGGTCGGCAGATATAAATACAATAAGAAGCTTGGACTGGCCAATCGAATTGTAGGATGCAGAGCGGCCGGATCCATCGTCAGCCCCTTCACCGGAGAAGTGCTGGCGGAAGAAGGGACTCTCATCAATCGCAATTTGGCCATGGCCATAGAAAATTCCGGCGCGGAATACGTCATGGTTTACAGCAAGACGGTGGAAGGCAGACCGGTAAAGGTTATCGGTAATAGCTTTGTAAACCTTCAGGACTTCGTTCCCTTTGATCCGGCGGAATTGAAGCTCCCCAACAAGGTTTACTTCCCCGTGTTGAAGTGGATTTTGGAGAACTACGAGGATGAGGAGAACATCAAGGAAGCAATACTATCTTTAAAGAATAAGCTTTCTCCCAAGCACATCATCCTCGATGACATAATCGCATCTATCAGTTATATTCTCAACCTTACGGACGGTATCGGCTCCATCGACGATATCGATCACCTGGGCAACAGAAGGCTCAGGACCGTAGGGGAATTGTTGCAGAATCAGTTCCGTATCGGCCTTGCCCGTATGGAACGTGTCATAAAAGAGAGAATGACCATTCAGGATATTGAGGTCACGACGCCTCAGGCTCTGATGAACATCAGACCGGTGACAGCGGCCATAAAAGAATTCTTCGGCAGCAGCCAGCTGTCCCAGTTCATGGATCAGACCAATCCGCTTGCGGAACTTACCCACAAGAGAAGGCTTTCCGCTTTGGGACCCGGCGGTCTGTCAAGGGAAAGGGCCGGTTTTGAGGTGAGGGACGTTCACCATTCCCATTACGGACGGATGTGTCCCATCGAGACTCCGGAAGGACCCAACATCGGACTTATCGGTTCTCTGACAACTTATGCGCGAGTTAATGAATACGGTTTTATCGAAACGCCTTACCGCATGGTCGACAAAGCCGCCGGCCGGGTTACCGAAGAGATCCAGTATATAACGGCAGACGAAGAGGAACAGGTCATTATAGCCCAGGCCAACGAGCCGCTGGACAGCGAAGGGCATTTCATCAATCAAAAAGTTGTCGTGAGAAAGCCCGGCGGCGAACTGGATCTGGTTCCGAGAGAAGAAGTGGATTATATGGACGTATCCCCGAAACAGGTGGTATCCGTAGCTACGGATATGATTCCTTTCCTGGAAAACGACGACGCCAACCGTGCACTGATGGGTTCCAACATGCAGCGGCAGGCTGTGCCCCTGCTGGTGACAGATGCTCCTATCGTGGGCACCGGCATGGAGTATGTTGCCGCAAGAGATTCGGGAGTTGTAGTGCTCGCCAAAGAATCGGGTACGGTAGAATATGTGGATGCAAACAGAATAAGGATCAGAAGAGATAGAGACAACGGCATCGATGAGTACAAACTGTTGAAATTCAAACGTTCCAACCAGGGAACTTGCATCAATCAGAAGCCCATTGTAAATCGCGGTGAACGGGTGGAGGCCGGAGAAGTCATTGCAGACGGTCCCGCTACGGATATGGGCGAAATTGCATTGGGTAAGAACCTTCTTGTAGGATTTATGACTTGGGAAGGTTATAACTACGAAGACGCTATCGTCATCAACGAGAGATTGATTATGGACGATACCCTGACCTCTATTCATATCGAGGAATACGAGGCGGAGGCGAGAGATACAAAGCTCGGTCCGGAGGAAATCACCAGGGACATTCCGAACGTTGGCGAAGATGCGTTGAAAGATCTTGATGAGGAAGGCATTGTCCGCATAGGAGCGGAAGTGAGTTCCATGGATATCCTTGTGGGGAAGGTCACGCCCAAAGGAGAGACGGAACTGACGGCAGAGGAGAGGTTGCTTCGCGCCATCTTCGGGGAAAAAGCCCGAGAGGTGAGAGACACGTCTCTGAGAGTGCCTCACGGCGAGAACGGTATCGTTATTGACGTGAAAGTATTTTCGAGGGAAAAAGGAGATGAGCTGCCGCCGGGCGTCAATAAGCTGGTGAGGGTTTATGTTGCGACCAAACGCAAGATCAGCGTAGGTGACAAGATGGCGGGACGTCACGGGAACAAAGGCGTTATCTCCAGGATTTTACCGGAAGAGGATATGCCTTTCCTGGAAGACGGCACTCCGCTGCAGATCATGCTCAATCCCCTTGGTGTGCCTTCACGTATGAACATCGGACAGGTGTTGGAGACTCATCTGGGATTGGCGGCCAAATATAAGGATTGGTACATCTCCAGCCCGGTATTTGACGGCGCCAGCGAGCTTGAGATTATCGACCTGTTGCGCGATTGCGGTTATCCGGAGAGCGGGAAACTGGTCCTCCGCGACGGCCGGACCGGCGAGCCTTACGATAACCCTGTAACAGTAGGCTACATGTACATGATGAAACTTCATCACCTGGTAGATGATAAGATTCACGCCAGAAGCACCGGTCCTTACTCCCTGGTGACTCAACAGCCTTTAGGAGGTAAGGCCCAGTTTGGCGGACAGCGCTTCGGAGAGATGGAAGTTTGGGCATTGGAAGCATATGGCGCAGCGTATACGCTCCAGGAGATCCTGACTGTGAAATCGGATGACGTGGTTGGGCGAGTCAAGACCTACGAAGCGATCGTGAAAGGTGAAAACATTCCTGAACCCGGGATTCCCGAGTCCTTCAAAGTACTGATTAAGGAAATGCAGAGCCTTGCTCTGGACGTGAGGGTTCTCACGGAGGACAACGAAGTGATCGACATCAAGGAATCTACCGAATACGAAGATCTTTCGGGAATAGATGCATTTAACGAAATCGAGAATGTAGCGGTAGAAGAAGAGTTCTTTGAGGGCGATGCGGGTTTCAGTGAAGAAAACAGTGAAGAAAACGAGGATGACGACTTGTCAGAAGACAGTGAAGGTCTGGAGCTTCAAGAAGATTTCGATACAGATGAGGAAATCTTGTAGGAGGTAAGATATGCAGGAACTGAACAATTTTGAATCGCTTCGTATCAGCCTGGCATCACCTGAGAAGATCAGAAGTTGGTCCCGGGGTGAAGTCAAAAAACCGGAGACAATCAACTATAGGACGTTAAAGCCTGAAAAGGAAGGGCTTTTCTGTGAAAAGATATTTGGTCCCACCAAGGACTGGGAGTGCCACTGTGGAAAATATAAGAGAATTAGATTCAAGGGGATCGTCTGCGATCGCTGCGGTGTTGAAGTAACAAAGGCAAAAGTCAGAAGGGAGCGCATGGGCCATATCGAATTGGCCGCCCCCGTATCTCATATTTGGTACTTTAAGGGAATTCCCAGCAGGATGGGTCTGGTGCTGAACATCTCTCCGAGAAATCTGGAGAAGGTGTTGTATTTTGCCGCTTACATTGTGCTTGATCCCGGCGATACTGATCTGGTATACAAAGAGATCCTCACAGAGCAGCAATATCGCCAGGCCAAGGAAGAATACGGAAACAGATTCAGGGCCGCAATGGGAGCGGAAGCCATCCGCGAATTGCTGGCTAATACGGATCTGGATGAGCTTTCCAAGGAGCTCAGAGATGAGCTGAAAGCCAGCACCGGACAGAAGAAAATTCGTATAGTAAGGCGTTTAGAAGTAATAGAAGCCTTGCGGCTTTCCGGCAACAGACCGGAGTGGATGATCCTGGAGGTAATTCCGGTTATACCGCCGGATTTGCGCCCCATGGTGCAGCTGGACGGCGGACGGTTCGCTACTTCCGACTTAAACGACCTATACAGAAGGGTCATCAACCGGAACAACCGTTTAAAGAGGCTTCTGGATCTCAGCGCTCCGGATATCATCGTGCGAAATGAAAAGCGCATGCTCCAGGAAGCGGTAGATGCTCTCATCGATAACGGCAGACGGGGCAGACCTGTTACCGGTCCCGGATCCAGGCCTTTAAAATCCCTTTCCGACATGTTGAAGGGCAAGCAGGGACGGTTCCGCCAGAACCTTCTTGGAAAGCGGGTTGACTATTCCGGCCGGTCCGTAATCGTAGTAGGGCCCGAGCTGAAGTTCTACCAGTGCGGACTGCCTAAGAGAATGGCTTTGGAGCTGTTCAAGCCTTTCATCATGAAGATGTTGGTTCAGGACGGTTACGCACACAATATCAAGAGTGCGAAGAGGATGGTGGAGAAGGTCAGGCCGGAAGTCTGGGATGTGCTGGACGAGGTTATTAAGGAACATCCGGTTCTGCTAAACCGTGCCCCTACGCTGCACAGATTGGGTATTCAGGCTTTCCAGCCCGTACTGGTAGAGGGTAAGGCCATACAGCTCCATCCTCTGGTATGTACGGCGTACAATGCGGACTTCGACGGAGACCAGATGGCTGTCCACGTGCCTCTGTCCGTAGAGGCCCAGGCGGAAGCCAGGTTCCTGATGCTGTCCGTAAACAATATACTGGCTCCCAAGGACGGGAGTCCCATTACCACTCCTACCCAAGACATGGTACTGGGATGCTACTACCTCACTCACCCGGGTACGGAGGAGAGAAACACTCCTGCGGAAAAAGGTGACGGCAAGATCTTCGCGGATTACGACGAGATGCTCATGGCATACAGGAACGGCGTCGTGGGCTTGCATGCCAGGGTGAAAGTTAGAAAGAGATTAAGCCCGGATGACAGGGGTAAGCTTGTGGAGTCTACTGTAGGAAGGTTCATATTCAATGAGCATATCCCCCAGGATTTGGGTTATGTGAACAGGGCAGAGGATCCCTATTCTCTGGAAGTGGACTTCCTTTGCGACAAGAAGAAACTCAGCGACATCATAGATCGCTGCTATAGACGTTATGGAAATACTGATACCGCAAATATACTAGACCATATCAAAACTATGGGCTTCCATTATTCAACCATGGCGGCCATTACCATCAGCGTTTCCGATATGGAGATACCTGAAGAGAAGGCCGAGATCATCTCCAACGCCAGAGAAATGGTAGAAAAATATGAATCGGCTTATCGCAAGGGGCTCATGTCAAACTCGGAGCGGTATGATAGGGTCTTAAAGACCTGGAGCGTAGCTACCGATGACGTGGCCAGCGCATTGATGAATTCTCTGAGCACATTGAACAATCTGTATGTCATGGCTCACTCGGGAGCCAGGGGAAGCAAGAAGCAGATTCAGCAGATCTGCGGAATGCGCGGTCTGATGACCAACGCTTCCGGATACACCATCGAGATTCCCATTACCTCCAACTTCCGGGAAGGGTTGTCGGTGCTTGAATACTTCACTTCAACCAACGGAGCCAGAAAGGGTCTTGCCGATACGGCTCTGCGGACTGCCGACTCCGGATATCTTACCAGAAGACTGGTGGATGTAAGCCACAATGTCATTGTGAGAGAATACGATTGCGGAACCAACGAAGGTATTGAAGTCCGGGCCTTTACAGACGGAAAAGAGATCATAGAATCTCTCAAACAACGTATTGTAGGCAGGATCGCTCTCATGGACGTGGTAGACAGCGAGGGTCGGGTTATTGTAGAAGCCGGGCAGGAAATCATGGAACGTTATGCAGATGAGATTGATAAAGCCGGAATTGAATCTGTAGCTATCAGGTCGGTTATGACTTGCAAGACCAAGAACGGCATCTGCGCCATGTGCTATGGAAGAAACCTTGCCACCGGCGATCCGGTGAACATCGGAGAGGCGGTAGGCATTACCGCAGCCCAATCCATCGGCGAACCGGGAACCCAGCTGACCATGCGTACTTTCCATACGGGAGGCGTTGCGGGAAGCGATATTACCCAGGGTCTTCCCAGAGTCGAGGAGCTCTTTGAGGCGAGAAAGCCGAAAGGCCTTGCAGAGATCTGCGAGGCAGACGGTACGGTGGTATCCATTGAGACCAGAAAAGACAACAAGATAGAGATAAAAATCCGCGGCGAGGAGGAGAGGGTCTACGTAGTTCCTTACGGAGCCAGACTGCGGGTTACCAAGGGTGATTTCGTATTAGCAGGTGAAGCCCTTACTCAAGGACCTTTGAATCCTCATGACATCCTTAGACTCAACGGCGTTGAAGGAGTTTACCAGTATCTCCTGAAAGAAGTGCAGAGGGTTTACAAGAATCAGGGTGTAGACATCAATGATAAACACATTGAGGTCATCCTTAGCCAGATGCTGTCCAAATACAAGATTGAAGACGCAGGTGATACTGAACTGCTGCCGGGAGGTCTTTACAGCCTTTCTGAAGTGGAAGAGGCCAATGAGAGAGCCGAGGCGGAGGGTCTGGAACCAGCCAAAGCCAAGAGAGTTCTCCTGGGCATAACGAAAGCTTCTTTGGCCACCAACTCTTTCCTTTCGGCTGCCTCCTTCCAGGAAACCACCAGAGTGCTTACCGATGCGGCAATCAAAGGAAAGACGGACCATCTGCTGGGTCTGAAGGAAAACGTCATCATAGGAAAGCTCATCCCGGCGGGAACGGGCATGAAGAGATACAGGGATATCCAAGTGGACTACGGAGTAAACACCGAATATATGGAATCCTTTAACTCTATAGCCGACGAAATGGACGAGGAAGAAGAGGGCATGACTGCGGAAATGTCCGTTGCGGAACTTGCCCAGGGAGATGTTTCGGCTTTATATAAGTCTGTAGCCGATATGGAAGATATATTGTAAACATAAAAAAGATTGACAATAATGAGCCGGCGGTGGTATACTAAACGCCGGTTCATTTGGGCGTTGACACCGATCCTTTGGTCGGTGTCAATACTGGCGATTTAAGCCTTTGAGGTTTAAATATACTATGCTGCCGGTGATCTTTTACTGCAATCTTATATAAGAAGCGGAAAAAACTTTGCAGCAAGAAAGGAGAAACACGAGTATGCCTACCATCAACCAATTGGTGAGAGAAGGAAGGACCAGGTCTGAAAGGAAATCTCAGGCACCCGCTCTGTTGAAAGGTCTCAACACTCTCAAAAGAAAGACAACAGATATCAGCTCTCCACAGAAGAGAGGCGTGTGCACATCCGTTAAGACGGTCACTCCTAAGAAGCCGAACTCAGCTCTGAGAAAAGTAGCCAGAGTTCGCCTGACCAATGGTATCGAAGTCACCGCATACATTCCCGGCATCGGCCACAACCTGCAAGAGCATAGCGTTGTGCTGATTCGCGGCGGCAGGGTTAAGGATCTGCCCGGTGTGAGATATCATATCGTCAGGGGAACGTTGGATACGGCAGGCGTAGCCAACAGAAATCAGGCACGTTCCAAGTATGGAGCGAAAAGAGCAAAAAAGAAGCAATAATGGGAATATTGCAAAGATAAGTTTCGTACGGAAATCTAACAAATATGCCCTTAATTATATATGATAGAGATCACATAAATTGAGTGGCATCACGGCCCCGTTTCGGAGGTCGAGTACCGAGCGAGTATTATCGCATGCAATAAGGAGGGAAGAGTAATGCCAAGAAAAGGTAATGTACCAAAGAGAGAAGTGCTCCCCGATCCCATCTACGGAAGTGTTGTTGTAGCAAAGCTCATCAACAGCATCATGCTTGATGGGAAAAAGGGAATCGCACAGTCAATTGTTTACGATGCATTTGACAGAATCAAGCAAGCAACGGGAGAGAACCCTCTGGAAGTGTTCGAGAAGGCTCTCAATAACATCATGCCTGTGGTTGAGGTAAAAGCCAGACGAGTTGGCGGAGCCAACTATCAGGTTCCCGTGGAAGTCAGACCGGAAAGGCGCCAGACCCTTGGACTGCGGTGGTTGACAAAGTACAGCAGGGACAGGGGAGAGCGCACCATGTCCGAAAGGCTTGCAAAAGAGATCATGGATGCGGCCAATGGGACCGGCGCATCTGTTAAGAAGAAGGAAGACACCCATAAGATGGCAGAGGCTAACAAGGCATTTGCTCATTACAGGTGGTAGTGAAGGAGAAAAACAACAAAAGGCGTTTTGTTGTAGAAAGGAGTTAGGGATATGCCTAGAGAATTTCCGTTGGAAAAAATAAGAAATATTGGCATTATGGCGCACATCGATGCCGGTAAGACTACCACCACGGAACGCATCCTCTTCTATACGGGCAGGACCCATAAGATGGGAGAGACCCATGAAGGTGCGGCAACCATGGACTGGATGGCACAGGAGCAGGAAAGAGGCATAACAATAACTTCTGCTGCAACAACGGCCCAATGGAAAGACACCAGGATAAATATCATAGATACACCCGGGCACGTAGACTTTACTGTTGAGGTAGAAAGATCATTGCGCGTGCTCGATGGAGCTGTGACCGTGCTATGCGCAAAGGGCGGCGTGGAACCTCAGTCGGAGACCGTTTGGAGACAGGCTGAGAAATACCACGTTCCCAGAATAATATTCGTCAACAAAATGGATATTATCGGGGCTGACTTCCTAGGCGTTGTAGATATGGTCAAGGACAAGTTTAAGGCTAATGCTGTACCTATCCAACTTCCCATCGGAAAAGAAGATACGTTTGTGGGCATGATCGGCTTGGTAGAGATGAAGGCCGAAATATATAAGGATGACCTGGGAAGGGAGATACAGATTACAGAGATTCCTGCTGAACTGCTAGCCGAAGCAGAGAAGCATAGAAACACTCTGATCGAGACCGTTGCAGAAGCAGATGAAGAACTATTGATGAAGTATTTGGAAGGGGAGGAGCTCTCAATAGAAGAGATAAAATCGAGCATCCGCAAGATGACTATTGAGGGCACCATGGTTCCGGTGTTATGCGGATCCGCTTATAAGAACAAAGGCATCCAGCCTTTATTGGATGCGGTGGTAGACTATTTGCCCTCCCCCATTGACATTCCGCCCATCAAGGGAATAGATCCCAAAACGGGGAAAGAGGCAGAGAGAGTGTCGAGTGACGACGAACCCTTCTCAGCCCTTGCCTTCAAAATCATGGCGGACCCCTTCGTAGGGAAATTAGCGTTTTTCAGGGTTTATTCCGGCAGTTTGCAATCCGGTTCCTATGTATATAATTCAGCAAAAGAAAAGAAGGAACGGGTGGGAAGAATCCTGCGGATGCATGCTAATCACAGATCGGAAGCAGACGCCGTTTATGCCGGTGATATTGCAGCAGCAGTAGGTTTGAAAAGCACAACTACCGGAGACACTCTATGCGATGAGAAGCGTCCCATTATCCTGGAGTCCATGGACTTCCCCGATCCGGTCATAGAGATTGCCATTGAACCCAAGACCAAGGCGGGGCAGGAAAAGATGGGCGCTGCGCTGATGAAGCTGGCGGAAGAGGACCCCACATTCCGAGCTTATACCAACCCGGAAACTGGCCAGACTATTATTGCGGGAATGGGCGAACTTCATCTGGAGATTATCGTGGATCGCCTGCTGCGGGAATTCAAGGTGGAGGCCAATGTAGGGAAACCCCAGGTTTCTTACAAAGAAACTTTCTCTGCGCCTGCGGATGTGGAGTACAAGTATGCAAAGCAGACAGGCGGCCGTGGCCAATACGGTCATGTGAAGATTCGGGTCACCCCCAGAGAGCCCGGCTCCGGATACGAATTCAAGAGTACGGTTGTGGGCGGTGCTATTCCGAAGGAATACATTTCCAGTGTCGATGCGGGTATACGGGAAGCCATGATGTCCGGCCCCATAGCCGGGTATCAGGTAGTAGATATAGGCGTAGAGTTGTATGACGGCTCTTATCATGAAGTGGACTCTTCGGAGATGGCTTTCAAGATCGCTGCTTCCCTGGCATTCCGCGAGGCTGCCAAAAAAGCAAAGCCCGTGCTTCTTGAGCCTATTTTTAAGATAGAGATTACAGCTCCGGAAGAATATATGGGCGATATAATCGGCGATTTGAATGCGCGGAGAGGGCGCATCGAAGGTACGGATATGCGCTCCGGAGCCGTACACGTCAGGGGAATGGTTCCCTTGTCGGAAATGTTCGGCTATGCTACAGACCTGCGTTCCAAAACACAGGGGCGCGGCGTCTATGTAATGCAGTTTGACCATTTTGAGAAACTGCCTGAGAATTTAATAGATAAGATAAGCAAATAGGCACGAGGAAATCCATAGGGAAAGGGAGAAGGAGGAAACCACAATGGCGAAAGCAAAATTTGAACGTACCAAGCCCCATGTCAATATTGGGACGATAGGTCACGTAGACCACGGCAAGACGACATTGACGGCGGC
>JGI24503J29689_10002271_pt1 | contig 11121 bp, 6 predicted proteins | sample BioPla3RNA2_FD_29689 | JGI IMG/M metagenome (IMG submission 29689)
GTGTAATGTTGGCATAGAATTTGTAAGTCAAAATTATTACTAAGGGGTGAAAAGATGCCGCATCCTGTGAAAATAGGTAATAGGGTAAGAATGTCTTACTCTAAAATTAATGAAGTTTTAGAATTGCCGGACTTAATCGAGGTTCAGAAAAAATCTTACGAGTGGTTCTTAAATGAAGGACTGAAAGAGGTTTTTGACGACATTTCTCCGATAGAGGATTATACCGGCAATTTAATTCTGGAATTTGTTGATCATTCTTTAGACAGTGAGCCCAAGTTCAGCCAGATTGAGTGTAAAGAAAGAGATGCAACATATTCGGTACCTCTAAAACTTAAAGTGAGATTGATAAACAAAGAGACGGGTGAAATTAAGGAGCAAGAAGCTTTTATGGGTGAATTCCCTCTCATGACGGAAAAGGGCACATTCATAATAAACGGGGCGGAACGTGTTGTTGTCAGCCAGTTAGTTCGGTCACCCGGCGTTTATTACAACATGACAAGGGATAAGGTCGGCAAGGAATTATACGATGCAACTGTTATTCCCAACAGGGGAGCCTGGCTGGAATTTGAAACCGACTCCAACGATGTGGTCTATGTAAGAATTGACAGGACAAGGAAGCTGCCTATAACAGTGCTTGTGAGAGCCATGGATGTTTCCTCCAATGCTGAGCTTATTGATATGCTGGGAGAAACTGAGCAGCTTTTGAAAACCTTGGAAAAGGACAACACTACCAACTCGGAAGAGGCATTAATTGAAATTTATAAAAGGTTGAGGCCCGGAGAACCTCCTACATATGACAGTGCTAAGTCTCTTATCAAATCTTTATTTTTTGATTTTAAGAGGTATGACCTTGCAAAGGTAGGCAGGTATAAATTAAACAAAAAACTCAGTCTGGAAAACAGAATAATAGGAAAGCGTGCAGCAGAAGATATAATCAATAAGGAAACAGGCGAAGTTTTGGTTGCCAAAGGCGATGTATTCGACGAAGATTCTATTTTTAAATTGGAAGCAGCAGGCATTTTTTCCGTTAATATTTTAAATTCCGATGATAAAATCACTAAAATACTAAGCAATAAGTTTGTTGACCCTAAAGTATTTGAATTGGATAAATTAGGTATAGATTTAGAAAAATTGGGCATAAAGGAGAAGGTTTACTATCCGGTAATGAAAAAAATACTGGAAGAAAACAGGTCCAAGGAAGATATCGAAAAAGCCATAGTCGAATCGTTAAAGCAGGTTCCCGCCGCTGATAACAACATATTTGAAAAGGATGGGGAAGAAAAGTATTCCTTGTCTCCAAAACACATCGTTAAGGATGATATGTATGCGGCAGTAAATTACCATTTCGGTTTATTCAGGGGAATAGGCAAGATTGACGACATTGACCACCTTGGAAACAGGAGGCTCCGTTCTGTGGGAGAGCTCCTTCAAAACCAGGTGAGGGTAGGCTTATCAAGAATGGAAAGAGTAGTCAGGGAAAGAATGACTATCCAGGATGTGGACGTGGTAACTCCTCAGGTTTTAATAAACATAAGGCCGGTATCAGCGGCTATCAAGGAGTTTTTCGGTTCCAGCCAGTTATCACAGTTTATGGACCAGACCAATCCTTTGGCTGAACTTACCCACAAAAGAAGAATGTCGGCTCTTGGTCCCGGAGGATTGTCCAGGGACAGGGCAAGCTTTGAAGTAAGAGACGTTCACCATTCTCATTACGGCAGAATGTGTCCCATAGAAACCCCGGAAGGTCCCAATATAGGGCTGATAACATCTTTAGCTACCTATGCCAGGATTAATGATTACGGGTTCTTGGAGTCTCCTTACCGAAGGGTAGATAAGAAAACAGGTAAAGTTACCGATGTAATAGATTATCTCACTGCAGATGTGGAAGATACAAAAATTATCGCTCAGGCTAATGAGCCTTTAAACGAAGACGGTACTTTCATGCACAGCCGTGTTGTTGTAAGGGGAATCGACGGTATAAATGAAATTGCTTCAAAAGACATGGTCGATTATATGGAAGTTTCCCCGAAACAGGTTATTTCCATTGGTACGGGCATGATCCCATTTTTGGAAAATGACGATGCTAACCGTGCCCTGATGGGGGCTAACATGCAGAGGCAGGCAGTGCCCTTGCTGGTTACCGAAACACCCATAATCGGAACGGGTTTGGAACACAAGGCAGCAATGGATTCCGGAGCCGTCGTAATTGCTGAGCACGACGGGAAGGTTGTTTCAGTTACTGCCTCGGATATCATGATAAGAAGAAACGACACCGGCATGATTGACAGGTATTCTTTATTAAAGTTCAAGCGTTCAAACAGCGGTACCTGCATAAATCAAAGACCTATAGTACATAGGGGCGATGAAATAAAAAGGGGCCAGATTATTGCTGACGGACCTTCTACCCAGGATGGGGATATGGCTATCGGAAAGAATCTTTTGATAGGTTTCATGACCTGGGAAGGATACAACTACGAAGATGCCATGCTCCTCAATGAAAGGCTTGTTAAGGATGATGTTTTAACATCCATCCATATTGAAGAATATGAATCGGAAGCAAGGGATACAAAGCTTGGTCCTGAAGAAATAACAAGGGATATTCCAAACGTGGGAGATGACTCCCTTAAGGACCTGGATGAAAGAGGAATCATAAGAATCGGCGCCGAGGTTAAGTCCGGTGATATCCTTGTAGGAAAGGTTACACCAAAGGGTGAAACGGAGCTTACGGCTGAAGAAAGACTCTTAAGGGCAATATTCGGCGAAAAGGCAAGAGAAGTAAGGGATACCTCCTTGAAGGTTCCTCACGGAGAAAGCGGAATTGTTGTTGATGTTAAAGTATTTACAAGGGAAAACGGGGATGAGTTGAGCCCGGGAGTAAGCAAACTTGTAAGGGTTTATGTGGCAACAAAACGTAAAATTAACGTAGGCGACAAGATGTGCGGCCGTCACGGAAACAAGGGTGTTATTTCAATGATACTGCCTGAAGAGGATATGCCCTTCCTGCCGGACGGGACTCCCCTTGATGTTGTGTTAAATCCTCTTGGGGTTCCTTCCCGTATGAATATCGGCCAGGTTTTGGAAGTTCACCTTGGATTAGCTGCAAAGAAATTAGGCTGGGAAGTTGCTACACCGGTATTTGACGGTGCAGTTGAAGATGACATCTGGGATGCTCTTGAATTGGCAGGCTACCCGAGAAGCGGCAAGATTGACTTAAGGGACGGACGGTCTGGCGAATACTTCCAAGGTCCGGTAACCGTGGGATACATGTATATGCTTAAGCTTCACCACCTCGTTGACGATAAAATACATGCTCGTTCGACAGGACCTTATTCATTGGTTACCCAGCAGCCCTTAGGTGGTAAAGCCCAGTTTGGCGGTCAAAGATTCGGAGAAATGGAAGTGTGGGCCCTGGAAGCATACGGTGCAGCCCATACCTTGCAGGAATTATTGACGGTGAAATCCGATGATGTGAACGGAAGGGTTAAAACATACGAAGCGATAGTGAAGGGTGAAAACATACCTGAACCGGGAATCCCTGAATCTTTCAAGGTTCTTGTAAAAGAATTGCAGAGCTTGGCTTTGGATATTAAGATTATTACCAGTGATGATGAAGTTGCTATAATCGAAACAATCGATGATGAAGATATTGATGTTGATAATGAAGGCATAAGCGATATGGCTTATGTGGAAGAAGATATGGAAGGTATGCTTTTGGATACCGATGATACGGAAGAAGCAGAAGACATGGATGTTTTAGACGACTTGGATGATTTGGATTCGGAAGTGTTGGAAGATTTGGATATTGAAGACGATTATGACAACGATGAAGAGTTTTAAGGAAGGGGATAGTCTTTGAAGGTCAGAGGAATGTCCCAAATTTACAAGAACCAATTGAAAACTAAAAAAGAAGGGAGCGAACTCCTTGATAGATTACAATAATTTTGAATCAATAAGAATAGGTCTTGCTTCTCCGGATAAAATCAGACAATGGTCGAGGGGAGAAGTTAAAAAACCGGAAACAATAAATTATAGAACTTTAAAGCCGGAAAAGGACGGACTTTTCTGCGAAAAAATATTCGGTCCCACAAAGGATTGGGAATGCCATTGCGGAAAATACAAAAGAGTAAGATACAAGGGCGTAGTTTGTGACAGGTGCGGAGTTGAGGTCACAAAAGCAAAAGTTAGAAGGGAAAGAATGGGACACATTGAGCTCGCTGCCCCTGTTTCCCATATATGGTACTTTAAGGGGATACCGTCAAGGATGGGTCTTATTCTTGACATGTCTCCGAGAGCTTTAGAAAAGGTACTTTATTTTGCTCAGTATGTTGTTACCGAAGCAGGGGATACATCCCTGTCCGAAAAACAACTCTTGACCGAAATGGAATACAGGGAGTACAAGGAGCATTACAAGAATGCTTTTAAGGCTGAAATGGGAGCTGAAGCAATAAAAAAGCTCCTGCAAAAAATAGACCTTGAAAAAGAAGCCGAAGAATTAAAGGCCCAGCTGAGAGACAGCAAGGGACAAAAGAAAGTGCGTATAATCAGAAGGCTTGAAGTGATTGAAGCCTTCAGGGTTTCAGGCAACAGGCCTGAATGGATGATTTTGGATGTTATACCTGTAATACCGCCGGAGCTTCGACCAATGGTACAGTTGGACGGAGGCCGTTTTGCCACTTCGGATTTAAATGACTTGTACAGAAGGGTAATTAACAGGAACAACCGTTTAAAGAGACTCCTTGATTTGGGAGCACCCGAGATAATCGTAAGAAACGAAAAAAGAATGCTTCAGGAAGCTGTTGATGCTTTAATTGACAACGGAAGGCGGGGAAGACCCGTGACAGGTCCGGGAAACAGGCCCTTAAAATCCTTATCGGATATGCTCAAAGGCAAGCAGGGCCGGTTCAGGCAAAATCTATTAGGGAAGCGTGTCGATTATTCGGGACGTTCCGTTATAGTTGTCGGACCTGAGCTTAAGTTTAACCAGTGCGGACTTCCAAAGAAAATGGCACTTGAATTATTCAAGCCCTTCGTTATGAAGAAGCTGGTTGAAACGGGAGTTGCCCACAATATCAAAAGTGCCAAGAAAAAGGTTGAGAAGGTTGATACTGCAGTATGGGATGTGCTGGATGAAATAATCAAGGACCACACCGTATTGCTTAACCGTGCCCCGACTCTTCACAGGCTGGGTATTCAGTCTTTTGAGCCGGTCCTTGTTGAAGGAAAGGCAATTAAGCTTCATCCTTTGGTATGTACCGCCTACAATGCTGACTTTGACGGAGACCAGATGGCTGTTCACGTTCCTTTGTCAGTGGAGGCCCAGGCAGAATCAAGATTCTTGATGATGTCCGTAAACAATATACTTGCTCCCAAGGATGGAAGGCCAATCACGACCCCTACCCAGGACATGGTTTTGGGTGCTTACTACATGACATTGGAAATTGAAGACTCCAAGGGCCAGGGAATGATTTTCAAGGATTACGACGAGTTGATAATGGCATATTACGACAAGAACGTGGATTTGCATGCAAGGGTTAAGGTAAGGAAGACCGTTGACGGCGAAACCAAGTTAGTCGAATCCACCGTGGGAAGGTTTATATTCAATGAAGATATTCCTCAGGATTTAGGATTTGTAGATAGAGAAAAAGACAAGTTCTCCCTTGAAGTAGATTATACGGTTAAGAAGAAAAACTTAGAAGAGATAATTTACCGCTGCTTCAGGAAGCACGGCAATGCCAAAACGGCAGAAGTTTTGGACAGCATTAAAGAAAAGGGCTTCAGGTATTCTACTTTAGGGGCAATAACAATTTCAGTAAGCGACATTACAGTTCCGGAAGAAAAGAAAACCCTTATCCAGCAAGCGGAAAAGAAGGTTTTGGAATACGAGAAGAAATATAGAAGAGGTTTGATGACAGACGAAGAAAGATATGAAAATGTTATAAAGATCTGGAATCAGACAACAGAAGATGTTACAAACGCATTGATGGATAATCTGGATCACCTCAATCCGATTTACATTATGTCCGTATCCGGTGCCCGTGGAGGACGTAACCAGATTAAGCAGCTTGCGGGTATGCGTGGTCTTATGGCAAGTGCCATAGGCAAGACGGTTGAGGTTCCCGTTAAATCAAACTTCCGTGAAGGTCTTTCGGTTCTTGAATTCTTCCTGTCAGCTACGGGAGCCCGTAAAGGTCTTACGGATACCGCCCTCAGAACGGCAGACTCGGGATACTTGACAAGAAGATTGGTTGACGTAAGCCAGGATATCATAGTTAGGGAAGAAGACTGCGGAACTACAGACGGCATAGAGGTTGAAGAATTTGCAGACGGTAAAGAAGTAATTGAAAAACTAAGCGAAAGATGTGCCGACAGATTTGCCGCTGATGATGTGGTGAATCCGGAAACAGGTGAAATATTCGTTAAAGCCGGAGATTTCATTTCTGAAGAAATGGCTATGAAAATTCAGGATGCCAGAATCAAAAAGGTAAAGGTGAGGAGTGTTCTTACCTGCAAGACGGTTCACGGTGTATGTGCGAAATGTTACGGCACAAATCTTGCGACAGGAAAGCTTGTTAATGTGGGAGCAGCAGTGGGCATTATTGCTGCACAGTCAATCGGTGAACCGGGTACACAGCTTACTATGCGTACTTTCCATACGGGAGGTATTGCAGCAGTAGATTCAGATATCACTCAAGGTCTGCCTCGTATTGAGGAACTGTTTGAAGCGAGAAAACCAAAAGGTCAGGCTATTATCTCAGAAATATCAGGAAAGGTGACCTTGACAGAGAAAGCCCACAAGAGGGAAATCACCATTACCAATTACGAAGACAAAGAAAGCAAGACCTACTTAATCCCTTACGGGTCTAAAATCTTAGTACTGGACGGGGATTACATCGAAGCCGGAGACAAGATTACGGACGGTTCCATAAATCCTCATGACATCTTGAACATTAAGGGTATGAAGGATTTGGAATCATACATTTTGATGGAGGTTCAGAGGGTTTACAGGATGCAGGGTGTTGATATCAGCGACAAGCACGTTGAAGTCATCATAAGGCAGATGGTTAACAAGGTAAGGATTGAAGAATCCGGAGATACATCCTTGCTGCCGGGAAGCCTGGTATCAAATTATGAATTTGAACGCCAGAACGAAGAAGCCCTAAGAGAAGGGAAGGAGCCTGCAAAAGGCGAGGTAGCCCTCTTGGGTATCACCAAATCATCCCTTGCGACGGATTCGTTTTTAGCTTCCGCATCATTCCAGGAAACCACAAGGGTTCTCACGGATGCAGCTACAAAAGGCAAGGTTGACAACCTTATCGGACTCAAAGAAAATGTCATCATAGGCAAGCTGATACCGGCAGGTACTGGAATGAAAAGATACAGAAATATAGGCGTCTTGGTAAATGAAGCTGAAAAACCGGTTGATGATGCCGTGTAAATTTTTGGGGACACCTGAAATGTCCCCAAAAATAGTGTTTGACATCTAAAAAATAAGATGATAGAATACTTGAGTGCAAAAATGTATGGGGACACACCTCTTCTTGAGGGAAAGTCTCCGATGGTCAGAGGAATGTCCCCAATTTGGAAAGGGACACACCATTTCCACTATAAAAGTAAATGTTGTGGTGATTGAAATGTTTACTGATAAAAAAATAGTTATTGGAAGGAAGCAGACTTTGAGGGCTTTGTCGAGAGACGAAGCACAAACCGTTTATCTGGCAAAGGATGCTGATTTGCATGTAACTAAGGATATCGCGGAGCTTTGCAAGGAAAAAAACATTGAAATAATCTATTGTGATAGTATGAAAGAGCTTGGGAAGCTTGCGGGTATCGGTGTAAACGCAGCGGCAGCTGCCGTTTTAAAATAAAAACTTTAATGCAAAGGAGGTGTACGAATGCCATCAATTAACCAGTTAGTGAGAAAAGGAAGAGAGCAGGTTGTTTACAAATCCGACGCTCCGGCACTGAATGTAAGCTACAACACTCTTAAAAAGAGAATGACTGAAGCAAATTCACCTCAAAAAAGAGGAGTGTGCACATCAGTTAAAACCGTAACTCCAAAGAAGCCTAACTCAGCACTGAGAAAAATTGCCAGAGTAAAATTATCAACAGGCATGGAGGTTACAGCATACATCCCCGGTGAAGGACACAATTTGCAGGAGCACAGTGTTGTTCTTATAAGGGGAGGAAGAGTTAAAGACTTACCGGGGGTTAGATATCATATCGTAAGAGGAACCCTTGATACAGCTGGTGTAGCAAAAAGAAAACAGGGAAGATCCAAGTATGGAGTTAAAAGAGAAAAGAAGAAATAATTAGATGAAATTCGGCACACGCCATAATATATATATTATGATATGTGCACGACGACATTTAATTGTCGAGTACCTGTGAATTAAAACTATTATTAAGGAGGGAAGCAAAGTGCCAAGAAAAGGTCACATACCTAAGAGAGCAGTGACGGAAGATCCTATATATAAGGATAAGGTCGTTACTAAATTGATAAATCAGCTCATGTATGATGGTAAAAAGGGAGTTGCCCAAAAAATAGTCTATGGTGCATTTGACATCATAAAAGACAAAACAGGCGAAGAACCCTTGGAAGTTTTTTATAAAGCACTTAACAACATCATGCCTGTGTTGGAAGTTAAAGCAAGAAGAGTAGGTGGTGCCACTTATCAGGTTCCTATAGAAGTTAGACCTGAAAGAAGGCAGACCTTAGGTTTGAGATGGCTGGTTGCTTATTCACGCAAAAGAGGAGAAAAGACAATGCGTGAAAGGCTTGCAAAAGAAATAATGGATGCAGCCAACAACGTGGGAGCCAGCGTTAAGAAAAGAGAAGATACACATAAAATGGCAGAAGCTAACAAAGCCTTTGCGCATTTTAGATGGTAGTCTTGACTGTATGAGAAAAGCAGCGTGAAGGAGGGAAAAAATGAGAGAATATTCTTTAGAGAATACCAGGAATATCGGAATAATGGCGCATATTGATGCAGGAAAAACCACATGCACCGAAAGAATCCTGTTCTATACCGGTAAAATTCATAAAGTAGGAGAAACTCACGAAGGTGCAGCACAGATGGACTGGATGGAGCAAGAGCAGGAAAGAGGAATTACAATAACTTCAGCTGCGACTACTTGTATATGGAAAAATGTAAGAATTAACATTATCGATACACCCGGGCACGTAGACTTCACGGTTGAGGTTGAAAGGTCCTTGAGAGTATTGGATGGTGCTGTAGCGGTATTTGATGCTAAAATGGGGGTTGAGCCCCAATCTGAAACCGTGTGGAGACAGGCAGACAAATATCATGTTCCGAGAATTTGTTTTGTAAACAAGATGGATAAGATGGGAGCAAATTTCTTTTATTCCGTCGACACCATGAAAGAAAGATTAAAAGCAAATGCAGTTCCAATTCAGCTTCCTATCGGAGCTGAGGACAGGTTTGAGGCCATTATTGATTTGGTTACCATGAAGGTAACTAAATATAATAACGATCAAGGAACAGACTTGGAAGTAATCGAAATACCTGAAGATTATCTGGCTCAGGCTGAGGAATACAGGGAAAAACTAATAGAAGCTTTATCGGATTTCAATGAAGAAATAATGGAAAAGTATTTGAACGGTGAAGAAATTTCAGTTGAAGAGCTGAAAAAAGCTATTAGAAAATGCACCATAAGCAATGAAATCGTCCCTGTTTTATGCGGTACAGCATACAAACACAAGGGCGTAAGACTTGTTTTGGATGCAATTGTAGATTACTTGCCGAATCCCATAGACATTCCTCAAATGAAGGGATTTGACCCTGACACGGGAGAGGAAATAGTAAGAGAAGCATCCGATGATGCGCCTCTATCTGCTTTAGCATTTAAAATAGCCACGGACCCCTTTGTAGGGAAGCTTACATTTTTCAGAGTATATTCAGGAGTGTTGGAATCAGGTTCTTATGTCTTGAATTCAACTAAGAATAAAAAAGAGAGAATAGGCAGAATTCTTCAGATGCATGCCAATAAGAGGGAAGAAATAGAGAGATCTTACGCGGGAGACATTGATGCTGCCGTTGGTTTGAAACTGACAACAACGGGAGACACCCTGTGTGACCCTGACCACCCCATTGTTTTGGAGTCCATGGTTTTCCCGGAACCTGTTATTGAAGTGGCTATCGAGCCTAAAACAAAGGCAGGACAGGATAAAATGGGCATAGGTCTTCAGAAATTAGCTGAAGAAGACCCTACCTTTAAAACATATACGAATCCGGACACGGGACAGACGATTATTGCAGGAATGGGCGAGCTTCATTTGGAAATTATAGTCGACAGACTCTTGAGGGAATTCAAGGTTGAAGCAAATGTAGGCAAGCCGCAAGTTTCTTATAAGGAAACTATCACAGGAACTGCAGACGTTGATGTTAAGTATGCAAGACAATCCGGCGGCAAGGGACAATACGGCCATGTTAAAATTACTATGGAGCCTCAGGAGCCCGGTCAAGGCATAACTTTTGTCAATGCAATCACAGGCGGGGTTATTCCCAAAGAATATATACCTGCAGTTGAAGCCGGGATCAGGGGTGCAGCCGAAAATGGTGTTTTAGCCGGCTATCCTGCAATTGATTTTAAGGTTACGCTCTATGACGGAAGCTACCATGAAGTAGACTCCAGCGAAATGGCATTTAAGATTGCCGGTTCCATGGCTTTTAAACAAGCGATGGAAAAAGCATCACCGGTACTTTTAGAGCCATACATGAAGGTCGAAATAACAACTCCCGAGGAATACCTGGGAGATGTAATGGGAGATATAAACTCAAGGAGAGGAAGAATAGAAGGCTTCTCCGACAGAAGCGGAATAAAGGTTGTGGATGCATTTGCACCCTTATCCGAAATGTTCGGTTACGCAACGACACTTAGGTCCCTGACTCAGGGAAGAGCTTCTTATTCAATGGAATTCAATCATTACGAAAGAGTTCCTAACAACATAGCTGAAAAAATTATTAAATAAGCCAAAGGGAGGAAAAGGAAATGGCAAAAGCAAAATTTGAAAGAACAAAACCCCATGTTAATATAGGAACAATCGGTCACGTTGACCACGGCAAAACTACATTAACAGCAGCAATTACGCTTATTTTGAAC
>JGI24503J29689_10004911_pt1 | contig 11119 bp, 9 predicted proteins | sample BioPla3RNA2_FD_29689 | JGI IMG/M metagenome (IMG submission 29689)
ATATCAGTCACAAAAGAAGATATTTGGAATATACCTTTTGAGGACTTGGAGATTAGGAGAAAGTCCTTCCTGGGTGAATAATACACTATTCCTGTGTTTGTTATTTACCTTGGAAGGATTTTTAATTTGCCCAAAAGGGGGGATGCATGCAAAAAAAGAGTGTATATTTCAGTCGGTGGTTCTAACTTATGGGTTTAAAAAACATGGAGGTGACATTAGTGAAAAACCTTGGTTCAATTATTGGATTTGCTATCGCCGGTATTTTCGTAATGTCTGTTTGGGGTGCTTTTGTAGAAGCATACGGTATTTTCGGAGGCTGGTTTGCCGGGCTCATGATTATTTCTATCATGTGGTTTATGAATCACTTCTTGGGACTTGTAGCCAATGAAGGCGCCTTTGTGGATATGGCCGCCGGTATTGGTATATGCGGCACCATGAGGGATGTGTTCCTTCAGGGTCCACAAGCGGGAATCAATTCTTTACCTACACTGGCTTTCGTTATTATCGGTGCGATCATTGGCGGTATGGCAGCTGTTGCTGTGGAGAAAGTTTGGGCAGAAAGAGATGCTGCCAAGACCAAAGATATCTCAATGTAATTTGATTAAAAAAAACAGGGGGAGGTCATATAAATGGCATTTCCAAAAATTATAGCGACTATGGCTGGTGGTTTTATATTTCCATTCCTACTCAGACTCTTATGGGGTAATCTATGTGACAATTTTGGACCCATCGGCGGTTGGCTTGCCGGCGGATTTATAGTTGGCACAACGTGGACTTTAAACCATGGTGTAGGTTTAATTTACCAATCGGGAGAAGCATGGATAGATATGGCGTGGGCAGCATTTGCAGGCCTATTCGTTGCCTCTGCCATATCCGGTGATGATGTTGGAAAAGGTGTAGGTATGATTATAAATGCGATTCTAGGAGGAGTTTTAGGCGGATTTATTCTCTATTGCTTGTATGTATAAAACAGAATAATAAATACTTACACCAGCCAAGATTGTAGTTTGCGCCAAAACCAATCATAAGAGTTATTATATTCGAAAGAATATAAAGATTAAAAAACAAGGAGGTAATGTTTAGTGGCTAAGTACATTATGGCTTTAGACCAGGGAACAACCAGTTCCAGGGCAATTATCTTCGATGAAAATGGTTTAATCAAAGGTGTTACCAACCGAGAGTTTACGCAAATTTATCCGAAACCCGGTTGGGTTGAACACGACCCCATGGAAATCTGGGGAAGCCAGATAGGTGTTGCCAAAGAAGTTCTTTTAAAATGCGGTCTGACAGTTAATGATATTGCTGCTATCGGTATTACTAACCAGAGAGAAACCACAGTAGTATGGGATAAGAATACCGGTAAACCCGTCTACAACGCCATTGTATGGCAGTGCCGCAGAACCGCTCCCATTTGTGATGACCTTAAAGATCGCGGCCTTGCTGAAAAAATCCGCGAGAAGACAGGATTGGTAGTAGACGCGTACTTCTCCGGCACCAAAGTAAAATGGATTCTTGATAATGTAGAGGGTGCCAGGGAAAAAGCTGAAAAAGGTGAATTGTTATTTGGAAACATCGATACATGGCTTATCTGGAATCTAACAGGCGGAAAGGCCCATGTTACCGACTACAGTAACGCCTCCAGAACAATGTTGTTTAATATCCATGAACTGGATTGGGATGATGAAATACTCAAAGAATTGAACATACCTAGAGCCATGCTTCCAGAAGCCATGCCGTCAAGTCATGTATATGGCCACACAACTACGGAAGTATTTGGCGGAGAAATCCCAATAGCCGGTGATGCCGGAGATCAGCAGGCTGCACTGTTCGGCCAGGCTTGCTATGCTCCCGGTATGGCCAAGAACACCTATGGAACCGGATGCTTTATGTTGATGAACACCGGTGAAAAGGCTGTTGCTTCCGAGAGCGGATTACTTACCACTATAGCTTGGGGAGTGGACGGAAAAGTGGAGTACGCTCTAGAAGGCAGTATCTTTATAGCCGGTGCCGTAATACAGTGGCTCCGTGACGAGCTCAGAGTCCTTGACAATGCCGCTCAGAGTGAAGAGCTGGCAACAAAAGTGGAAGACAATAACGGTGTATATCTGGTTCCGGCGTTTGTCGGTCTTGGCGCACCCTATTGGGATATGTATGCTCGAGGCACTATTGTGGGCTTAACCCGTGGTGCAAAGAGAGAACATATTGTCAGAGCCGCCTTAGAGTCCATTTGCTACCAGACCCGCGATGTTCTGGAAGCTATGCAGAAAGACTCAGGCATCAATCTCAAGAGCCTTAAGGTTGACGGTGGAGCCGTTGCCAACAACTTCTTGATGCAGTTCCAGTCGGATATCCTCGGTGTTCCAGTTGATCGGCCTAAGGTAATTGAGACCACCGCTTTGGGCGCAGCCTATCTTGCCGGTCTTGCAGTGGGCTACTGGAAAGATAAACAGGACATTTCAGCCAAGTGGCAGATTGATCGGACCTTCAAACCCGAAATGGACGATGACAAGAAAGATGGCTTATATAAGGGTTGGAAGAAAGCTGTAGAAAGAGCTCTTGATTGGGAAGATAAATAATAATAAGACATAGCTGTTTCAACACTGAATTAACCCGCCCTAAGTCCCCCGCCTCTATAGTATAGGCGGCGTGTGCCAAAGGGCGGCTAAGTTCAGTATGGACTCGACTAATATTTAGAGGGAGTTGAATCCTCTCTAAATAAAGTCTCGTTCAATAAAACGAATGTAATAGAATTTGTTGAAGCTGTGGCGGAGAATAAGGAGAACCACACCTTTATATGGGGTGTGGTTTTCCTAATTTGGGGAGGAAGAAAATGGAAGATGTAGTAATTATTGGCGGAGGTGTAACGGGTTGCAGCATTGCCCGTGAACTATCCCGATATGACATGAAAATAACCCTAGTAGAAAAAGAAGAAGATGTGGCCTGTGGTACTAGTAAAGGTAATAGTGCAATAGTGCACGCAGGCTTTGACGCATCCCCGGGTACTTGGAAGGCAAAACTCAATGTTGCAGGAAATAAGCTATATCCCGCTTTGTGCGAAGAACTTGATGTGCCCTTTAAACTGAACGGCTCATTAGTTGTAGCTATAAATGAAGAAGAAGAAATGGCTCTTCACGAATTGCTTGACAGAGGAGAAACTAATGGAGTAAAGGGTCTACGGATTATCAAAAGAGATGAACTACATGCTTTGGAACCCAATCTTAGCCCTGATGCCAGAGCAGCTCTTGATGCACCTACAGGTGGTTTAGTATGTCCTTATGAGCTTACCATTGCATTGGCTGAAAATGCAAATCAAAACGGTGTAAAGTTCTGGTTGAACGCTCCGGTAATCGGTATAGATGTGCAGGAAGACTTCAGTTTACTGGTAAAGACCCCAAAAGGAAACATAAAGACTAAATATATTATTAACGCTGCAGGACTTTTCGCCGATGAAGTGTCAAAAATGGCAGGAGCTGAAGAATATACCATAACTCCGCGGAAAGGTGAATACCTAGTATTTGACAAGCAATTTGGAAACCTGGCGAAAAAGGCAATATTTCCCACTCCAACTAAAATTTCTAAAGGGATTTTAGTGTGTCCGACCGTTGACGGGAATATATTTATAGGCCCGAACTCCAACAATATTGAAGATAAAAATGATACTGGCGTAAATGCACCGGGTATTGAAGAGATTATTAAAGGTGGAAAGAAACTTGTACCTGATTTACCGTTAAAAAATGTCATTACATCTTTTGCAGGTCTAAGGGCTGTGTCCAATACAAATGATTTTATAATTGAGGCTTCCAAACTTGTTAAAGGCTTTATTAACGTAGGAGGCATTCAGTCCCCAGGACTCACTTCAGCACCGGCCATAGCACTTATGGTGAGAGAAATCTTGCTGGAAGAAGGCCTTACCTTAAAAGAAAAGAGAGAGTTTATTCCCCACAGACCAAAAAAGCTTAGGTTTAGGGAACTGGATAATGAAGAGCGGCAAAAACTTATAAAACAAAATCCAGCTTATGGTCATGTCATCTGCCGATGTGAAACCGTCACCGAAGCTGAAATAATTGACGCCATAAGAAGACCGGTAGGCGCGCGCAGCATCGATGCTGTTAAAAGAAGGACCCGTGCCGGTATGGGGCGATGTCAGGGAGGATTTTGTTCCCCAAGAGTTCTGGAAATATTGACTCGGGAACTAGGGGTGGACCCCCTGGAGATAACCAAAAAAGGTCCCGGTTCTAATCTACTGGTTGGCCGTATTAAGGAATTTCTACAGGACGAAGGCGGTGACGATAATGATAAATAAGGAACTGGTAGTAATAGGCGGTGGTCCTGCAGGGCTTGCCGCTGCAATTGAAGCAAAAAAACATGGTGTAAAAGATATTTTACTTGTAGAACGAGATTCCGGGCTGGGAGGAATTCTACAACAGTGTATCCACAATGGTTTCGGTCTTCATGTTTTTAAGGAGGAACTTACAGGTCCCGAATATGCAGATAGGTTCATTAAAGAACTTGAGGACATGGGTATAGAAGTTTTGCTGGATACCATGGTAATAGAGCTAACTAAGGATAAACGTATAATTGCCGTCAGTCATAAAAAAGGATTGATGCAAATCCAAGCTGAGGCAGTAATCCTTACTATGGGATGCCGGGAAAGGACCAGAGGTGCCATCAATATACCAGGTTTCCGGCCAGCGGGAATCTTTACCGCTGGCACTGCCCAGAGATTTGTTAACATTGAAGGATATATGCCCGGCAAAGAAATTGTCATATTAGGCTCAGGAGATATAGGCCTTATAATGGCTCGCCGCTTTACTCTTGAGGGAGCAAAGGTAAAGTGTGTAGCGGAGATAATGCCCTATTCCAATGGACTGACAAGGAACGTAGTCCAATGTTTGGAGGATTATGACATTCCGCTGCTATTAAGCCATACCGTTGTAAATATTGACGGAAGAGACAGAGTGGAAGGTGTCACAATTGCACAGGTGGATGAAGATTTTAAGCCTATTTCATCAACCGAAAAATATGTTACCTGTGATACCTTGTTGTTATCGGTCGGATTGATTCCGGAAAATGAGCTTTCAAAAATGGCTGATATTAAAATGGATGACATTACTGCTGGCCCTGTTGTCAATCATAGAATGGAAACAACAGTGCCGGGAATTTTTGCCTGTGGGAATGTAGTTCATGTCCATGATTTGGTAGACTTCGTCACCATGGAATCTCAATTGGCAGGTCGAGGCGCCGCAAACTACCTAAAGAACAGGATGCCTTTGGGAAAGCATATTTCCATTCTCCCCGGTGAAGGTATCAGGTATGCAGTGCCTCAATTGATTGACCCGCAAAATATCATAAATGAAAAGCAAAACTTCTTTATGCGCAGTACAAAACCCATGGAGAAAGCTCGTTTATTTATTGAATCTGATAAAGACCTTATTCGAACAAAAGTTATTCAGCATATAAAACCTAGTGAAATGATAAATATCGAACTCAAGAAGGAAGAATTAGCTGATAAAGATATAAATAGCTTAAGATTTTTCCTTCAGGAAGAAGGTGTGGCTGATGGAAATCAATAAAACAGTAACCTGCATTGTTTGCCCCAAAGGGTGCAGGATTGATGTAAAGGTGAAAAACGGTGAAATAGTAAGTATACAAAACTATGATTGCAAGCGTGGTTTGGAATATGCCAAAAATGAAGTATTAGATCCAAGAAGAATACTTACAACAACCCTGAAACTATCCGGGGGTAGAGTGCTGCCTGTCAGAACAAAAGATCCCATACCCAAGAAATTGCTGAAAAAAGCCATGCTTGAACTCAAAGATGTAGTAATTACTCCCCCTGTTAAGGTGGGGGACATAGTGGCGAAAAACGTGGTTGGAACCGGCATTGATTTAATATCTACAGGCAATGCTAAATAAAGATATAAAAATAATTAAGATATAACTGAAAGGGTGAAAGCCTTGCTTCAAAAGGATGCTGTTTTTACCCATCCTAAAGGAATGCATATCAGAGCTGCGGCTATGGTGGTTCAGAAGGCTTACGAAATTGAAAGCACGATGGACACCAGCATATATATTCGCAATCAGTCCGGGAGAGAAGTACCCGCCACTGCCCTGATGGCTATTCACTCACTTAACATAAAACCCGGAGAGCGTATCACGATAGTGGCGAAAGGGGCAAATGTAACGGAGGCCATAGATTGCTTTGAAGAATTGCTAAAGCGAGATTTATTGCCTCAAAACCCTGTAGAACTAGAACAAGTGGATGATATTTTAGAGGAAAATATGCTTAAAGCGGATAAGATATTTGACAGTATTGGCCTTGGCCTTATTGTTACCAACAAAAGAGGCATTGTAACTCTGTGCAACAAAATAGTTGAGGAATTAATGGGTATAAAAAAACAATATATGGTCGGTAATCAAATTCAGGATATTATTCCGGGTATAGATTTAAGCTCTGCATCATCCCTTGGAATCGGAGTGTTCGGACCGGAAAAAAACTCCGAACGAAAAATAGCATCAACAGATGTTAACCCTATTTTTGTTGAAGGTGAAATTGTAGGTTATACCATTATTTTCAATAAGAATGCTTCCACAGCTGAATCCTTCGTTTCTGATCAATGGCCCAATTACGGCACCAAATATGATTTCACCTTCCATATATATAATAACGACGTCTTTGAACTTGATAAAGCATTTGGCAACATTATCGGCCGCAGTGAAAAACTGCTTGCGGCTTTGGATGTGGCTGCCAAAGCCGCAAAAACATCTTCAACAATTCTTTTACAGGGAGAAAGTGGTACGGGGAAAGAGTTGGTGGCAGAGGCCATTCACAATGCCAGTAAGAGAAATTCTGGACCTTTCATAAAGGTAAACTGTCCGGGTATACCGTCCAATTTGATGGAAAGTGAGCTTTTCGGCCATGAGAGAGGTGCTTTTACCGGAGCCATTTATCAAAAGATCGGTAAGTTTGAATTGGCAAATGGCGGCACGATATTTTTGGACGAAATAGGTGAATTAGACAATAATCTGCAGGCAAAACTACTGAGAGTTTTACAGGAACGAGAATTTGAAAGAGTTGGAGGGAACCAGGTTTTTAAGACAGATGTCAGAATAATAGCTGCAACACATCGCGATTTAAGGGAAATGGTAAAAAAAGGGGAATTTCGGGAGGATCTCTATTATAGACTGAACGTAGTACCGGTAAAACTTCCAAGTTTGCGAGAACGAAAGGATGATATACCGTTACTTGTTGAACATTTTTTGAAAAAACTATGTAAAAAACTGGGACACAATAATAAGGTCATGACAAAAAGAGCTGTTGGATATTTATATAATTATGACTGGCCTGGAAATGTTCGTGAACTTGAGAATATTATTGAGCGAGTTATTAATTTATCCGACGATGATGTGATAGATGCTTGGGATCTGCCGGAATATATTACCGGTAAGGTTATTGAAAAGAAACCACGCTTGATTAATTTAGACATAAACGGAGAGCTTGCTACCTTTGATGATTACGAGAAAGCCATAATAGAAGTGGCTTTAAGAAAATATAAGAGCTTTAACGCCGCCGGTAAGGCTTTGGGTATTACACATAAAACCGTTGCGGCAAAAGCCAGGAGATATGGTGTTGTGGAGTAAACTAAATCTAATAAAGGGGTTAAAAAATGTTAAATAAAGCATTATATAACGACAAATCGATACCCCTGACCAAGCAAAGTGAAATACTACAGTTAAGTGAACAACTCGGTTATGATGCCCATGAAATAAAATGGGTAGTTGCAAAAAACTCAGACACCGTAAAAAACCTTGTTAAGTTTATTGACAATATAACTTGTGATTCACAGGAGATAAGTGCAAATTCAGCGAGTGGTTCAGATGAAATTAAAGGGTTATCACTTTTGGCATCTAATTTAAAGGAAATTGCTTCTACAGTGTCACAAATATCAAAGGATTACCTAAAAAAAGTGGCAGATGGAAGCTTAGCCATCAGTGATGTGGAGGCTGCCCTAGTTCAAGTTACTGCAGAAATGGACAGATCATCTGATGAAATTGAAGCTTTACTGGAGCTTACTGAAAAAGTAAAGGATTTTGTAGATTTCATCAAACATATAGCACAGCAGACCAATTTGCTTGCCCTCAATGCCGCAATAGAAGCGGCCAGAGCCGGTGAGGCCGGTCGGGGGTTCAGTGTTGTTGCCACTGAAATCAGGAAACTGGCGGAACGAAGTAAAGACAAGGCTCATGAAATACACGATACGGCAGATCTTATAAATAAGGGTATAATTAAGGCCTGTAACATATCCCAAAAAGGTACCGAAAACCTGAAAAATGTAAAAACGAAAATGAAAATAGGTAAAGACGCAATGAGTGGTGCCGTTGCCGCATTTGAAGACATATCTCAGCTTAATGGTAAACTATTGGATTCTTCAGAAGAACAGGCCAAAACTTCCAATTATTTAACAGAAATCTTCACCTCTCTCTCAGATAAAACCGCATCGACTGCAGACTCTACTGTAAAAGTCGCCTATCTCATTAAAGATCAGGAAACTCATAACAAGAAACTTCTTGACATTGCGGACAATTTAGTAGATAAAGTGTATGCATTACAAAAACAGTCCACTTATTTAAAGAGCAAGGATGAAATAATTTTTGGTATTAATCCTGCTCTAAGTCCTGATGTAATAAAGTCTTTGTACCTTCCCGTGATTAACAATGTATGTAAAAAAGTAGGGCTTATCCCCAGAGTCTTGGTGGCTACTGATTATGATGCCCTCTCAAACAGCTTGATTGATGGAATTGTTGATGTGGGATGGTTCTCGCCTTTAGCTTATGTCAATGCCCGTAACAAAGCCCCGGTTATTCCTATGGCAACGCCTATGGTAAACGGAGCACCTAATTATTTGGGATTCATTATTACTACTTCGGGGTCAGGCATAACTAATTTGAAGGATGTTAAAGGGGAGCGTATGGCCTTTGTAGATCCGAAATCAGCCTCAGGATATGCTTATCCAAGACTTCTGCTAAGAAAAGTCGGAGTAGATCCTGAAAAGGATTTGCAGGAACAAGCGTTTTTAGGCACTCACAGCAACGTAGTGGAAGCGGTGCTTTCAGGGTCGGTTAAAGTTGGTGCCACTTATTCTGAAGCCATTGATGATGCAAGACATAGAGGGCTTGATGTAGATAAATTTATTTATTTGGCTCAAACCGATCCCATACCGAAAGACTGTATTGCAGTTCGTCCGGATTTAGACCAAAATATTGTTCTAAAATTGGAAAGGGCTTTTATGGAATATAAAGATCGTGGTATAGGTAAAGAACGAGAAAGCTCCACGATTAACGGTTTTGTTGCAGCTAATGATGAGAATTATGACATCATTCGTGAGGTAGTAAGAGATGCAGGTTGATAAAAATTACCAACCACTGTATATTTAAAACGCTAAAACCTGCATATTTTCGGGTTTTTGGCATTGGTATGATTTATGCTACTAATATAGTGTAAATCATTTTTTTTAGGAGGGGTTCGATGAAAAAGATTATCAACAATCCGGAAAATGTAGTGCAGGAAATGTTAGACGGTATGGTGGCAGCCTATCCGCAGTATGTGCGGAAAATTGACGGCTTTGAAGTCATTGTCAGGGCCAATGCTCCCATAAAAGGTAAGGTCGCACTGGTATCCGGCGGAGGCAGCGGTCATGAACCTTCTCATGCAGGCTTTGTCGGAAAAGGTATGTTGGATGCCGGAGTAGCTGGAGCTGTCTTTACTTCACCAACTCCCGACCAGGTTTTTGAAGCAATAAAAGCTGTTGACGGTGGGGCAGGTGTGCTTTTGGTAATTAAGAACTATACTGGTGATATCATGAACTTCGAAATGGCCGGAGAAATGGCTGAGGCTGAAGGAATAAAGGTTGCCAGTGTGGTGGTCAACGATGACGTAGCAGTGGAAGACAGTCTTTACACATCCGGTCGGCGTGGCATTGCCGGAACGGTTTTTGTCCACAAGATTGCCGGAGCCAAAGCCGAAGCCGGCGGAACCCTGGAAGATGTTAAAGCTGTAGCGGAAAAAGTTATAAAAAACACCAGAAGTATGGGAATGGCCCTAACACCATGTATTGTGCCTGCAGCCGGAAAGCCTACCTTTACACTGGCTGAAGATGAAATGGAAATAGGCATGGGTATTCATGGAGAACCGGGGACCAAGCGTACACATATAATGCAAGCTGACGACTTGGTGGATCATCTCATGGAAAAGATATTAGATGATATTCCCTATAAATCCGGGGATGAAGTTGCTGTAATGATTAACGGCCTCGGAGCTACACCTCTTATGGAACAGTTTATAATGAATCGTCGGGTAAGTGAAATATTAAAGAAAAATGGAATTACGGTCTACAGAACCTTTGTAGGAGAATTCATGACTTCAATTGAAATGGCCGGAGCTTCAATTACTCTATTAAAATTGGATGATGAATTAAAGCAACTGTTGGATGCTCAGGCTGATACTCCTGCTTTCAGGCAACTTTGATACATCTTTCGAAAGGAGACTTAAACGTGGCTGTAAATAGTGCAGAACTAATTGAAATCATAAATCTGATAGCACATGATATTCAGAAAAACAGAGATTTCTTGACAGAACTTGATTCAGCCATCGGTGATGCCGACCATGGTATAAACATGTCTAAAGGCTTCAAAGCTGTTACTGAAAAAATATCTACTATGGCCGACAAAGACTGTGGCAGTATTTTAAAAACCGTAGGGATGACGCTGGTATCAACAGTAGGAGGCGCTTCCGGACCCCTGTACGGTACTGCCTTTATGCGGGCAGGTCAAGCCGTGGGAGACAAACAGCAGCTTGGTTTTGAGGATATACCAATATTGTTAGATGCGGCACTGGAAGGTATAAAGATGCGGGGAAAAGCTGTAAAAGGTGAAAAAACCATAATAGATGCTTTAGAACCGGCAGTAGAAGTATTAAAATCCTCACCGATGGATATTAAGCTTATGAATGCGGCGGTAAAAGCGGCAAAAGACGGAGTTGAATATACCAAAGGCATAATAGCCAAAAAAGGAAGAGCCAGTTACCTCGGTGAAAGGAGCCTTGGCCACCAGGACCCGGGAG
>JGI24503J29689_10039294_pt1 | contig 11116 bp, 10 predicted proteins | sample BioPla3RNA2_FD_29689 | JGI IMG/M metagenome (IMG submission 29689)
CAACAAGGCTGAGCTGTACGCCATGCGTACAGGAAAGCTGAAGAGAAGCGGCTGAAACCCGTGGCCATATAGGTCCTATTTTCAGGTGTCTTATCATTGATGGCTTGTGGTTCCTGTGCTATAATACTTCATTGGCAAGGTTTCGACTGTTGCCTGTAAATGCTGGTAGGGAGGTAAATCTGTTGAAGAAAGGAATACATCCTGAATACTCAATAACGACGATAACGTGCGCGTGCGGTGAGACCTTTGAGGTCGGATCCACCCGAAAGGATATGCGGGTTGAGATCTGCTCGAAGTGCCACCCTATGTTCACCGGAAAGCAAAGGATTGTAGACACCGGCGGCCGAGTGGAGCGCTTCCGTAAGAGACACGGTCTGGAAGAGGAATCATAAGGGGTGCATGTCTTGGGCAAAGAGGGCTTTACCTATGGCGGCCAGGCCGTCATAGAAGGCGTAATGATGCGGGGAAGGCGCAGCATAGCGATTGCTGTAAGAAAGCCCGACTCAAGCATAGTCGTACAGAATAAACCCATAAAGATGCTGGCCGAAAGGTATCCTATACTGGGATTGCCGGTGATACGGGGAGTCTTCGCATTCATCGAGACATTGATAATAGGCTTTGATGCGCTGATGTTTTCAGCGGATCAGGCGGGCGCCACCGAAGAAGAGCAGCTGAAACCGTGGGAGCTTACGGTAACTGTTATTGTGGCCTTTGCACTTTTTGTAGGCCTGTTTATCGTGCTTCCCAACGTTGTGGCGGTGTGGGTTCAAAAGACCGTCCACAACAGGGTCTTAGTGAACCTGGCAGAAGGTGTTTTCAGGATTGCGTTGTTTATCGCGTATATTGTAGCTGTTTCAAGGATTAACGATATTCAGAGAGTCTTTCAGTACCATGGTGCTGAACACAAAGTCATTCATACCTTCGAAGCAGGGGAGCAGCTTTCGGTAGAAAACGCCAGGTGCCATACGATCCTCCATCCTCGGTGTGGAACTGCCTTTTTGCTTATTGTCATGGTGACGATGGTGCTGATATTCTCAGTGTTTCTCCGTGCCACCAATCTGAGTATGCGTATTTTGACTCGACTTGCATTGTTGCCGATTGTAACGGGGATATCATATGAAGTGATTAAACTGGCCGGCAGGCCGAATCCGCCAAAGTTCATTCAATGGATAATAGCGCCTGGACTCTGGCTGCAGAAACTCACCTGTAAAGAGCCGGATGATGACCAGATAGAAGTGGCAATCCGCGCTCTGACCAATGTGCTTGAGGCTGACGGCGCTTAGGTTAAGCCTGACTTACGTGTGCCGGACCTCGATGCCGTTTTCCTCAAGGGGGTGAGATGAGATGCAGAGTAGACTTGATGAGATTGAACAGCGCTATATTGACCTTGAAAGAGAGCTCTCTGATCCTGAAGTCCTGGCTGATCAGGAAAAGTTTAAGAGTGCAGCCAAGGCTCACGCAGATCTTGAAAGAATTGTGACGAAGTATAGAGAGTATAAGAGCGTCAAATCTGATCTGGATGAAGTTGAGGAGCTCCAAGAGTCCGGTCCTGACGAGGAATTGGCTGAGTTTCTGGAGCAAGAGTTGAAGCGCTTGAAAGAGGACGAGGCCAGGTTGGAGCAGGAGCTCCGAATCCTCCTGCTTCCTAAGGACCCCAGCGACGAAAAAGACGTCATAGTTGAGATCAGAGGAGGAGCCGGAGGGGAAGAAGCTGCACTTTTCGCCGCGGACTTGATGCGGATGTACATGAGGTACGCGGAGAAAAACCGCTGGCGAACTGAGATCATGAGCTCAAGTCCTACTGACCTGGGGGGATTTAAGGAAGTTATCTTCAGTGTGCAGGGACGAGGCGCGTACAGCAGGTTGAAGTACGAAAGCGGAGTGCACAGGGTCCAGAGGATTCCCGACACTGAAGCTTCCGGAAGAATCCATACATCCACTGCTACAGTGGCTGTTCTGCCTGAAGCCGAAGAGGTGGAATTGGAGATAAAGCCTGAGGACTTGCGAATCGATGTGTTCAGGGCGACGGGACATGGCGGACAACACGTTAACACCACTGATTCAGCTGTTCGAATAACCCATATTCCCACAGGCATGGTAGTGACTTGCCAGGATGAAAAGTCGCAGCTGAAAAATAGAGAAAAGGCGTTGCGTGTTCTGCGTGCGAGGCTCCTTGACCAACTTAAACAGGAGCAAAAAGCGGAGCTGGACGAGGCCAGGCGCATGCAGGTGGGAAGCGGGGATCGCAGCGAGCGTATACGTACGTACAACTTCCCTCAGAACCGTGTGACTGATCACAGGATAAACCTTACCCTCTACAAACTGGGCGAGATCTTGGAGGGCAATATTGACGAGGTAATTGACGCCTTGGTCGCAGTTGATCAAAGCGAAAGGCTGAAGAAAATTGGCTGAACCTATTGGGATTGTTACTGCTAAAGATGCGCTTCTTGCGGCAGCCGGGCGATTGCGCGAAGCAGACATCCCAAGCGCGCGGTTGGACGCAGAGGTCCTCCTGGCGCATGTGTTAGGGGTGCGGCGCGAGTACCTCTATGCACACCCCGAAAGGCGTCTCAGCTTTAATGAATATGAAAGATACCAGGCAGTTCTGGAGCAAAGACTAACCAGGCTGCCTGTGGCTTATATTACAGGGAAAAAAGAGTTCATGTCTTTGGAGTTTACCGTCGATCAGCATGTGCTGATACCCAGGCCGGAAACTGAGGTCCTTGTTGAAGAGGTTATTTCCCGTGTTAGGCCTTGCGGAGGAGCGTTCTTGCCTTTAGCGAATCCGATGATTATTGCAGACATAGGAACCGGAAGCGGGGCAATAGCAGTGAGTATTGCCTGGTTTGTGGAAGATGCGCAGGTTATCGCTACCGATATCTCAGGTGATGCACTGGATGTAGCCAGGGCAAATGCCAGGAAGCATAACTTAGGCCACAGGATCAAGTTTTTGCAGGGAGACCTCCTGGCCCCTCTTGCAGATGAGGGGCTGGAGCACCGGCTTACCGCTGTTGTCAGCAATCCTCCTTACTTATCTAGGAGAGCTATGGCTTCTGTCACACCCGAAGTGGCACTTGAACCGAAATCAGCACTTTTCGGTGGCGAAGCAGGGCTTGATTTTTCTTTTGCTATCCTTGAACAAGCCAGGCCCTATCTGGTGCCGGACGGGTTTGTCGCGCTGGAAGTCGGCTACGATCAGGCCGAGGCTGTAGCAAGCTTCGCCAAGGAGGAATTGGGATACGGAAAAGTCGAAGTTATAAGAGACCTGGCAGGTATTGAAAGAGTAGTAATAGCAGGTCAATAATAAGCTTAAACCTGTCACGAGCCTGCATTTTAAGATTTTATGGGCTCTACAGTCCGGATACGGTTCACCGTCTGGGGACAAACGGTGTAAGAAAGTGAGCGTTTGAGACTGGACGGTAAAGGATGAATCCAGAGAAGCAAAGGGGTAGAAACGAGGTTTGAAAGAGACGCGAATAGTAAAAGTAAATCCTGATAGCCCCGATATTCATGAAATAAGGCAAGCTGCATCAATAATCAGAAACGGCGGCCTAGTCGCTTTTCCCACTGAAACCGTCTATGGCCTGGGGGCCGATGGGTTGCGAGAAGATACTGTCAACAAAATCTTCATTGCAAAGGGTAGGCCTCAGGATAACCCTCTTATTCTTCACGTGTCATCTCCGGACGACATATCGCAGGTTGCAACCTGCATCTCACCTGTAGTGGACAAGCTCGTTGAAGGCTTCTGGCCGGGCCCTCTTACGTTGGTCCTTCCGAAGAAGCCCCATGTGCCTGACGTGGTCTCAGGCGGCCTTCCGACGATAGGAGTCAGAATGCCTGACAATTTAATAGCTCTTACTCTTATTGCAGAATCAGGTACGCTTTTGGCAGCTCCCAGTGCTAATCTTTCAGGCAGGCCCAGCCCTACTCAGGCGAGTCACGTTGTGGATGATATGTGGGGAAGGATTGACCTGGTATTAGACGGGGGACCCACCAGGTTGGGCGTGGAATCAACTGTCTTGGATTTGACGCAAGATCCTCCGCTGATTCTGAGGCCGGGAAGCGTCACCCGTGAAGAACTCGAGGATGTGGTGGGGGTTGTCAACTTATTGGCAGAGAAAAAGGAAGAGAGGCCGTCCTCCGGAAAAACCTTGCCCGCCGCAAAATACCCGCATTACATCCTGGATACGCCGCTCTTTCTTTTTGAAGGCGAGCCTCAGGCTGTAATCAAGAGGATACAGGAAGAGGCGGAAAAGCTCCGTGAGCGGTCAAAGAAGGTAGGAATCATAAGTTCTCTCGAGAACAAAGAACAATACCTGGATTATGCAGATGTGGTTGAAGTTGTCGGATCTAGATATGACATGACCAAGGTTGCAGCAAGTCTGTACAGTACCCTAAGAGAGGTCGAAGCACACAAAGTCCATGTTCTGCTTGCGGAAGGGTTCAGTGACAGGGGCCTTGGGTTTGCAGTGATGAACAGGCTGAGGGAAGCTGCGAGAGGCCGGGTCATCCATGTGTAACGTAGACTTATGACGATGTCTGATTTCTTGGTAGGGTCAGTGATTGGACTGAGGTTTGGATTTGGCAGGAGGTGAGTTGGCCCTATGCAGCAGCTGAGGAGAATCGTGCTGGTATGTTCGGGGAATACATGCAGGAGTGTCATGGCTGAGGCTATGTTGAGGCATGAACTTGAAAAGATCATGGGGGATCAGGCCAGGGACATAACAGTCACTTCAGCCGGTGTATACGCGTTTCCCGGCGATCCTGCATCTCGCCACGCTGAAGAGGCTATGAGAGAACTCGGCCTCGATGTGTCACTCCACAGGGCCGGTCGTGTTTCTCGTGAAGCCCTGGACGGCGCCGACCTTGTGTTAGCCATGACTGCTGCGATAAAGGATGAACTGCAAAGAGCCTACCCTGCCCTATCTTCTAAGGTACAGGCCCTCACCGAGTTCTCCGGCTTAGTTGATGAGTTTGGCTACGATATCAAAGATCCTTTCGGAGGTTCTCTTGAGATTTACAGGGAAAGTGCAAGACAAATAGGTATGGCTGTTGAAGAAGTGGCAAGAAAGATTAAAGAATCATTTGAACTAAGGGGCGATACTGATGAAGATCGGGATAGGAAGTGACCATGCGGGCTTTGAGATGAAGGAAAGCTTAAAGGCTTACCTCGGCTCGCTCGGGATAGAAGTCCTGGACTTCGGAGCAGAATCCGCTGAAGCCGCAGATTACCCTGACATAGGTTATCCGGTGGCGAAAGCGGTAGCAGGTTCAAAGGTTGACATGGGTGTCCTGATATGCGGCTCAGGAATTGGCATGTCCATCGTTGCCAATAAAGTGCCGGGTGTTCGGGCGGCTTTGGTGGGAAATCCCGAAGTCGCCAGGCTTTCCAGGGAACACAACAATGCCAATATCTTAGTCCTCGGTGCCAGAGTGACGAGTCTTGATGACGCCAAGACTATAACAAAGGTGTTCTTAGAGACCGGATTTGCCGGAGGTCGCCACAAAAGGCGTGTAGATAAAATAGTTATGGGCGAAACCAGAAAGGAAGAGGCTTGCATGTCCAAAGTTCATCTAATTGATCATCCCCTTATCCAACATAAATTGTCTCTTGTCAGGGATAAGAACACGGGCTCTAAGGATTTTCGAGATCTCGTCGCTGAGATCTCCACTCTGATGGCTTATGAAGTCACTCGCGACCTGCCATTGGAAAAGATTCAGGTGGAAACTCCAATAGGTACAGCCGATGCTCAGGTTATTTCCGGGAAAAAAGTCGGGATTATCGCTGTTTTGAGGGCAGGCCTTGGAATGATAGAAGGGATGTTGAGGCTGATACCTACAGCCAAGGTCGGACATATCGGAATTTATCGAGATCCTGATACACTGCAGCCCATAGATTACTACTGCAAGCTTCCGCCGGATGTGGGAGAACGCGATCTCATACTGGTGGATCCCATGCTAGCTACAGGCGGATCTGCTACCTCTGCAATAAGATTCCTTAAGGACAGAGGTGCAACCAACATTAAGCTGGTAGTACTTGTGGCTGCGCCGGAAGGTATTAAGATGGTGCAGGATAATCATCCTGATGTAGACATCTATACCGCTGCGATTGACAAGTGCTTGAATTCCCATGGATATATAGTGCCTGGGCTGGGAGACGCAGGAGATAGGCTGTTCGGCACCAAGTAGGCTCTTTTGCGGGGAGCGTGTCCGGTTTTGCGCTCGGACACATTTCCTGTTGCAGCGCGTGATCGGTGATTGCAGCGAGGGGTGTAAGAATCCCGCCAATCACCTGCAGGCCGGATTTTTCCCAAGGCGCCTCCGCTAGAGGCGCCGTCCCGAGCGCAACACCGATTACGAGCCGCCGAAGATGTGTGATGCAATCACCGACCACTCTCCACCGGAGATGGCTGGTGCGATCATCGATCACGCGCCACCCAATGCTAAGCATGGTCTCAGGTGGCAAACGCAGGGTTTGCCACCCGTCGCGGAAGGAATGATTAGGATTGAGCGGAAGAAATCAACGTCCGTCTTGGGATGAGTATTTCATAGGCATTGCAAAACTGGTTGCCAGCAGATCTACGTGCTTAAGAAGGCAAGTAGGTGCAATAGCGGTAAGAGACCGGCGCATTCTGGCTACCGGATACAATGGTGCACCTGCGGGACTGGCTCACTGTGCGGAAGTGGGATGTATAAGGGAGCAGCAGCAAGTGCCTTCAGGTCAGCGCCATGAGCTGTGCAGAGGGCTTCATGCGGAGCAGAATGTGATAATCCAGGCTGCTCTACACGGAATAAGTATCCAAGGGTCTACGGTATACTGTACAGACTATCCGTGTTCACTGTGTATGAAGATGCTTATCAATGCAGGAATCGAGGAGATTGTTTATTCCGGCGCTTACCCTGATGACTTGGCTTTGGAAATCGCTGAAGAAGCCGGTTTGAGAATACGCAAGTATACAGATTAATAGACGTAGCTTTGATAAGGTGCTTTTCTTGACATGTCCATATAGCTGGGTTAGAATGTGAACGATGGCCGTTTGTATTTCCTTAATCTTCAATGATACCTCATCATTATCAAGTGTACATACGCGAGATGCACTTACTTAAGGCCTCGAAGTGAGAGGAGAAAGCCGGCCTCGAATGATAACTTACATTCCAATCCTTTTAGAAGCCTGGGTCATATCGTTTGTCTTAACCCCCATCATACGTGCAGGGGCACGTCGAACAGGTCTTGTCTACATGCCGAATCCGCGTACCGTTCATGAACGCCCTATGCCCATTATGGGTGGGTTAGCTATTTTTATTGCGTTTTGTGTGACTGTTCTCCATCGGATAGGCCTCGGCTATGATATACCGGGCCTATTATTAGGTGGGCTTATTATTCTTCTGGTTGGGCTTTGGGATGACATAAGGGATCTCAAGCCGCTGGCTAAGTTGATCGGACAGATCCTGGCTGCTCTGGTTGCAATAAGGTTAGGCGTCAAGATCGAGTTTATTACCAATCCTTTTGGTTCTGGCATGATTTACCTGGGTTTCTGGGGAATACCCCTCACAGTCCTTTGGATTGTGGGAATGGTGAACATAGTCAATTTCCTTGACGGCCTGGACGGGCTGGCTGCAGGTGTATCTATTATTGCAGCTTTTGCTCTTTTTGCGGTGGCTTCGTCTCGTGGACAAGTCCTCGCCTCTATGCTTGCCGTAGCCTTGGCTGGGAGCGCGCTGGGGTTCTTGCCGTATAATTTCAATCCTGCCACCATCTTTATGGGTGATGCAGGCGCCATGCTCCTGGGCTTCGCGCTTGCTGTGATCTCGGTTGAGGGCGCGTTGAAAGGTGCAGCTACACTTGCTTTGGCTGTCCCTATGTTTACTCTGGGTGTGCCTATTGCTGATACGGTCTTTTCGATAGTCCGCAGAGTTCATAACGGTACACCGTTCTACGAGGCGGATAAGGAGCACATCCACCATCGGCTTGTGAGTAACGGGTTTTCCCACAGGGGAGCGGTAGTCCTTATATATGCGATCACAGGTTGCCTTGGACTGATGGCTATTCTTATGGCAAAGGCAGGTGTGACGCTTACCGGTTATATTGTAGTTGCTGCGCTTCTAAGCGTTATCTTAATATCCAGCCGAAAGCTCTGGATCACCCGCACGCGGGATACACAAAGAGGAGACGTAGAAACCCAGCATAGGTAAGTGATACGATACGAAGGTGCATTGCCGGATGACGCTGATATGTTGCATTAGACGTCTTCTGATCTGTAGAAGAGTCCGGCGGCTCATGTGTTAGATTGCGGGCTTCCTAATAATCAGAGTAAGAGCTATTGTAGGAGATTGTTGAAAGGGGATCGGAATGCCGAAGAAGAAAGTCATGGCAGTGTTCGGAACTCGTCCGGAAGCAATTAAGATGGCTCCGGTGGTGCAGGCTCTCAGGAGTTCCAATGAGTTGTCAACGGTTGTGGCTGTAACTGCCCAACACCGCGAAATGCTCGATCAAGTCCTTGACATCTTCGGTATTATCCCTGACTATGACCTCAACATAATGCAGGAAGGGCAATCGCTGTCTCAGATCACAATCCGCACACTGAGCGGGCTGGAAGAGCTGTTGGAAAAGGAAAAGCCTGATCTGATTCTGGTGCATGGAGATACATCCACAACATTCGCAGGTGCGCTCTGCGGGTTTTACCACCGCGTTCAAGTGGGCCATGTTGAGGCAGGCCTCAGGACCCGTGATAAGTACTCGCCTTATCCGGAGGAGATGAACCGGCGCCTGGCAGGGTGCCTTTCTGACATCCACTTTGCCCCTCTTGCCACACACAAGGATAACCTTGTGCGCGAAGGCACGCCTTGTGATTCAATCCATATTACAGGCAATACAGTGATTGATGCTCTCCTTGATATTGCGGGAATGCCGTTTGAGTTTACCTTGCCTGAACTTGCATCTATTGACTATTTGAATAGGAAAGTCGTGCTTGTTACTGCGCACCGCCGCGAGAATCTGGGGGAGCCGCTACGAAGGATTTGCTGGGCTATCAAGAGGCTCGTGGAAACAAGGCCTGATATTGAGGTGGTTTGGCCTGTCCACATGAATCCCGCAGTCAGAGACGACGTTTTTCAGATCCTGTCTGACATGCCCCGCATCCGTCTTTTGGACCCTGTAGACTATCAAACAATGGTAGGTCTCATGTCCAGGTGTTACCTGGTCCTTACAGATTCCGGCGGCTTACAGGAAGAAGCGCCTTCTTTGGATAAGCCGGTCCTTGTGCTGAGAGACGTCACGGAGCGGCCTGAAGGTGTCGATGCAGGGACTCTGGCTGTTGTGGGCACAGATGAAGAGAGAATCATCACGTTTACGCAGAGGCTTCTTGATGATGCCAATGAGTACAGAAAGATGTCTGAGGCGCCTAACCCTTACGGCGACGGACAAGCTGCACTCCGCATTCGTGACGCGATCCTGTGGAGGTTTGGGCTGGTTCCGGAGAAGCCTGTGGATTTTCAGGGATAATCTGGGCATAATACATGCTATAGGTAAATAGGTTTATGTTTCCAGTTGAAGCCTGATTCTGGCGATGATAGACTGATGGACGAGGTTCTTTTCTAAAACGCTGATATTTCTGCTTATTGAGTGCTGAGTTGTGCTGGGTTGAGAGGAGGAAGTTGTGTGGAAACTCTCCTCGTTCAAGGAGGAGCAAGATTAACCGGACGCGTGGCGATATCAGGGGCAAAGAATGCCGCTTTGCCTGTTATTGCTGCTGCCCTCCTTACCGGAGAGACGGTGAACCTTTCAGGCGTGCCAGGCCTTGACGATATAAACACCATGTGTGAGCTCCTGGAGAGTGTCGGTGTAGGTGTTCACTGGGGTCCGGGATGCCTTTCCCTTAATGCCCAGGATGCAGTTGCAGGAGAAGTCTCTTATAACCTCGTAAAACGCATGAGGGCTTCATTTCTTATCGCCGGTCCGATGTTGGCCAGATTCGGTTACACCCGCATGCCCATGCCCGGAGGCTGCGCTATAGGTTCGCGGCCGATAGATCTCCACCTTAAGGCTTTCAGTGCCATGGGGGCGGAGCTGTCTGTGGAAAGTGGGTATATTGAAGCACGTGCTCCCAACGGCCTTAAGAGCGCTCATATATATTTCGACTATCCCAGCGTAGGAGCGACTGAAAACGCGATGATGGCGGCTGCTCTCGTCCGGGGCGATACTGTCTTGGAGAACGTGGCCAGGGAACCGGAAATCGTAGATCTTGCAAACCTCTTGACTAAGATGGGTGCGAAAGTCGTGGGTGCAGGCACAGGTGTCATCCGAATCCGTGGTGCAGGCGAGCTGCAAGGCACAAGCCATACAGTCATCCCCGATCGGATAGAGGCAGGCACGTACATGACAGCTGCAGCCATCACCAAAGGCGATGTAATCCTTGAGAATGTAGTGCCTGAGCATCTTACCGCAGTAATCGCTAAGTTGCGCGAGATCGGCGCTCATGTTGATGTGGAAGAATCGGAGATTCACGTTTTTTCGGACAAAGAGCCTACTGCAGTAGATATAAAGACCATGCCGTATCCGGGCTTTCCAACGGATCTTCAGGCTCAGTTTATGGCACTTCTGTCTTTAGCTAACGGAATGAGTATTGTTACTGAGACTGTCTTTGAAAACAGATTCATGCATGTATATGAGCTTGCTCGGATGGGTGCGAAGATAAAGATCGACGGAAGAGCCGCGATTATCGAAGGCGTAGGCGGCTTGTCAGGTGCTCCGGTGGCTGCAACTGATCTTCGGGCAGGAGCTGCCCTTGTCATTGCCGGTTTGGTTGCTAACGGAACGACCGAAGTAGTCAATATCGCGCATATAGACCGGGGTTACGAGGATCTTGAAAAGAAGCTATGCGCCCTTGGGGCCAGTATAACCCGGAAATCCCCTTCTGAAAAGGAAAAAGCCTCTGCTGCGACTGCCTCATAGTATTTCCCTGTTCTAATCGATCCTTCTGCCGAGTATAGATAAGTCTATAGGTAGATCAATAGACAAGCGGTTATTTCTTAGCAGGAGGAACACAATATGGGCCAATGGATCATTGTGTGCGTCGGGTTTTGTGTTCTCGTGGTGATTGTCATCCCTTCAATCATC
>JGI24503J29689_10072959_pt1 | contig 11066 bp, 8 predicted proteins | sample BioPla3RNA2_FD_29689 | JGI IMG/M metagenome (IMG submission 29689)
GTGAATTTATGGCAAACAAAAAAACAATTACATTAATTGATGGTAATTCGCTGATGTTCCGTTCTTATTATGCGACTGCTTATCGTGGCATTTTCATGCAAACCAAGAACGGCCTATATACAAACGCTCTTTACGGCTTCTGTAACATGTTTATTTCTCTGATAGAAGATCTAGATTATGCTTTTGTTGCTTTTGATGCCGGCAAACAGACTTTTCGCCACCAGGAATTTACAGAATATAAAGCAAAAAGAAAAGAACTTCCTGAGGAATTAAGAGTCCAAATACCTTATATTAAGAAATATCTCGATATAATGAAGATTTATCGCGATGAAAGTTTAGATTATGAAGCCGATGATTTGATTGCCTGTGTTGCTAATAAAATGTATAATGATTTTGATGAGATTAGGATTATCACCGGTGACAAAGACTTGCTTCAACTCGTTAATGATAAAATATCTGTCTATCTTACCAAAAAAGGTGTCGGTGAATTAGACGAATACAATAAAGAAAACTTTTATGAAAAAGCGGGATTTCATCCCGAACAAACGGTAGATTTCAAAGGTCTTGTCGGCGATGCTTCCGATAATCTTCCTGGCATCAAAGGCATTGGTGAAAAAACTGCTCTAAAACTATTAAATGAATATCCGACGCTTGAAGATATGATTGCGAATGCGGATAAAATAACTGGTAAAACCGGCCAATTGATTAAAGAAAATCAAGAAATAGGTTTAAAATGCAAATATTTAGCGACTTTAAAATGTGACATTGATATTGATGTTACACCGGAAGATTTCAAAGTTGAAGAGTATGATTATCAGGAATTAGTAAGCTTCTTTCAGGAAATGGAATTCAATTCTTTTCTGAAGCGCCTTCCTCAAAAGAAATCAAAGCAACCTTTTATTAAACCAGATATTATCAAGGGCGACTCTAAACTGGGTTTGAATGAAGATGCTTATTTGGTGGTAGAAGTATTTGGCGAGAACTATTTCCGCGGTGAGTTTTTAGGTCTTAGTTTAATTACCGAAACAAAGAGATTTTTCTTTACAAAAGAAGCGGTGCTTTCGAACCAGGAGTTGAAAGCATATTTGAAAGAACCCCAGTATCTCAAGAAAACATTCGATTATAAAAAATTATGTTTAGTTCTTAAAAGACATGGACTTGAGCTTAAAGGGGTAAGTTTTGACTTAATGCTTGCTGCTTATTTACTAAACCCCGCTTTCGGCTCCGATGATATCAAGATTGCTGCCGATAATTTCTCAACCAATGATTTACCCTATTATGAAAATATCTATGGCGCTAATAAAAAAATGGCGATCCCGACTTTGGATGTTTATGCGAAATATAGCGTTCAAAAATGTGAAATCATTAAAGAATTAGAAAATGGAATCTGGGATACTTTAAAAGAACAAGATTTGTTATCTTTATATGAAATAGAACAGGAGCTTAGTGAAGTTCTTGCGGAAATGGAATTAAACGGTTTACCCGTTAATCTTAAACATTTAGAAAATATCGGTGCGGAGTTAAGCGCAAAAGCGGATGCTATTGCTGCTGAAATCTATCAAATTGCTGGAGAGGAGTTTAATATCAATTCTCCGAAACAGTTGGGAGAAATTCTTTTTGATAAATTACATCTTCCCCACGGCAAACGGACCAAAACCGGTTTTTCTACAAGTGTTGATGTTTTGGAAAAACTGGCAGCAGATTATAAAATTGCGAGGTTGGTTCTCGATTACCGGGGCTATAACAAATTAGTCACAACCTATGTAAATGGCTTGAAGGATGCTGTTGATGAAAAATCATATCTTCATCCTTTATATAAACAGGCTTTGACCCAAACGGGAAGATTATCATCTGTCGAACCGAATATTCAAAACATACCAGTTCGGACCGAAGAAGGGCAAATGATCAGAGAAATCTTTATCTCCCGCTTTTCAGACGGATATATTATAACTGCCGATTATTCGCAAATTGAACTAAGAATTTTAGCGCATCTTTCCGGCGATGCAAAAATGATAGAAGCTTTCAATCAGGCTGTTGATTTCCATAAACAAACCGCCAGCTTAATCTATGAAGTTGATCCGGAAACTGTGACCAAAGAAATGCGACATACGGCGAAAGCCATTAATTTCGGAATTATCTATGGTATGAGCGCATGGGGGTTGAGCGAATCTCTTGGCATCAGTCCTTTAGAAGCAAATATCTATATCAATAAATACTTTGATACTTATCGCGAAGTCAAACGCTTTTTAGATGAAACGGTTGCCCGTGCAAAAGAAGATGGCTATACCAAAACAGTATTAAACCGGCGTCGTTATATTCCAGAAATAAATAATCCTAATAAAAATTTAAGTAATTTCGGGGAAAGAACAGCCATGAATGCACCGATGCAAGGAAGCGCCTCTGATATTATTAAAATTGCAATGGTTAATATTAAGCGGAGGATTAATAAAGCAGGTTTGAAAGCTTTGTTGATTGCACAAGTGCATGACGAATTAGTTTTTGATTGCCCAAAAGAAGAAGTGAATATCCTTAAAGATTTAGTAAAAGAAGAAATGGAATCCGCATTTCCTCTGAAGGTAAAGTTGTTAGTTGAAGTGGGAATCGGAAAAAATTGGGCGGAAGCAAAATAATTATTTTATAATATAATTATAGAAGGGGGTATTTTATGAGTGTAATATTTAAAAGGAGAAGTGTCAGAAATTATCTTCCTGATCCGATCGAAAAGGAAAAAATAGACAAGATTTTGCGAGCAGCAATGCAAGCGCCCAGCGCGAGAAATCAAAAACCTTGGCGCTTCTTGGTTATCCAAGACCGCGAGGAATTAGATCGTCTTTCGGAGGTTGCTCCGAATTTAAGGTTGTTGAAGGAGGCTCCGGTCGCAATTTTCACCTTCTTTAAGAAAGAAAATCTTGCTGCCCCGCTCTTTGTACAACAGGATTTAAGCGTTGCAACGATGAACATCCTTTTACAGGCTACCGAACTAGGAATCGGTAACTGTTGGTTGGGATTATACCCGAATACGGAGCGAACCAGTCTTGTCAACAATGCTTTAGGAACCCCGGAAGATTTAGAAGTTTTTTCCGCAATCACCTTAGGCTATCCTAAAGATCCCGATGCTTTGCATTTTGTTAACCGTTATGAACCAGAAAAAGTATATTATGAAAAGTTTTAATTATGCCAGAATTACCAGAAGTTGAAACAGTGAGACGCCATTTAAAAGTAAATATCATCGGTAAAACCATCAAAAGTGTTGATATTCTTTATGATAAAATCATCAGAGATATTGATCCCGAAGATTTTGCCCATACCTTAGTGAACCAAACTTTTTTAGACATAAAACGTAAAGGGAAATACCTGCTCTTTATTCTAACGGATCTGATTTTGGTTTCTCATCTGCGGATGGAAGGTAAATACTTTTTGAAAAGAACTGAACCGGCTACAAAACACGAACATATTATCTTTAACTTTACCGATGGAACTAGTTTAAGATACCACGATGTTCGTAAATTTGGTACGATGAATCTATTTCGAACGAAGGATATTAAAAGTGTATTAAACAAACCACCTTTAAATAAAGTCGGTTTCGACCCTTTTGAGAAGTCATTATCAGCGAAAGAGGTTTATGAACGCTTCCAAAGAATTACAAAGCCGATTAAATCGACTTTGCTGGACCAATCAATCATCAGTGGTCTTGGAAATATTTATGTGGATGAGGTTTGTTATCTTGCGAAAATTCATCCCGAAACTAGCACAAAACAACTTTCTTTCGAACAGGTCTCGGTCCTTTTGGATTATGCAAAAGAGGTGTTAACGAAGGCGATAGCTTTGGGCGGAACAACCATCAAAAGTTTTTCTTCCCATGAAATCAGCGGTCGTTTTCAAAACGAACTCCTTGTCCATACTAAAGAGCATTGTCCTAATTGCAAGCAGAAAATCACAAAAATTAGAATTAACGGCCGCAGCACTTATTTTTGTGAAAATTGCCAGCTTATAAAAGCAGGAAAGGAAAGAAAATGATTATCGGAATTACCGGTTCAATCGGAACAGGCAAATCAGTGGTAACTAAATATCTAGCAAACTCAGGTTATCCGGTATTGGATTCTGACCTGCTTGCCGGAGAAGAACTTGAAAATGAAGAAGTTATTAAGGAGATTGTTTCCTATTTCGGAGAATTGGTATTAAGTAATGGGAAAATTGATCGTAAAAAGTTAGGAGAATTAATTTTTCGAAACAAAAGCGACCGTGAAACATTAAATCGAATCATTCATCCGCGAGTGATTGCGAAAATTGAGGAAAAAGCAAAGCAAGCAGAAGGTCTGCTCTTTGTTGATGTTCCACTCTTGTTTGAGGCAAAATTAGAACATCTTTTTGCTAAGATTATCGTGGTTTATACGAGTAAAGAAACGCAGTTAAAAAGATTGATGGTAAGAGATCGCATTGATGAGGAATATGCGCTGGCAAAAATAGCTGCCCAAATGGATATTGAGGAAAAGAAAAAAAGAGCTGATTACTTGGTGAACAATGAAGGCGATCTTGAAAATACTTACAAACAGATAGAAAATATATTAAGGAGAATTGAGAATGAAATTTGGTGATTATTTTACAAACGATTTTGAAACCAGTGAAAATCATTATTTGCCGGAACTGAGAACCCGGTACTATCGTTGTCGCAATGAAGCAGCCAAAGAACAAGTAATTAAACTAGCCGAAGAAGAGAAAGCAAAAATCAGAGATATCAATGATACGCATAATGAGATATTCTTTGAAACGTCCTCATATTCCTGTATTGCGACGATTATTAGCCCGAAAATTACGGAGACTGCTGTCGATTTCAAAGTAACGACAAACAAGTTTTTACCTTTTGGAGCCGGGAGAAAGGTTATTATGCGTTTGTATGAAATGTTAGATAAAAGATTGCCGTTTAAAGGAGTAGCTTTATATAAATAAAAATACAAAGGGAGTAGGAAATGAAAGCAAATGTTCATGATATTTTTAAAATAATTTCTAAACAAAGCATCGGCGCCGAAGATATATTTTCGCTTTCGCAGATGTATATGCCTATTATCGGCATTGATAGTTTCAGTCTTTATGTTACGCTCACAACATTGAAAGAAAACGAAAAATACAGTTTTAAAAAGCTGCTTGATTTGTTAAATTTGGGCGGTCTTACTTTATTAAAAAAAGCTTTTAGTAAATTAGAAGCCGTTGCTTTATTGAAGACTTATTATCATGAACAGCGAGGTTATTTATTTCGCTTATTGTCTCCTTTGCCGAGAATTTTATTTTTAGAAAACACTTTGCTTTCTTCTTTTCTATCTTCACAAATCGGTGAAGTCGAGTTCGAACGTCTGCGCGGGGAAGTAAAAATCCCTCAAATTCGCGGATACCAGGAAAAGACTAAAACCTTTGATGAGGTCTATAAGGTTGAAAACAAAACTATTGGAGATCTTTTTTCCCAACTCTTTAAAGTGAAAAGCAACAATCAGGTTCAAGTTAAAAATTCTGATTTTGATTACTTGTTTTTTAAGATGGGATTTGATACCGGTTTTATCGACCAGAAGCTCCTTGATGATGAAGAGTTTAAACAAAATATTCTGAATATAAGCTACAACTATCAACTGAATGAAGAAGAAATGATGGACGTGATATTAAAGACGATTACCATTGATAAAGATTTGAAATACGAAGACATTTCGAAAAACGCCCGCAGTTATTATCAAAAGAAAAATAAAAAAACTGCTCCCAGCTTTGTAACGAAAGAAGCGGATGTATTTATCAATAGCGTAACTGATGAAACCCAATACCGTTTTATTCAAGCACTTGAAAGCCTTACTCCGGAACAATTGTTGAGACAAATAAATGGCGATATCAAACCTGCAGTAAGTGAACTGAAGTTAATCGAAGATTTAACTAAAAACACTGGTTTTCCTCCAAGCATTATTTATATTATGATTTTATTTGTCCATAATGAAAAAGAGGGCACATTACCGGGATATAATTATTTTGAAAAAATCGCCAATACCTGGGCCCGAGCAGGCTTGAAAACACCGATGGATGTTTTAGCTTATTTAAACAAAGCACCGACTACTACCAAGAAAACATATAGCAAGAAACAGTCAAAAACAAAACTGCCGGAATGGTACAACCAATATGAAAAGCAGTTGGATCAGCTTTCGGAAAAAGAAGATCAATTATCGGATACTGAAATCGAAAAAATTCTTGAGGAAGCTAGAAAACTAAGTTAGGAGAGAAGTATGAATCGTGATAATCAACAACTTATATCTATGCTTTTTGAGGATCCTCTGATTCGCGGGTTCTGTAAAAAAAATGAGTTAAACGAAGAAGAAATATTAGACAATCTCGGAAAATTTATTATTCAAAAAGAAAATAATGAATTATCCAAAGACTGCACTTTTGAAAGATGCAATGTTGATGGAAACGGGATGCACACCGCTTTAAGTTATCAGAACAAAAGGGTGGAATTAAAATCGGTTCCTTGTTCCAAATTTGAACAAGACTACGACGAATATCTCGATTTACGCTATTTTCCCGAAAGCAACGAATTTATGACTCAAGAATTAGTAATCAATAAACATCGGAGCATTGCTTTAAAAAGGATTACCGATTTTGTAAATGAATATAAAAAAGGAAGATTTACAAAAGGTATTTTTTTCCATGGCCCGTTCGGTACCGGAAAAACCTTTTTAATGATGACTCTTGCGAAGAATCTGTCTAAGGTAGGAGTTAAGGTCTTCGTTGCTTATTATCCGGATTTGGTCAGATTTATGAAAAGCTCGATCTCGACCGGAGAATTAGAAAAGATTATCAGAGATCTAAAAAATAGTGAAGTATTAATGCTTGATGATGTCGGAGCCGAAAGCAACTCCGCATTTATCAGAGATGAGGTTTTAGGACCGATTCTCCAATATCGTCTTCATGAAAATCTTCCTGTTTGCATGACTTCGAATTTGAGCATTCTGGAACTACAAAATCATTTCAGTGAAACACGAGATCAAATTGATTTAATTAAAAGCGCCCGGATTTGCGAGCGTTTGCGCTTTCTTATGAGCGAAGTAAAATTAAACGATAAAAATTACCGAACTGAAGTAGATTATACACAAAAAAGTTGACCATAAATTAAGTTTGTTATATAATATTAGAAAATGAAAAAACTATGAAGTGGACACGATTGCAGGATTAGTTTATTTAAAGCGAGGGCAGGATGGTGAGAGCTGCTTGTTAAGCCCCGGCAATTACTACCATGGAGTTGAACTCGAAAGATGTTTCCGTTTTCCGCGTTAAGGAATTTGAGTGTCAAGATCATTTTGATTTTGAAAATAAGGTGGTACCACGTTATATGCGTCCTTGTGTTCAGGGATGCATTTTTTATTTTTATTTAAAGGAGGAAGAAAAATGAAGATAACTTTTATTGACGGAAGTTCAAAAGAATATCAACAGGGAATTAGTGCGCTGGAAATTGCGCAGTCCATTTCCCCTTCGCTTGCAAAGAAGGCTGTTTTTGCAAAAATAAACGGTGAAGATTATGATTTGACACGGCCGCTTGGAGGCGATGCCAGTCTCGAGCTTGTTACCAAAGATGCTCCGGAAGCCTTTTCGGTATTAAACCATTCTTGCAGTCATTTACTGGCAAGTGCAGTAAAGAAATTATATCCCGCTTCCGCATTCGGTGTCGGACCGGCGATTGAGGAAGGATTTTATTATGATATAAATCCAGGTGCTGGCATAAAATTTACTGAAGAAGATCTTCCTAAGATTGAAGCGGAAATGGCTGCGATTGCAACTCAAGCTTTAAAATTTGAACGGCGTGAAGTGACTAAAGAAGAAGCTTTGGTTCTTTTTAAAAACGACAAATACAAACAAGAAATAATCAATGAATTAGAAGACGGTGCGGTAATTACTGTTTATAAACACGGAGATTTTATTGATCTTTGTCGCGGACCCCATGTTTTGAGCACGAAAATGTTGAAGCATTTTAAACTTTTAAGCGTCAGCGGCGCTTATTGGCGTGGAAAATCGGATAATGAACAATTACAAAGAATCTATGGTATCTGTTTTTTTAGCGATGCGGAATTGCAGCAACATTTGGAAATCTTAAAAGAAAGAGCAGAACGCGATCATCGGAAACTTGGGCGCGAACTTGGTCTCTTTATGATTAGTGAATATGGTCCCGGCTTTCCTTTCTGGTTACCGAATGGTTGGGTGTTAAGACGGACCTTGGAAGAATATTGGTTTAAAATTCATACCCGCGAAGGATACCAACTAATTCAAACTCCGATTATGTTGAATAAGGATTTATGGCAAATTTCCGGACACTGGGAAAATTACAAAAACAATATGTATACTTCAGAAATTGATAAATACGAATTTGCAATAAAGCCAATGAATTGTCCGGGGGGAATTTTGGTCTACCGGAGCAAACTGCATTCCTATCGAGACTTTCCGCTTCGGCTCGGGGAGCTCGGAATGGTCCATCGCCATGAAGCGAGTGGCGCTTTAAACGGACTTTTCCGTGTCCGTTATTTTACTCAAGATGATGCTCATGTCTTTTTAACCGAGGATATGATTGAAAGTGAAGTTGCGGAATTAATCAGATTGTTTGATGAGATTTATTCCACTTTTGACCTGAGTTATCAAATTGAGCTTTCAACTCGCCCTGAGGAAAACTATATCGGTACAGTTGAAATTTGGGACAAATCAGAAAAGGCGCTTGCGAATGCATGCAGGAAGGCCGGAAAAGAGTTTAAACTCAATCCCGGCGACGGAGCATTTTATGGCCCGAAACTTGATTTTAAATTGCGTGATTCTATGAACCGCATCTGGCAATGTGGAACAATTCAACTTGATATGAATTTACCGGAACGCTTTGATTTGACTTATATTGATGAACATGGCGAAAAACAACGACCAGTAATGCTCCATAGAGCAATTTTCGGCTCTTTGGAAAGATTCATCGGTATTATCACCGAACATTACGGTGGTGCTTTTCCGACTTGGTTGGCACCGGTTCAGATTAAACTAATTCCTGTGAAGAATGATTTTCATTTGGATTATGTAAAAAAAGTTAAAGAACTGCTTTTTAAGGAAGGCTTACGGGTTGAAATTGATGACCGCGAGGAAAAACTTGGTTATAAAATTCGTGAAGCTCAAACCTTAAAAATCCCTTACCAACTTGTTGTCGGGGATAAAGAAGTAAATGAGCAGCTTTTGACTTATAGAAAATATGGAAGCGCTGAAACTAATACAGTTTTTATAGCTGAGTTTATCGCTTTAATAAAAAAAGAGATAGCCGGATTCGGTAAGGATAATTAAAGAAAATGAAAAAAATTCGCCTTGAAGAAGGAGCGAAATTGTGTTATTATTAGGCTAATAAACCTTGAGGGGGAAAATTATGAGTGAAAGAATAATAAGGAAAATTGGAAGGGGAAACTTTTATCTTTTGGCTTTTGTTGTTGGCTTTGTTCTGTTTTTTCTCCTTCAAGTTGCGGTTATGTATTTAGGGGTAGGGATTATTTCCTATAAAAATCCGAATTTTCTTAAAGAATTTCAAGTTGCGGTTAATGACTATAAGAAGATGACAGATCAGATGTGGGGAGTACAAAACCTTTCCCAATTCATCGGCAGTATTATTTTGGCTATCTTAATGATTATTATCTTTGCAAGGAATTTAAGCCAAGATTTTCAGAGGTTTAAAAGCGAATGGAAATCTACTATTCCGATGATTTTTTTAGGTTTCATTATTATTTACCTAGTGAATATAGCTTTTGTTTTGATTTATAAACTGCTTGGAGTTACAGGAACTTCCCAAAATCAAGAGTTAATCTTGGCTGCTTTAGATTCAAGCACCGGCGTCTTTATGTTGCTTTCAGTAATGTTGCTGGCGCCGTTTGTTGAAGAGATTTTGTTTAGAAAAGCATTATATGGGGCTGTGCAAGACAAATTTAAATTGCGGCCGCTGATTGCAATTCTCATTTCTGCGGTTATCTTTTCTGCCTTGCATGCGGTTGATCTCTTCTTTTTCCAATATTTACCGATGGCTTTGGTACTATGTACGACTTATTCTTTGTCGAAAAACAATATCTTAGTACCGATTGGAATTCATTTCTTGAATAATTCCACCATCTTGATTTACTTTTTTATGACGGTTTTTTTATGAGATATACAGATTTAATAGAAAATGCTAGAAAAGCTCGCGCAAAAGGAAACTTCCGCGAGGCAATAAAATTTTACCAAGAAGCCTTTACAAAAAAAATAATCATCAAAGATTTGGTGGATTATGGACTTGTTCACCTTGATAATAATCAGCCGCTTCAGGCAATTGAAGTATTTAATGAGATTGTCGAGGTTTTTCCTAATCTTCCCCATACCTATTACTATCTAGGTACTGCCCATGAAATAATCGGCAAGAAAGGTGAAGCGGTTAAGTATTATCATACTACAATTGAGAAGGATCCCACTTTTGCTGATGCGTATTTCAGTTTGGCCTTGCTTGCAGATGAAAGCGACAATGAAGAGCTTGCCATCGATTATTATCAGAAGACTTTGCTTTATAATCCGCATCATTTTTGGGCTAACCTCAATATCGGGTCTTTTTATGAAAAACATAATCAGCTGAACCTGGCCTTAGCGCATACACGTCAGGCTTATAAAGTTGACCCTAAAGAAAAAATGGTTTCCTATAATCTCGGAGTTATCTATGGTAAGCAAAAAAATTATGAGAAGGCCAAGAAATATTATCTTGAAGAGATTGAAAAAGAGGGTTATATTTTAGCCTATTTGAATATTGCTTTGCTTTATAAAGATATTTATCGTGATTATGAAAGCGCCCGTTATTATTATCTGCGAGGGATTGAAAAAGATAAAGATAATGCGGTTCTTTGGTATAATCTTGCTTGCGTGTATCTCATAACAAATGATTATGAAAACGGCTATTCCTGTTTGTTATATGCTCTAATGCGTGATCCGAGTTTAAAGGATTTTATGCTTGAAGACGAAGAACTTGCCGACTTTATCAAGAGTTCATATTATGAAAAATTATTAAAGCAAAT
>JGI24503J29689_10050406_pt1 | contig 11064 bp, 6 predicted proteins | sample BioPla3RNA2_FD_29689 | JGI IMG/M metagenome (IMG submission 29689)
GCCAAATGAAAAAGATATTATATTTCATTATTATAATATTGACGGTTGTATTATCAACCTCGTGCGGAAACGGGAAAATCGAGGTTGTCATTGGCATGTGGCCGGAATCGGCGAACACATCCGATGTCGCGATGTTTAATGTTTGGAAAGAAAGGTTTGAAAACGACCACCCGCAGTATGAGATTATCGGCGAATCATTTACCTATTCCGTGGAAGCTTTTTACGCCAGGGAAAAGACTTTGCCGACGGTGTTTCAAACCTGGTTTACCGAGCCGCAGATGATTGTCGCCGGCGGGCACGCCAAGGATATAACCGGGATTGTCAAAGAACTCGGTTGGTATGACAAAATGGATCCGACGTTAAGAGACTACTTGACATTCGACGACCGTTTATACGGCATTCCCCGAGACGGCTACGGGTTGGGCGTCATCATTAACCTCTCCGTGTTTGAGGATGCCGGCCTCGCGTCTGACCTGAACGGCGACGGCGTGGTCGATATCGTAAATCCCGATGATTTAAATGAGAAATACTATCCGCAAACATTGGAAGAACTGCTGGAGTATTCGGTCACCATTAAGCGGGAGACCGGAAAAGACGGCTTGATCATCTTGAATGTCGACCGCAACGGCGGCTGGCAGTATTCCAATTTTGCCTGGGCGTTCGGGGCTTCCCTTCAAGTTGTCGACGCCGATAACAAAGTGCGCGCGAATCTTAATTCCCCCGAGGCGGTCGCCGCGATGGAATATTTGAAGAGTTTCTATTCCGCTTACGAAGGCGATTCCGTTGTCCCCATCGGCAACATGAACTACACGGAATGGGCGACCCGGTTGGGTAACGGCCAGATAGCCATGGCTATCTGCGGAAATGACGTTATCTCCAACGCCATTACTCAGGGCGGCATGAAACGCGACGATATCGCGTTTGTTCCTTTTCCCGCCGGTCCCGGCGGACATTATACCTTGTTCGGGGGAACGCCTTATATGTTTAGCGCCTATGATTCCGACGCGGCGGTGGAGGGGGCCATCCGTTTTCTCGAGTATATCGGCCGGTCTCCCGAATTGAGCGAGGTCGCGAAACAGGCGCATCGGGAAGGCATGATTACCGCCACAAACAAAAACATGTTGATTCTGCCCGAGATTAAACCGTGGATTAACGAAGATTATGTCGCTTTTATTGAATCTTTGAACACTCAATATGTAAACGTGAAGTCGCTTCACAACTTTAATGATTTCTATGACTTGTTGCCGGAGACAAGAAGACAGGAAGAACCGTATTATACTCAATATATGTATGAATTGCTCGACCAGGTGGTCGTTCAGCTTCGTAATCTGTCCTTTGACGTCGAATCGTCGCTTAACTCCAAAAATCAACTCTTTGAAAGCTATCTGCGCGAACAGTTAGGTTAATATGAATGCACAAATCATTACAAAAAAGAAAAACACTCTAAAAAGGGATCTCCTTTCCTGGATAATCGGGATCCCCTCTATTATCCTGTTTGTTTTCTTTATCTGGGGTCCATTATTTCAAAATATTATATATTCGTTTTTCAAGACTTCCAATTTCGATATGGTGTCATTCAATGGTTTCGGAAACTATATCGCCATCATAAAAGACCCGAGATTTATCGGCGCCCTGAGAAATACGGTCTTGTATGTTATCTACTCCCTCATTATCGGTTTCGCCGTGCCCGTTATCCTGGCCTTGGTAATCTCCGAAGTGGTAAAAGGAAAATCCATTTTCAAAGTGGGGTTCTATATTCCTAATATCGTTCCGGCGATCGCCGTTATCTTGATGTGGAAGATTATGATGGACGCGAATGATTACGGGTTTTTTAATGTTATTCTCGCGAAACTCGGTTTGGGAACGTCCCAATGGATCTCGGATGAGAAGTTGTCAATCCCACTTATTATTCTGACGCTGACATGGAAGTCGGCCGGCTCGACAATGTTGATATATCTCGCGACGATTCAGTCGATTGACAACTCGCTTTATGAAGCCGCGAGGATCAAGCGCCTGTCGCTTTGGCAGCGTCTGCGCTATATAACGATTCCCGCCCTGCTTCCGAGTTTGAAACTCCTTTTAATAATCCAGATTATTTCCGTTTTTCAGATTTTTTACGAACCGATGGTGTTCATGGGGTTGACGAACGATTCCGCAAACACCCTAGGTTTGTTGATTTACAAATTGGTGTATTCAACCCAGAATACCGGGCAGGCGGCCGCGCTGGGCGTTATCAGCATGCTGATCCTACTAATGTTAACCTATCTCTATTTGCTTCTTGACAAAAAAACTTCAACCGCAAATTTAAAGGTTAAGAAGTATATATCTTATGAAGAACTGCTTGCGATAGCTGAAAAGCGCGAGCGAAATATTATTTATAAGGGAATGAAAAAAATAAAGGCTTCGCTTGCCTGGTTTTTCAGGCTCGTTTATAAAGGTCTCGTAAAAATAAAATTGATTCGGCTTTTGGAATCGGCTAAGAAAGCCCTCGCGTCGCTTTTTGACCAGACGTTTAAATTTACGAAAAGAATATTTAAACCCAAGACCGAGGGCATCCTGGTTTATTCCGATTATAAAAAGCCGTCCCGCCGCCTCGGCTACTACCTGATGTTTCTTTTGCTTGCTTTGGGGATGCTAATGATACTGATTCCGTTTATTTGGCTTTTTGTAACGTCCTTCAAAGGGGCCAATGAGATTTATCAGCTGCCGAAAGATTATCGGTTTTTGCCGGAGTCGTTTGATTTCGGGAAATACGCAGACGTGATCGCGAAAACGCAGGTGATGCGCAATGTCAGGAATTCCGTGATTATCGCAGTCGGCGCGGCCGTTTGCGCGATTGTTTTTAACGGACTGCTCGCCTACGTTGTCTCGATTCTCCGTCCAAAGGGAAGCAAGGCTGTTTTTTATCTCATACTTGCTTCAATGCTGATCCCGGCGACCGTCGCTCTCGTTCCGTTGTATAAAAATATCACGGGCATTTACGAAATCATATCCGCGGTTACCGGATTGTCATTGAGAAAGATCCACTCCACATTTTTGACGTTAATCCCCTTCTGGTTTATCGCCGGGGCTTCGCCGTTTTATTTTCTATTGTTTAAATCGCATTTTGACTCGTTGCCGAAAGAATTGTTCGAGGTGGCGGCGCTTGAAGGCGCGTCGAAACTGCAGACATTTTTCCGAGTGGTCGCGCCTCTTTCGGTTCCGACCATGATGGTCGTCGGCATATTCTCTATCACCGCCGCATGGAATGATTTTCTTTTGCCGTACATCGTGATAAACAACCAGAATTACTGGACAGTCATGGTGAAACTGTTTAAGGTGAACGCGGAAATGGCCGTGTATGGAATAACCTTGGATCAGTTTCTGAGCTTGCTTTTGTTCACGATGATTCCCCCGGTAATCATATTCTTTATTTTCCAGAAACGCATCACTTCTAACGTGGCGACGACCGGCATCAAATAGAAAGGAAGCATTTTATGAGTCGCATATCCCTGCAGCATATATATAAAAGGTACCGGAAGGATCAAATGGTCATCAAGGACTTTTCGCTTGAGATATTTGAAAACGAGTTTATCGTGTTGGTCGGTCCTTCGGGTTGTGGGAAGACCACCGTTTTGCGAATGATAGCCGGGCTTGAAGAAGTGACCAGCGGTGATTTTTATCTTAACGAGGAGCGTCAAAATGATAAGGATCCGTCCGGCCGAAATCTAAGTTTCGTATTTCAGAATTACGCGCTCTTTCCCCATATGACGGTCTACCAAAACATCGAGTTCGGACTCCTCAACAAAAAAATGACGAGACTCGAAAAACGTCTCGCCGTCGAAAATATCGCGAAAAAGCTTTCGCTCTATGAAAAACTGGGATTTTATCCGTCCCATCTCTCGGGCGGCCAAAGGCAACGGGTCGCCCTGGCCAGGGCGCTCGTCGACGGCAATCAACTTGTCTTATTAGACGAGCCGCTTTCCAATCTGGACGCCGTGCTTCGGGCGGAAATGCGCACGGAATTAATTCGTTTTCAAAAACAATACAATGTCACAAGCATTTACGTGACGCATGATCAGGTCGAGGCGATGACAATGGCTTCAAGGATCGCGCTTTTGATTGACGGCAGGATTGTTCAAGCGGGGCGACCCGAGCAGATGTATAACGACCCCAATCATCTCGACGTCGCAACTTTCATCGGCGCCCCGGAAATCAACGTTTTCCCGGCTAGATACGACGGCGCGAAAATGATATCGGGAAATAATGTCTTTGCTATCGGCGACGATGCAAGGGGGTTGTTAAAAGACAGGGTTGCCGAGGACGTCTATTATGCGATCAGGCCCCAGGAAGTTAAAGTGACCGGGACGGAAGCGCCGGGGACGCTTTTGGGAAAAGTTGAAATTATTGAGAATTTCGGCTATAACAAACTGCTTCACATTAACGCGAACGGGATGATGATCAAAGCGCTGGCGCCTTCAGATTTTGTCGTTTGCGATCGGATGTTCGTTGACTTGACCGGGAAAGGGTTCGTCTTTGACGCCGACAAAAAACGAATCTCGGCGCGCAAGATCAGAACGTTAGTCCTTAAGCGCCCGAGCGGTTTATCGGCGGAAGATAGCCAGGCGATAAGGGAATTAACAAATTACGGATATCAGATATTCGCGGAAGAGCGCGACGTCCCGGCGAACAGTTATGTAATACGCCGTAACGATGATAAAATATATGAGATTGAAGGATTGAGGCTTAAGGTTCATTCGCTGAAAGAATTATTAAATCACTTAAGCGATATCAGGCAAATTCGCTAATAATCAAGGAGAAGACATGACAAAGATTGCGCAAAGGTATTTGGAAGTAGATCCATGGAAACTAATTGAAAAAGGATTTCATGAAGACCGCGCCGAAGTATCGGAATCGCTTTTTTCATTATCCAACGAATATTTGGGAGTCCGCGGTTTTTTTGACGAAGGATACCCGAAAAAAAGCTTGGTCGGCACATATTTCAACGGTATTTATGAAGTCCCGAAAGAGATCAAAAAAAGTCAATACAAAGGCATCTCCGACAAGAATCATTATATGGCGAACGCCTGCAACTTTTTCTATACGAGAATATATTTCGGCAGCGAACTTTTTGTTTTTGATCCCGACGACATTAAAGATTATGAGAGAGTCCTGGACTTTAAAACCGGAGTGTCGGTCAGAAGCTATCGGATCAAAGATTATGTAAAGGTTAGTTTCAAGCGGATTCTTGACATGAGGCGCCATCAGATTGCCCATCAGGTGATTACGGTTACTCCCCTCAATTATCGTGGCAAGATCAGGCTTGATATTGGTCTTGATTTTGACGTCAAGCATTGGGGCGCCCCCGGCAGATGGGAAGTATCGGCGCATGGCGATAATTATATTTTGGGCAGGACGACGACCAATCAGCAAGTTTTCGTCAAATATCGGTTTTCCGGGAACTTGGATTTTCAGTCCGAGGCCGTTTATCGCGACCGTTTGGCCGTGAACGCAATCACTTTCGAGCTTAAGGATGAATTTAGATTGGAGAAAAACATCGCCGCCCTCATCAACAAACGCGGCGACGGCGAAGCTTGCGAGTTTGTGCGAAAAGCAGACGATTTACTGGCCGGAACCTCGTTTAATGAAACGCTTCGCTCAAATACTGATTTCTATCGCGATTACTGGAGTAAAAACGATATAATAATCGTCGGCGACGAATACAATCAGCAGGGAATCCGTTTCTGCTTGTTTCAACTTGTAAACACTTATCACGGCTTTTCCGATACCAACAACATCGGCGCGAAAGGCCTGACCGGCGAGGCTTATTCCGGTCACGCGTTTTGGGATTCGGAGACGTTTTGTCTTCCCGTTTATCTCTTTTCTAATCCCCCCGCCGCAAAAAACCTATTAATGTTCAGGTATAACACCCTCCCGGAAGCGAGACTTCGCGCGAAAGAGCTTGATTGCCGCGGCGCCGCCTATCCGATCGCGACGTTGAACGGGACCGAGGCTTGTGATTTATGGCAGCACGCGTCGTTGCAATTGCAGCCGACAAGCGGGGTCGCCTACGCGATCTGGCATTATGTGAAGGTTACGAACGATTATGATTTTCTGTTTGATTACGGCTTGGAAATGTTAATTGAAATCGCCCGGTTCTTTTCCTCGCGCGGTCAATACAACCATGACCGCACCAAATTCGGCTATTACGGGGTAATGGGTCCCGACGAGTTTCAGATGATGGTCAATCACAACGCTTATACGAATCTTCTCGCGAAATACGTGATGGAATATCTGATCGAGATTCTCGACCGGTTCAAGGACGAAAGCCGCGTCGGGATGGCGATTAAAAAACTTCGCTTCACGGATGAGGAAAAGAGCGTCATGATTGAACAGGCGGAGAAAATGTTCATACCTTATGACCCTAAAACAAAAATCTATGAACAGCACTTGGGATTTCATGATTTACCGCATATCGACATCAATGAAATACCGGTGACGGATTTCCCGCTATATTCGCACTGGACATATGACCGGATCTACCGGAATGATATGATAAAACAGCCCGATGTTTTAATGTTTATGTTTTTATACAATCAGAAATTCGATCTGGAAACTAAAAAGGCGAATTTTGATTACTATGAACCGAAAACGATTCATGAATCGTCATTATCGCCGTCAATCCATTCTATTCTCGCCGCCGAAATAGGATATCACCAAAAGGCGCTCGATTACTTCGGCTTCGCGACCCGGATGGATATAGACGATTACAACCGCAATACAAACGAGGGTCTTCACATGACATCGATCGCCGCCGCCTGGCTGAATATAGTTTATGGATTCGGCGGTCTGAGAAGCGACGGGGAATTTCTCAAAATCGCGCCCGCTTGTCCGGAAGGATGGCGCTCTTACCAATTCAGGATTCAATATCTCGGAACTGCGATCCATGTGAGCGTGACGCCGACGGAAGTTATCTTCACGTGTGACGCGGACTTGTCCGCGCCCATCATAGTATATGATAAAAAGTATATGTTGAAAAAAGGGATGACAAAAGTCTCTCATGTGGGAAATTAAAGAAATCGGCTTCAATAAAGAAAGAATAATTCACAACGGGAATAAGTTTCTCACCGGTCATTTGAAATTGGGAGTAAGAGGCGCGCTTGACGAATACACGAAAGCGGAAATGGCCGCCGTTAATCTTCCCTTGGTCTATGACAGGGTGGGAAAGTTGTGGCGGGAATCAGTCAACGCCTATAATCCTTTATATACGGTGATTAAAGTCAACGGCAGGACGGTATCCCTTTTGACGGAGGATCCCGTCTATCATGAACAAAGCTTGAACATGAGAGACGCGTCAATGACGCGGCTTACAAGATGGCTGGTCGATGAAGTCGAAATTGTCGTTAAGTCAAAGCGCTTTGTGTCGCTTCTTTATCCCAGATTGATCTGCGGCTACTATCAAATTTGCGCGAACAAAGACGTTGATTTGCAGGTTCTTACCGGGATTGATATTGATATCTGGGATTTAAACGGCCCGCATTTGGAAAATACCATGTTAGAGAAAATCGAGGGCGATCTCTATGTGAGCGGCGAGACTTGCGAGCGGAAACATAAGATCTGCGTTTATAAACATATAAAAGCGCATTTTAACGCGGATAAAACGGACATTGTTCGAGAAGAAGAGAAATTCCTGTCTCGTTACCTGCTTAAAGCAAAAAAATCCTCGCCGGTCACTTTTCAATATTTTTGCGGGGTCGGGGTTGACGAGAAACTTGACCTGATTCGGGGATGCGTCCTTGACGTCGCGAAGGAAGGTTTTTGGCGCCACCTGAAGAGCCATCGCGAAATTTGGAATAAGAAGTGGAAAGATAGCGACGTGGAAATCGCCGGGAACGACCAGGTCCAGCTTGCCCTTAGATATTCGATCTATCATCTGCTTTTGCTTTCGCCGTCAATCTCTCCCTGTTCCAGCATACCGGCAAGAGGCATTTCCGGGCAAACTTATAAAGGAGCGGTCTTTTGGGACACGGAAATTTTTATGTTGCCGTTTTATCTGAACACGGATATCGAATCGGCCAAATCGATCATAATGTATCGGGTCGAGGCGTTGAAGGGAGCGCTTCTAAAGGCGAAGGAATATGGATACAGGGGCGCTTTCTACGCCTGGGAATCGCAGGAAGGCGGGTATGACGCCTGTTCCGATTATAATGTTACCGACGCGCATACGAACCGCCCCGTGAGAACATATTTTAAAGACAAGCAAATCCATATATCAGCCGATGTCGTCTACGCCATCAATGCCTACATTAATCACAATCAGGATATGTCGATACTTAAAGAGGGCGCGCTTGAAGTTATTCTGGAAGTCGCCAGGTTCTATCTTGATTACGGGAATTACAAAGTCTTGTCTCGCCGATTTGAAATCTGGGATGTCGTCGGGCCCGACGAATATCACGAGAGAGTCAACAACAACGCCTTTACAAATCAAATGGTTAAAATGGTTTTTGAAAGCGTTCTGAAATGCGAAGAATATTTTAAAAATAAAAATGACTGTTATTTTGAAAAACTGATAAAAAGAATCGCTTTTGAAGAAGACCTGGAACACATCAGGAATTTAGTCGACCAAGTTTTTATCAAAGAGCCAAACAGCGACGGCGTTATCGAACAGTTTGACGGCTATTTCAAACTGCGGGATGTTGATATAGACGAACTTAAAAGCAAAATGCTTCATCCCAACGAATATCTCGGCGGGAATGGTCTCGCCGGGGATACGAAAATAATTAAACAGGCCGATGTCGTGGCCATGCTTTACCTTTTCCGCGACCGCTTTGACGCGTCGCTAATGAAAAAGAACTGGGAATATTATGAGAAAAGGACCGAGCACGGTTCAACTCTCTCGGCAAGCATGTACGCTCTCGTCGCCTGCCTGACGGATAATCCGGAATACGCGTACCCTTTGTTTTTGAAATCGGCGACTGTCGATCTTACCGGCGACTCCAAACAATTCGCGGGCGGGATTTATATCGGCGGGACTCACCCAGCCGCCTCGGGGGGCGCCTACATGACGGCCGTTTACGGTTTCGCGGGGCTGTCCGATCAAGGCGGCGATCTCCGCCTTGTCCCGCGCTTGCCGGCGGATATCAATTCGATTTCTTTCAAGATTAAAAAGGCGGGCAGACAGTATCATATCTTTGTGTCAAAAGAAAAACAGGAAATAACGGAGATAGCAATTGATTAAGGGAATAATTTTTGACTTGGACGGCGTCATCGTAAAAACTGACGAGCTGCATTATCGGGCGTGGAAGCGCCTGGCCGACGCGGAGGGGATATTTTTTGACAGAGAAATCAATAATCGTCTTCGCGGCGTCTCGCGGATGGCTTCCCTCGAAATTATTCTCGAGCGTTCCCCGCGGACGTATTCGGCCGAGGAGAAGAACAGGCTCGCCTCAATTAAGAACCAATATTACGTGGAGTTGCTTAAGACGCTGACGCCGGATGACATAATGCCGGGCGTCACAAAAACGCTTGAAGAACTGAAGAGAAGAAAGATTTTGACCGCCATCGGTTCGTCTTCAAAGAATGCCCGGGCGATATTGGAACAGATAAAGTTGGCTAATGTTTTTGACGCCGTAGCCGACGGTAACGATATTATCAATTCAAAACCGGCGCCGGATGTTTTTCTCAAGGCGGCGGATATGTTGGGTTTACGGCCCGCCGAATGCGCCGTAGTCGAAGACGCCGAGGCGGGGATTGCCGCCGCGAAAAGCGCCGGAATGCTTGCGATCGCCATCTTTGACGCGAAAAGATCGCGTCTGGCCGACCACAAACTAGAAGATATTGGAGAATTAATTAATATAATTTTCCAATTTTGACTTGCCTTTTACGGCAATAAAATGTAAAATTTTAATATATAGCGTATAAAAGCGAGGATATTATGGGTAAAAAGATAAATATTAGCGAAATCGCGAGAATCGCGGGAGTTTCCAAGGCGACTGTATCCTATGTTATCAACGACGTGGGAAGGGTTTCTAATAAAACCAAAGAAAAAGTTAAAAAGATTATGACCGAACTTGATTACATCCCGAATGTCAATGCGAGAGCTCTTTCAATCGGACAGACCAAGCTTATCGGAGTCACATTACCTTTGATCGCACCGTCCGATACAACCGGAAGTCATCTTGAGACCAACCCGTTTTTCGCGGAATACCTGGGCGAAATTCACAAAGTCATCTCATCCTACGGGTATGATATTTTGCTTTCGGGAATCCAGGCGAAAGGCGAGTATAAAGACTGGATTAAAAGCCGCGGTCTCGCCGGTATTATTCTTTTGGGAACATATCCTCACGACATTTACGAGGAGGTCAAAGAATTGAACATCCCCGCCGTCCTAACCGACGTCTATGAATCCTACAGCAAAGATTTTCATTCCATCAATACGGACGACGCCGAAGGATCGTATCAGGCAACCAGGCATCTGATAGAATTGGGTCATAAAAAAATAGGTTTTGTCGGCGGATCGATTACAAAATCCCCGGTTCACGCCAACCGTTATCAAGGTTATTGCCGGGCGATGCGGGAGGCCGGGCTTCAAATCAAAAGCGACCGCGTATTTGAAACCCAGACAACATTCGCGGGCGGCATCAAAATCGCGCAACGGTTGATAAAAGACGGAATGGATATAACCGCTCTGGCGGTGGACGCCGATATAGTGGCTTTGGGAATTATGAAAACATTTCAGGATTCGGGTCGGAAAATACCGGATGAATTATCAATCGTCGGTTTCGACGACATTCAGGCATCCTCCTTCACGTCTCCCGGCTTGACAACTATCAGGCAGTTTATTTCCAAAAAAGGCGAGATTGCCGCGCGGGCGATCATGAAGGATATCCTTTCAAATAAAAGGACAGCCGAATCCCAAACGGTTAAATGCAAACTGATTGTCAGAGGCAGCACAAAGGGTGTCTGACGTTGAGGACAGCATAAAAAGCGAACTGTTTTACGCAAATAATCTTGTTTAAATTTCAGATTATTACAAAAAAAAAGCCAAGAAAACAAAGGCGATCAATATAACCGGCTAATTAGTCG
>JGI24503J29689_10023262_pt1 | contig 11056 bp, 10 predicted proteins | sample BioPla3RNA2_FD_29689 | JGI IMG/M metagenome (IMG submission 29689)
GCTTATTTTGTTTTTACTATGTCATTTTTTTTGAATTTGTGGTAAAATTAAGTAAGATTTAGGTGACATTATGACTGGCAAAAAAACACTGACATTGATTGACGGAAATTCATTGATGTTCCGTTCTTATTATGCGACCGCATATCGCGGGGAGTTGATGCAAACCACGAACGGGCTTTATACCAACGCCCTCTATGGTTTCTGTAACATGTTCCTTTCCCGACTCGACGAACTCGAATATGCTTTTGTTGCTTTTGATGCCGGAAAACAAACCTTCCGCCATCAGGAATATACGGAATATAAGGCAAAAAGGAAGGAGCTTCCCGACGAACTAAGGGTCCAAATCCCCTACATAAAAAAATATCTTGACATCATGAAGATTCATCGTGATGAGAGTTTGGATTATGAAGCCGATGATTTGCTTGCATCCGTAGCAAAAAAATTATATGATGATTTCGACGAAATCCACATCATTACCGGAGACAAGGATCTTCTTCAGCTTGTAAACGGCAAAGTCAAAGTCTTCCTGACAAAGAAAGGAGTCAGGGAACTTGAAGAATACAATCTGGAAAATTTCTATGAAAAAGCCGGTTTTCATCCGCACCAGGTGACGGATTATAAGGGGCTGGTCGGCGATCCTTCCGACAATCTTCCCGGCATAAAAGGGATCGGGGAGAAAACGGCAGTGAAATTGTTGCGCGAATACCCGACTTTGGAAGAGATCATCGCCAACGTTGATAAAATCGGGGGAAGAACCGGAGAATTGATCAAAGAAAACAAGGACTCCGGAATCTTCTGCAAGGCCCTCGCCTCTTTGAAACTGGACATCGGCATTGAAGTGGCTCCCGAAGATTTGAAAGTTGAAGAATATGATTACGAAGAACTTGCGGGATTTTTCCAGGAAGTGGAATTCCACTCGCTCCTGCGCCGCCTTCCCCAAAAAGAAAGCAAAAAACCAATCAGTTTCGAGATTATCGACGGGGACCGGGAGTTGGAGCTGAATGCCGATGCTTATCTGGTTGTCGAGGTTTTCGGAGATAATTATTTCCGCGGAGAATTGCTCGGAATGGGGATGCTTATCGGCGAGAAAAGCTATTTCTTTACGAAAACCGCCGTGCTTAAAAACCGCTCCCTGCATTCGTTCCTGGCAAATCCCAAGCATTCGAAAAAAACCTTTGATTATAAGAAATTATACTTTGTGTTGAAAAAGGAAGGGTTGGAGATTAGCGGGGTGGATTTTGATCTGATGCTCGCAGCCTATCTTCTGAACCCTGCCTATGGCTCGGATGACATGAAGGCGGTCGTTGATAATTTTACCGCCAATGAACTTCCCTTTTATGAACATGTCTACGGGGCAAACAAGAAGATGGCCGTTCCCGCCCTCGATGTTTATGCGAAGTACAGCCTTGAAAAATGTGGATTGCTTAAGAGGTTGGAAAAAGGAGTTCGGGAAGAATTGCTTTCCCTGGAAATGGCGCATCTGTATGAAATCGAGCAGGAACTTTCGGAAGTTCTGGCGGAAATGGAATTTTCGGGGCTGTTGGTCGATTTGGAGCGCCTTGAGGCAATTGGCCGGGAACTGGAAAAAAAGGCGGAAGTCGTTGCTGAGGAGATTTACGATATCGCCGGGGAGGAATTCAATCTCAATTCTCCGAAACAATTGGGAGAAATCCTGTTTGAGAAACTCCATCTTCCCCACGGCAAACGCAGCAAAACCGGCTATTCCACAAGCGTTTCCGTTTTGGAAAAGTTGGCTCCTGATTTCAAAATCGCGCGCTTGGTGCTTGAATACCGCGCTTACAATAAACTGATAACGACTTATGTCAACGGTCTGAAAGAAGCGGCCGACGAGAATTCCTATCTCCACCCCTTGTATAAACAGGCCCTGACGCAGACGGGGAGGTTGTCTTCGGTCGATCCCAACATTCAAAACATTCCCGTACGCACCGAGGAAGGGCAGGTCATCAGGGAAATTTTCATTTCCCGTTTTCCCGGGGGCTTGATTTTCACCGCGGATTATTCGCAGATCGAACTCCGCATTCTGGCGCATCTTTCCGGTGACGAAAAAATGATTGAGGCTTTTAACCACGCGGTGGATTTTCATAAACAAACCGCTGCCCTGATTTATGACGTCGAACCGGAAGCGGTGACGAAGGACATGCGGAGAACCGCAAAAGCGATCAATTTCGGAATCATCTACGGAATGAGCGCTTGGGGATTGAGCGAATCCCTGAACATCAGCCCACTGGAAGCCAACATTTACATAAACAAATATTTTGACACATACCGGGGTGTGAAAGCTTTTCTTGACGGCACCGTCAATAGCGCCCGCGAGCGGGGCTATACGGAAACCGTTTTGAAGAGGAGGCGCTACATTCCCGAAATCAACCATCCGCATGTCAATCTGAGAAATTTCGGCGAAAGAACAGCAATGAACGCGCCGATGCAGGGGAGCGCCGCCGACATCATTAAAATCGCGATGGTCAACATCAGTCGCCGCCTGAAAAACGAAGGTCTCAAGGCGTTGATGATTGCTCAGGTCCATGACGAATTGATTTTTGATTGTCCGCAAGAAGAAATAAATAAACTGGAAAAAATTGTGCGAGAAGAAATGGAATCCGCCCAGCAACTGAAAGTGAGGTTGTTTGTGGAAACGAGTTACGGCAGCAATTGGGCGGAAGCAAAATAAAAAAGAAAGGGGTTTTTTCATGAATATGATTTTTAAAAGAAGAAGCGTTAGAAATTATCTTCCCGATCCTATCGAAAAAGAAAAGATAGAAATAATTCTGCGGGCGGGCATGCAAGCCCCGAGCGCAAGGAACCAGAGACCTTGGCGTTTCTTGGTAGTCCAGGATCGCAAGGAATTGGAAAGACTTGCCGAAGCGGCGCCGAACCTCAGGCGGCTGAATGAGGCTCCCGCAGCCATCTTCACTTTTTTCGATAAGGAAAACCTTCTTTCTCCGCTTTTTGTGCAACAGGATTTGAGTTCCGCAACCCAAAACATGCTCCTCCAAGCGGCGGAACTGGGCATCGGCACCTGTTGGCATGGATTGTATCCGAACACCGAAAGAACCGAACTCGTGAACAAGGCCCTGGGAACGCCCAATAACCTGGAAGTTTTCTCGGTCATCACTTTGGGCTATCCGAAAGATCCCAATGCCCTGCATTTCGTAGACCGCTTCGAACCCGAAAAAGTATATTATGAAAAGTTTTGACCATGCCAGAATTACCGGAAGTTGAAACAGTCAGGCGTGACTTAAAACGCCATGTTTTAGGAAAAACGATTCAGCGCGTGGGCATCGTCTACGAAAAAATAATCAGAAACATCGCTCCCGATGACTTCATGGTCGCATTGCAGGGACAGACGATTTCCGATCTAAAGAGAAAGGGCAAGTATCTTTTGTTCATGCTTGAAGGCGCGGTGCTTGTTTCCCATCTGCGGATGGAAGGAAAATACATTTTGAAAAAGGACGAACCGCCCGCCAAACACGAGCACGTCATCTTTCATTTCACCGACGGCTCCTCTCTCAGGTACCACGATGTCCGCAAATTCGGCACGATGGATCTCTTTCAAACCGATGATTTGGAAAGCATTTATCTCATGCCCCCTCTGAATAAAGTCGGCCATGATCCTTTCGATGATGAATTGACTCCGGAAATGCTCCATGAGCGATTCCAAAAGATTTCGAAACCCATCAAAACGACTTTGCTTGATCAGAGAATCATGAGCGGACTCGGCAACATCTATGCGGACGAAGTGTGCTTTCTGGCAAAAATTCACCCCGAAACGAGCACGAAGAAACTCAGCCTCGAAAGAGTCGCGGCCGTGCTTTTTCATGCGCGGGAGGTTCTGAAAAAGGCGATTGCTTTGGGGGGGACCACGATTAAGAGCTTTTCCTCCCACGAAATCAGCGGCCGTTTTCAGAACGAATTGCTGGTGCATACAAAGGAGAATTGTCCTAATTGTCGAGAGCGGATTACGAAAATCAAAGTCGGAGGCAGGGGCACGTATTTTTGCGAGCGGTGCCAAAGAATGGAAAAATGAAAAAAATGATAATTGGAATCACGGGAACGATCGGAACGGGAAAATCTGCGGTCGCCAAATATCTTTCCGAAAGGGGTTATCGGGTGCTCAATGCGGATGCATTCGCGAAAGAGGAGCTTGAAAAGGAAGAGGTCATTTCCGAAATCGTGCGAGCCTTCGGGACCTCAGTTTTAAGAAACGGAAAAATCGACCGCCGGAAACTTGGAGAACTTATTTTTTACAATCGTGAAAAACGGGAAATCCTGAATGGAATCGTCCATCCGCGCGTGATTGCATGCCTTAAAAGAGAGATTGAAAAAGCCGAGGGTCTGTTGTTCATTGAAATTCCGCTCCTGTTCGAAGCGAAATTGGAACATTTCTGCGATAAAATATTGGTAGTCCACACAAGCAGACAGACCCAACTCGAAAGGCTGAAAAAAAGGGACGGAATCGATGCGGGGTTTGCGGAAGCGAAGATTGCCGCGCAAATGGACATTGAAGAAAAGAAAAAGCGCGCGGATTATCTTGTCGACAACGAGGGCGGTTTGGACGCCACTTACGAACAGATTGAGAACATATTAAGGAGAGTGAATGATGAGATTCAGCGATTATTTTAGAAATGATTTTGAAACGAGCGACAATCATTACCTGCCGGAGCTGAGGACGCGTTATTACCGCTGCCGGAATGAAGCCGCGATGGAGCAGGTTTTGAATGTTGCGAAGGCGGAGAATGCAAAAATTAGGGATGTCAATGACGTTCACAATGAAATTTTCTTCGAAACGCCCAAATATTCCTGCATAGCCACCGTCATCAGTCCGACGCTCACGGAAACCGCGGTCGATTTTAAGGTCACGACGAATAAGCTGTTGCCGATGGGAGCAGGAAGGAAGATTATCATGCGCCTCTATGAAATGCTCAACCAAAAATTGCCGTTCAAGGGAGTAGGCCTCTATAAATAAAGGAGAAGCTGATGAGAACTGTTCATGATAATTTCAGAATAATCTCAAAACAAAGTTTGTGCGGGGAAAGTTTCCTCTCCCTCACGCAGCTATACATGCCGATCATCGGCATTGACAGCTACGGCCTCTATGCGGCGCTTTCAACTTTGAAAGAAAACGAAAAGCATAGTTTTAAGAAACTCTTGGACATGCTCAATCTGGGGAGTCCTGGTTTGCTGAAGAAGGCTTTTGAAAAGCTTGAAGCCGTGGCTCTGATAAGATCTTATCATCATGAACAGAGGGGTTATTTGTTTCAGCTGTATCCGCCCTTGCCGAGGGAGAGGTTTCTTGAGAACTCTTTGCTTTCTTCTTTTTTGGCATCCCAAATCGGCGAAGTCGAGTTGAAACGTCTTGCCGGAGAAATCAGAATCCCACAGCTCCGCGGTTATGAAGAAGTGACCAAGACTTTTGACGAAGTCTATGCCATCGAAAACTCCACCGTGGGCGATCTGTTTCGGAAACTCGTCAATTTCAAAAGCGCAACTGTGCAGGTCCAGAATCCGGATTTTGATTACATATTTTTCAAGATGAATTTTGACACTGGTTTCATCGACGAAAAAATTCTCGATGACGAAGAGTTCAAACAACACATCCTCACCATCAGCTATAATTATCAATTGAACGAAGAAGAGATGAAGGATGTCATTCTGAAGACGATTACTGTCGACAAGGATTTAAAATACGAAGACATCTCCAAAAACGCCCGGATTTATTATCAGAAGAAAAACAAAAAAACCTCCCCTTCTTTTTCAACAAAACAACCCGACGCTTTCATCAACAGCATGACCGACGACGCCACTTACAGGTTTTTGGATAGGCTTGAAAAAATGACGCCGGAACAATTGCTGATGGATTTGAACGGCGGGATGAAACCTTCCGTGAGCGAACTGAAATTGTTTGAAGATTTGTTAAACAACACCAAGTTTTCCGAAACCATGATCAAAATCATGTTTCTGCTTGTGAGCCATGAGAAGGACGGAGTTTTGCCGGGCTATAATTATTTTGAAAAAATCGCCAACACCTGGGCGCGGGCTGGCCTGAAAACTCCCCAGGACGTGATTAATTACATTAACAAGGGTCCGGAGCGCGGGAAGAAAACTTACGAACGCAAAAAACGGCAGGTAAAGCTGCCTGATTGGTACGGCGAATACGAGGAACAATTGGGCTCGCTTCCGCAGGACGAATCTTTGTCGGATAATGAAATCGAACAGGTTCTTGAAGAAGCGAAGAAATTATTGTAGGAGCGAAAGATGAACGGAGAAATCAATAAACTGATTGCGATGCTTTTTGAAGATGCCTCGATAAGGGAATTTTGCGCGAAGCACGGTTTGCAGGACGAAGATGTTATTATGGCCATCGGAAAATTCATCATCCAAAAAGAAACCAACAAACTCGCTTCGGGCTGCTCCCCGGATAAATGCAATGTCGATCCGAACGGGGTGCATACCGAACTAATTTATCGGGACGGAAAAGTGGAACTTCAATCCGTGCCCTGCCCCAAATTTGAACAGTATGAAGACTATCTTGATTTGAGGTATTTTCCCGAAAGCGAGGAATTTTTGAATCAGGAACCGATTTTCAACGAAAACCGCGCGCTGGCTTTCAGTAAAATAAACAAGTTTCTGAACGAATACGAAAAGGGGAAATTCGTAAAGGGGATTTATTTCCACGGCCCCTTCGGAACGGGTAAAACCTTTTTGATGATGACGCTTGCGAAGCATCTCTCCAAAAAGGGAGTCAAAGTTTTCATGGCCTATTATCCCGATCTCGCGCGGTTCATGAAAAGTTCGATCTCCACTGGCGAGCTTGAAAAAATTATCAGGGATTTGAAAAACTCGGATGTGCTGATGCTGGACGATGTCGGCGCAGAAAGCAATTCCGCTTTCATTCGCGATGAAGTTCTGGGGCCGATTCTCCAGTACCGTCTGCATGAGAATCTTCCCGTCTGCATGACTTCCAATTTCAGCATTGCCGAGTTGCAGAACCATTTCAGCGAAGCAAGGGATAAAATTGATTTTGTGAAAAGCGCCAGAATCTGCGAGCGGATTCGTTTTCTGATGAGCGAAGTCGCGCTCACTGACAAAAATTACAGAACCGGAATCCCCTATGGGAAAAAGGCTTGACGTTTATTTAGGTTTGTTATATAATATCAAAAAAAACTAAAGACTGTGAAGTGGACACGGTTGCCGGACCAGCTTATTTAAAGCGAGGGCAGGATGGTGAGAGCTGCCTGATAAGCCCCGGCGATTACTACCACGGAGTCGAACTCGAAAGAGATTTCCGTTTTTCCGCGTTAAGGAACAGAGTGTCAAAGCCCCTGCGCTTTGAAAATAAGGTGGTACCACGTAAAGATGCGTCCTTATGCCGAGGATGCTTTTTTTTAATGCAAAGGAGTTGAAAGCATGAAGATTAAGTTTATCGACGGAAGCGTTAAAGAATATCCGGAAGGAAGCAGCGCGCTTGCAATCGCAAAATCAATTTCGCCCTCGCTTGCAAAGAAAGCGGTGTTTGCGAAGGTTGACGGGAAAGATTATGACCTCACACGTCCGCTGGCGGGCGACTCCGGCCTCGAAATCATCACAAGGGAGCATCCCGAAGCTTTCCATGTGCTGAACCATTCCTGCAGCCACTTGCTTGCCAGCGCAGTCAAAGAACTTTATCCCGATGCGCAATTCGGCGTCGGGCCGGCCATTGAAGAGGGATTCTATTATGACGTGAATCCCGGTGAGGGGATAAAGTTTTCGGATGAGGATTTACCGAAAATTGAAGAAAAAATGCGCGAACTTGCTTCTCAAAATTTAATATTTGAGCGCACCGAAGTTTCCAAAGAAGAAGCTTTGAGAATTTTCTCCGCTGACAAATACAAACTGGAAATCATCGGCGAGTTGCCCGAAGATGAAACGATCACGGTATACCGGCACGGGAATTTTGCCGATCTCTGCCGGGGACCCCATCTTCCCGACACCAAACCCCTGAAGCATTTCAAACTCTTGAGCGTGAGCGGTGCCTATTGGCGGGGCGATTCCAGCAATGAGCAATTACAAAGAATTTACGGAGTCTGTTTCTTCAGCGAAGAGGATTTGAAGCGGCATTTGGAAATTCTGAAGGAAAGAGCGGAAAGGGACCACCGCAAACTCGGACGCGAGCTCGGGCTCTTCATGATCAGCGAATACGGTCCCGGCTTTCCCTTTTGGCTGCCCAAGGGTCTGACTTTGAAAAAGACCTTGGAAGATTACTGGTATGGCATTCATGCCCGCGAGAATTACCTATTCGTGCAGACACCGATTATGCTGAACAGGGATTTGTGGGAAATTTCCGGGCATTGGGAGAATTATAAAGAAAACATGTATGTTTCCGAAATCGACAAACACCAGTTTGCGATCAAGCCGATGAATTGTCCGGGCGGAATTCTTGTTTACCGACACCGGCTCCACTCCTACCGTGACTTGCCTCTGAAAATCGGCGAGCTCGGTTTGGTGCACCGCCATGAAGCGAGCGGAGCCCTGAGCGGTCTCTTCCGCGTCCGGTCCTTTACGCAGGACGACGCCCATTTGTACGTGACTGAAGAAATGCTCGAAAATGAAGTCGTGGAACTCATTCGACTTTTTGATGAGGTCTATTCCGTTTTCGGTCTCAGCTATCACATTGAATTGTCAACCAGACCGGAAGACAAATACATCGGCACGGTTGAGACATGGGAAAAATCCGAGCAAGCCCTCGCCAATGCTTGCAGGAAAGCCGGCAAGGAATTCAAACTCAATCCCGGGGACGGCGCTTTCTATGGACCGAAGCTTGATTTCATCCTCCGGGATTCGATGAACAGGCTCTGGCAGTGCGGAACGATCCAGCTCGACATGAATCTTCCCGAAAGATTCGACATTACCTACATTGATGAAAAGGGCGAAAAGAAGCGCCCCATCATGCTCCACCGGGCCATCTTCGGTTCTATGGAGAGATTCATCGGCATCATCATCGAGCATTACGGCGGCGCTTTTCCGACTTGGCTTGCTCCCGTGCAGATCAGATTGATACCCGTAAACAAGGAACTCCATCTTGCGCATGTGCAAGAACTGAAGGATTTATTCTTTAAGGAAGGCCTCAGGGTCGAAATCGATGACCGGGACGAAAAACTGGGGTATAAGATCCGCGAAGCCCAGACCCAGAAAATACCCTATCAATTGGTCATCGGCGACAAGGAAGTGGAAAAGGGCATCCTCACTTACAGAAGATACGGCAGTTCCGAGACGGTGACTGTCACGGTTCGGGAATTTGTGGAAATGATTAAGGAAGAAATATCTTCTTTCCGCTAAAAAAGCATTGCAGAAGCGGTGCGATTATGTTATTATTTGGCTGAAAGGAGGGTAAGACATGAGCGAAAGATTGATGAAAAAACTTGGGAGCGGCAATCTCTATCTAATTGCTTTTCCTGTTGCCTTAGTTCTTAATATCCTCCTGCAGGAATTTGCGAAACTGGGAATTCTCCTCTATTTTGAAGGAAAACAACCAGGCTTCATCACGGCTTTCAGAACAGCGACTGTCAACATAGAAACGATGCTTGAGTTGATGACGGAGCCCATGTGGACTGTCACGAACCTTTCCCAATTCATCGGCACCGGCATTCTCGCAATCCTCATGATTATAGTTTTCTGGAAGAGTTTTGCTCTTGATTGGAAAGGATTCAAAAGCGAATGGCGTTCCCATGTTCCGACGATCATTTTCGGATTCGTCATTGTCATTATTTTGGATAATGTTTTGGCCCAACTCTACAATCTCTTCCAGGTTTCCGGGGATGCGGCAAACCAACAGTTGATTGAATCCGCGGTCGGTTCCGGAGCGGGAATTTTCATGGTTCTGACGGCGTTTTTGTTGGCGCCGTTTGTGGAAGAGATGTTATTCAGGAAGTTTTTGTACGGAATCTTTGAAGATAAGTTGCGCTTGCGTCCCCTGTTTGCGATTTTGATTTCCGCAATTTTATTTGCGGCGATGCATGCGGTTGACATCTTTTTCTTCCGATATCTGCCACTGGCCTTGGTTCTGTGCATAGCATATTCCCTCTCGAAGAATAATATCTTTGTGCCGATGGGAATCCATTTCCTAAACAATTCTACAATCATAATCTTCTTTATAAAAACGGTATTGAAATGAGATATAGTGAATTGATTGAAAATGCGAAAGAAGCCAGAAGAAGGGGAGACTTCCGGGGAGCGATCCAATATTATCGGGAAGCTTTCTCCAAAAAAATCATTGTCAAGGATTTGGTCGATTTCGGACTTGTCCATCTTGACAATAATCAGCCCATGCAGGCCATCGAAATCTTCAGCGAAATAACCGAAGCCTATCCCGAAATTCCTGAGATTCATTATTATCTGGGGTTGGCGCATGAGATGATCGGAAAGAAAGATGAAGCAATCAAGAACTATTTGGACGCCGTGAAACACGATCCCTATTTTTCCGATGCCTATTTCAGTTTGGCTTTGCTTGCCGATGAGAGCGGGGACGAAAGCTTGGCAGTTGAATATTACAAGAAGACCCTGCTTTACAATCCGAATCACTATTGGGCAAATCTCAATCTCGGTTCTTTCTATGAAAAAAACAACAGGCTTGAGCTGGCTTTGGCTCACACCCGGAAAGCCCACATAATCGATCCCGGGGAAAAAATGGCCGCTTATAACTTGGGCGTGATTTACGGAAAAATGAAGCAATATGAGGAAGCGGAGAAATATTACCTGGAGGAAATCAACAAGGGTGGCTACATCCTTGCTTACCTGAATCTGGCTTTGATCTGTAAAGACGTTCATCGCGATTATGACAGGGCAAGATATTATTATCTTGAAGGCATCTCAAAAGATAAGGACAACCCAACTTTATGGTACAATCTTGCCTGCGTATATGCTTTGACGGAGGATTACGAAAACACGTATTCCTGCCTGCTCTATGCCTGCATTCGCGATCCGAAGCTGAAGGAATTCATGCTGAAGGATGCGGAACTCGCTGATTTCATCGAAAGCCACCATTATGAGAAATTATCGAAAG